>Ga0065707_10082830_pt1 | contig 11845 bp, 12 predicted proteins | sample SwiRhicommuniRL3_FD_59094 | JGI IMG/M metagenome (GOLD analysis project Ga0065707, IMG submission 59094) | Switchgrass rhizosphere bacterial communities from Rose Lake, Michigan, USA - RL3 v2 (version 2) | ecosystem: Host-associated > Plants > Roots > Rhizosphere > Soil | place: East Lansing... | reverse complement strand
CGCCCGGCTCGCGGACGGGGCGATTGTCTCGGCGCCCGGGGCCTTGTTGAGGTGCGAGGCGACGCGGCCGACGTGCATGATCTGCAGCACCATTCGACCGCCTTTGGCGCGAACGGCGTCGGTGACCCTGCGCCAGGCGGCGACCTGCCCGGGATGGTGAATTCCCGGCGTCCGGCAATAGCCCTTGCCCGTTGGGCTGGGCTGGGTTCCTTCGCTGATGATCAGGCCCGCGCTGGCCCGCTGACGATAGTACTCGACGTGCAGATCGTTCGGGACGTCCCCGTAGCGATCAGCTCATCGGCCTGCAACGGCGCTACGGCGCCGGCATCCCATGCCTGCGTTTCGGTTAGAAACGCCCTGAGCCATTCCGGGCGCTCGGGCGGTTGCCAGTAGCTCGTAGCGTTCGGGGTTTCCTTGCTCATCTTGTTCAGCAGGTATGTCGATATTCACGCGGCTGTTTGCGTGGCTGATCGGCGTAGGGAGACACTGGTTTCAGGTGGGGCTCGCATATGATCAGCCGTTCGCTGATGAGCCAGTCCACGATCTCTTCACGGGTGATCTGACCTTCGGCAAGTCGGTCAACGCAATCGTTTTCCCCGAGCGTTTTTTAGAGTCGCCCGTCGTGCGGACCCCCGCAGAACTGGACCTACTGCTGCAGGAATTTCCTTTCGATTTCATGGCGATCCGCCCCACAGAGCCTACTCTGTCGGATCGGCTGCGAAGCCTTTATGCCCGATCGGTGGCACGCGGAGACGGCTTGCCTCCGCTTGCCCAACTCGCGCCCTTGTGCGGCGTCGCCGCGAGCACGCTGCGGCGCAGATTGGAGCAGGAGAATACGTCCATCCGGGAGCTGAAGGACGCCGCGCGACGTGACGTGGCGCTGGAGTTGATGTCTCGCGGACACGACACGATCGAGGCCATCGCGGCCAAGGCCGGCTTCCGCCACACGGACGGCTTCCGGTCGGCATTCCGTCGATGGACTGGCCAGTCACCGCGCGACTACCGCAGCGCCCCCCTAAATAAAGCGGCGACGGCTGCTTGTGAATCTGGCGCAGGTGGGCGTCGGGAGTGACGGCGGCATCGCGTCCGCAAAAAACAAGACTCAACGATGCAACTGCGACCCAATTGACGGGCTTTTCCAAAAAAAAGCGCACGATTTGCGGAAAAGCGCGTCTTTTCAGTCGCTGTTGTTGATCGCTTTCATCTACTTGTCACTCGTCGTCGAAGGATTGCGGTAGAAGTGTTGACAGCCCTAGGCAAACTCGAAAACTGTGCCCATGTGTTCTTCTTGCGTTCTTACGATGTATGCCGTCAACACAGATGTTGACATACGAGGTCGGGATGCTGCACTCTGTGACGAGTTCATCATCAGTTTTTCCGCCCGTCGCCGAGTCTCGTGCCGCTGCGTTTCGTGGTCGGTAACGGTACTTCTCCGCGCCGTTTGCGGCGCCGACTTGGCACTCGAGCACCTTCCCACGGTGACACGGCATGTCCCGTAATGGAAAAGTTGGTAGGTCTCGTCGTGCACATCAATTTTCTGGGTAGCTCTTGCTAATTTACGCACACGAAGTGCCGATCAGTTAACCGTATGCCACAAAGAACTCGGATTGCCCGCCGACGAGAAGCGGCGGTGGCCCAGGGAAGCGCCGATTTCACGGCGAAGCGCAATGAATTGATTCGCGGGGCTGCGATGCTCTTCAAGGAAAAAGGCTACGAAGCGACCACGTTAAAGGACATCGCCGAATGCGCCGGGCTCGATCGTTCCACGATTTACTACTACATAGAAAGCAAGGAAGAAGTCTTTCAAGAAGCGGTCAAAGGTATTCTCTACGACAACGTCGCTGAAGCCGAGCACCTGGTGCGCCTACAAGCCATCGATCCCAGGGAGCGGCTTCGGCGTCTCATCGAAAGGCTCATGGTGTCGTACGAAGAGAGTTACCCGTACATGCACGTTTACATCCAACAGGACATGCAGAAGGTAGCAGACGAGAACACGCCGTGGGCGCGCGAGATGTCGCGGCAAACACATCGCTTCGAGAAAGCGTTCATGACCCTCATCAACGAGGGCATTGAGCAGCGCGTTTTTCGCAGCGACATTCCGGTCAGTCTCGCGGCAAATGCAATCTTTGGGATGGTGAATTGGACACATCGGTGGCACAAGCCCGATGGCAAGCAAACTGCTAGAGAGATCGCTGACGCCTTTTGCAAGATCTACTTTGAGGGTATGCAAGAGCAGAAGTCGCCTGGACCGTCATCGTTACGCCGCAATACCAGAGCTGACGACTGAGTCGCGGGCGCGTTGCTATGGCCCGACGAAGACGTCGAAGAGGTGCTTGGTGTCGAGGTATTCCTTTACCGCCACGATCCTTCCTTCCGTCACGATGAACAACAGGTGATAGAGGCAGTTATAGACTCGGCCATTCTTCAACTCGCCGTAGGATTCGGCTTCGACGGCGACGCGGCTTCCCTCTGCGGTCATTTCAGTCGGGATGATGCGTAGCGCACCGGTCCGGTATGCGTCCTTCACGCTGCGCAACAGGGCCCCAAATTGCTCACGATCGTAAGTGCCCGAGATGCCCTCGATCGTGCCGGACACCCACCACGTGCCACTCGGATGCATCCGCTGTAAGACGCCTTCGACATCGCCCGCTGAAAAGACGGCAAGGAATTGACGCACGACCTCCTTGTTTGCCTCGAGCTGCGCACTGCGATCATTCATATGCCATCTCCATCCAGCAGGAGCAATCGTTGACGGGCGTTCATTGCGCAGTCATTCCAGCGTCAATCACATGCTCAGCGCCTGTGATGTATGAAGATTCATCTGCCGCCAGGAAGAGCACCAGATTGGTTACTTCCGCCGGATCGGCAATGCGCTGGAGCGGAATCATCGACAACGCATCCCCGCCCTCCTCGTTGGTCGCTTCGACCATCATCGGCGTTTGAATGAAGCCGGGATGAATCGAGTTGACGCGGATGTTTCGTGGCCCGTATTCGATGGCGGTAGCCTTCGTCATGCCGCGCACGGCGAACTTGCTTGCCACGTATGCGAGGCTGGGAAAACCATAGTTCGCCACGAGTCCAGCGATGGAGGAAATGTTGACGATGGAGCCCTGACCGGCCTTGAGCATCGACGGAATGACGGCTCGCATCCCGAGGAAGACCGAGTGCTGATTGACCGCGCATACTTTGAGATAGTCAACCTCGGCCAGTTCATCGGTGCGCGCAAGCGGCCCAAGTATGCCGGCATTGTTGACGAGCACGTTGATGTTGCCGAATTTCTCCTCCGTCGCATCGACGACCTTACGCCACTGCGATGAGTCGGTCACGTCGTGCCGGACGAACAACGCATTGGCGCCCAGCTCCGCTGCCAATGATCGTCCTTCAGAATCACGCGTGTCGGTCATCACTACTTTTGCGCCTTCAGCGATGAAGCGGCGCGCGTGCGAGGCACCCATGCCGCGTGCAGCGCCAGTGATAATTGCGACTTTGCCGTTCAGTCTGCCCATGAGTGCTCCCAGAGTCTACCGACTGCCTCAAGCTCTCGTGAGGACGCCGCACGGCGAGACCTGACCGTAGGCTCCTTGAAAGAACACCAGCGGCGAGCTTCCCGACTCGATTTGCAGTTGATGCACGCGGCCGATGACGATGTAATGATCGCCAGCATCGAATACGTCTTGCAACGCGCAATCGATCCACGCGACGACGCCGTCGATGACCGGGGAGCCCAATGGCGACGGCCGATGCGGCAAGCCGTCGAACTTGTCGAGCGCCTTTGCGGCGAAGCGGCGGCAGATGTGTTCCTGATCCGCGGCGAGGATGTTCACGCAAAAAAGTCCTGTCTCCCGAATCCGCGGCCAGCTCGTCGAGCCGCGATCCGGCAGAAACGCGACCAGCGGCGGATCGAGGGATACGGACGTGAACGACCCTACCGCCATGCCGGCCGGCGGACCATTGGATGCGGGCGCGGTAATGATGCACACACCGGTCGGATATTGGCCCAGGACTTGGCGGTACCACTTGGGATTGCCAGGTACGCGCGCTGCAGAGTCAGTTGCAGACCGCTCTTGGATGGTGTCATTCATCGCTTGCTCGCTGTGCGTCACGCCTTTCGAGCGGACTGTGCGGCGATGGGTGCATCGGCCGACGTTGCATTCCACACCAGCGGCAAGCCTTCCACTGCACACACGATGCCGGACAGGTGCACAATCGGCTTGCCCGGAGCGATCCGGAAGTCGGGGATGCGCTTCAGCCACTCTTGCAGCGTGATGTGAACTTCGATGCGCGCGAGATGCTGCCCGGCGCAACGATGCGGACCACCGCCGAAAATTGCGTGAGATATCCTATTGCGGCGGAAGTCGACGTTCATCGGCTCGGGGTTTTCATTCTCATCGAGTCCGTGCAGGAGGGTCGGCAGCAAGATCATCTCGCCTGCCTTGAGCTGTGCTCCGTCCCGCACGATATCCCGCGTGATCAAACGACCATCCGCTACGACCGGAAAGCGCCGGAACAGCTCCTCCGTCGCGACGGGAATGAGGGACGGGGTCTCGATCAGTTCCCGCCTGTGCGACACGCTCTGCGCGAGAAACGACATCGCAAAGCCCAGGAAATTCACGACCGTATCCAGCCCCGCCAGCAACAGCAAGCCGCACAAACCCAGCGCCTCCTGCTTGTTTGGTTTGCGGCCGTTGACCGAACCATTCACGACGACGCTGATGGCGTCCTCACCCGGATTCTTGGCACGCTGTTCGATGAACGGCGCGAGATAATCAAAGAAGGCTTGCGTCGCGTCGGCAAGCGTCATCGATCCATCGGGGCGCGTCATCTGGTCGCCAATCTTCTTGAGCCACGCTGCATCCTTCAGTGGCAGATCGACCATCGCGAGAAAGACTCGAACCGGGAATTGCTGCGCGTATTCCGTCGTAAAGTTGCACTCGCCGCGCGGCTGCAAGTCATCGATCAGCTCCTGGGCGATCTTTCGAATCATGGGCTCCAGGCGCCGTATCGCCCCTAGACCAATCGCGCGCATCAACAATTCGCGATAAGGACCATGTTCAGGCGGGTCCATCGACGTCGGAATGAAACGATACTGCTCGCCGGACTCCTTGGGCAAAAAGATGCACTTGCTCGAGAAGTGTTCGTAGTCCGCGAACATTTCGCGGATCCAGCGCGCCCGGGTCGCAATCCAGTGCCCGCCGTTGCGCGGGGTCCAAACCAGAGCCGGAACGCCCGGCGCCTGCAACCTGCGCCAGGCGGCGTGCAGATCTCCCTCGCCGCCGACGGGATGAAACATGTCGAAGTCCAGCACGCGCTCTGGCGCTACATGCGGCGGCACGGGCTCGAGCTCGATCAACGAGCGAATTTGACTATTCATGTCGACACTCGCATTGGGCACGTTTTTTACAGTACGGCAGGCGTCACAGCGTCGGATCTATCACCGCTTTGATCACTTGACCCGAACTCACCGTAGCCAACGCGCGCTCGGCGTCGCGGACACCGAAGCGTTGAGTGATCAATTGAGCAAGTGGATAACGATCCTGCATTCGCACGGCTAGTTGCATCGCGTCGTGGTAGTGCTTGGGTTTCGGAAACGTCGCACCGGTGATCTTCATGTTCTTGATAGTTAGATCGCGAGGCGATATCGCCGCGGTACCGATCGCACCCCATAGGCCAAGGATGATGTAGCGCGAGTGATGGCCGGCCAGGTTCACGCCCTCCGGAAACGCACCGAGCACACCGGCCGCCTCGACGATGACGCTGGGGCCTTGCGGTCCCGTGCGCTCGATCACGAATCGCTGCCGCTCTTCAGCCGAGAGCTCACTCAACGAGATCGTCGCAGTGGCACCCAACGACACTGCGGCATCGAGCCGATGGCGAGATTGGTCGATTGCGATGATCTGGCGTGCGCCGGAAACGGCCGCGACGAGCACCGCCGCCAGGCCGACCGGCCCAGCGCCCTGCACGACGACGCTGTCGCCTGTCCGCAACGATCCGCCCTGCTCGTAGCCACGCAGAACGGTCGGCAGCGCACAACCCAACGCCGCCACGGCGTCAGGGTTGGCGTGATCCGGTAGACGGAAGAAGGCCATGCCGTTCGGCAGACAAGCGTAATCAGCGTAGCTTCCCCAATTTGGTTTATTCGCGTGCTCAAAGAATTGCGTGTTCTCGCACGGGGTTTGCTCGAGCACCGTGCATGAATAGCAGCGGTGACACAATGCAATCGGAGACCACACGACCAGATCGCCGGCCTGCACGGGCGTACCGGCATAGTCAGTCGTCACGCCGGGACCGAGCCGTTCGATGCGGCCGACACCCTCATGGCCGAGGATGATGGGAAACGGCATTTCGCCCGCTTCGCCCGAGACGATGTGCACGTCACTGCCACAGACACCACCGATCACAACACTGACCAGCGCGCCCCCAGGCGGCGGATCGAATATCGGCACATCCCAGGTCTCTATGCGATTGCGCGCGACCATGACCGCAGCTTTCGATCGAGTCATGTGACGGTCCCCGAAGTTACATTCTCATTAGAAGGCGAGCCACCACCCGTAGCGTTACACGAAAGTTCCCTCTGCGTCTTTGCTCGAGAATCGCGGTGCCACCTCCTCCATGAATTTCACCAACTCCTCGTTGTTGACTTCCGGCTCAAGATGACCCTGACCGAACATCAGAAACAAGTCGTTGAATCCGAGCCGCTCGTGTGCCCGGCCAATCTGCTCCGCGATCTCGTCGGCGCTGCCGATCAACACGTTCGGCATGCGCTGCCCGTGCGGAATGAACCATTTGTCCCAGAACCACGTGTGCTCCTCGAGGAGTTGACGCTGCCGTTCCTTATCGGGTGTGAGCATCAGAAAGCCGCCCCACGCAGCAATGTCGCCGCGCGGCACATCGCGCCCGGCTCGCGCCGCCACCTCGGCGTATCTATTCCACAGCGTGGCGCAAAAATCCAGATCGCTCGCGAGCACGATCGGCGTGCCGCCCTCGCGTGCCCACATGTCGACCGTTCTCATGCTGCTCGCGAAGCCGCCGAAAATCCGCGGATGCGGCTGCTGATAGCAGCGCGGTGCAATGCCGACCTGCCGCACGATGCCATCTGCATCCTGGCCTTTGCCAAATTGCGCGTACGCCGGATGTCCGGCGGAACCACCGTTGGGCGGAAACTCCCAGTACTTGCCTCGATGGCTGAACACTTCATTCGCCCAGGCCTTCTTGATGACCTGCAGCGACTCCTCGAAAATTTCGCGGTTCGCCGTGTCCTGCGCATCGTGTGATTTTGCAAGGTCGGGCGTGGTCGCGCCTACACCGCGCAGCGCAGCGAAGGAATCGACCCAGCGTGCGTGATAGCCGCGAGTGAATCCCACCATCAAACGCCCTTTCAGCATGTGGTCGAGCGTCGCAATCTCCTCGGCGACGCGCAGCGGATTGTGAGTCGGCAACGTGTAGCCCATCACCGTCGCCTTCATGCGCTTTGCATGCGTGCCGACAAACAGGCTGAACATTCCCGGATGATTGTTCGCCTCGAATCCCTCGATCTGCAGGTGATGTTCCGGCTGCGCGTAGCTCGCGTAGCCGAGCTCATCCGCCAGGCGCACGTAACCGCGAACTTCCTCGAGGAAGCGCTGATACAGATCGTGGCGCTGACCAGCCATTCCGGCTTCGATTTCGTGGCGTCGACCGACAACACCGGTTTGCATGAGATGAAAGCGCACCGCTCTTCCTCCGTATCACGTGTCCGCAGAATGTCTCAGCTCTTCATCTTCAGTCAACTACGATGTTGACTCATGCATCGAACGCACTCTGCGCGACGGACTCAGGTCCCCGCGTCGCCAGCAGGGCAAGGTTTCCTCGACCGCACTCAAGATGTTCCCCAACCACTGCACCGTGCGCAGCGTCCCGAGCTGCTCTGGCGCAAGCCAAACCACCGAATCGTGTTCCCAGTTGAGAATGACCTCGTCACTGCGACTCTCGAAGTGAAAGGCATGAACACGCCAACCACCCGGCAATTCCATAGACCTGCGGCCGCGTAAGGTGAGATCGCGGGCGGCGATGCCGACTTCCTCCTCAATTTCCATGAGCATATGCGTGACGGGGCTGGAGCGGCGTGGCAAATAACCCGTCACGCAGTGCCAGAAGCCGACGTCGGTGTGTACGTGCTGGCTGCGTCGAACCATGCAGACACGACCGCGGCATGTCAGCACAGCCGCGACCACCTCTCGGATCAGCGGTGGGGGGACGACTTTCGCTGCAGGGGACATTGACATTACATGACAACTCAAGCTTCGACGTCTGCAGGATGCACGCGTCATCGCAGTTAGTCAACTCTCGCGTTGACTGACGAAGACCCCCTATTGCGAATGGAAGCGAGCCAGCCGCTCGCGCAACACCTGCTTGTTCACTTTCGTCGCAGACATCGGCCAATCGGCCGGTTCCATGAAGTGGATCGCGCGGGGAATCTTGTAGTTTGCGATGCGTCCCCGGCAGAACTCGATGAGTTCCTGCGCCTGCACCGTCGAACCTGATCTGCGCTCCACGAACGCAACCGGCACCTCATCCAGCCGCGGGTCCGGCATGCCGATGACTTCGGCCAGCCGTACGCCCGGGTGCCGGCACAGAAAACTCTCGACCTCGATCGCCGCAACGTTCTCTCCGCCTACCTTGAGCATGTCCTTCAAGCGGCCATTGAACACGAGGTTGCCGTCCGCATCGCGTCGATAGAGATCGCCGGTGCGCAACCAGCGCTCGGCATCAAGAGCAGCGGCGGTTTTTTCTGGATCACGGAAGTAACCCTCCATCACACAATGACCCCGCACGAGAATTTCTCCGACTTCGCCGGGCGCAACCTCCGCGCCCGTTTCGATGTCGACTATGCGGACCTCAATCCCGGGCGCTGCCCTGCCTTGGGTTGTCGCTCGCTGTTCCGGCGTGTCCGTGGGATCGCTCAGCGCGAAGATGCCCGCCGTTTCGGTCATTCCACACGCCTGCAGTATTTCGGCCTGCGGAAACAGCGACTGAATACGCCGCATCAAGGTCGGTGGGCAGATCAGCAGCATCTTGCGCAACGACGACAACAACGCCGGATCGAAAGTCGGGTGATCGAGCAAGCCCTGAACGATGGCCGGGAACCAGGGCCACGCGGCGGTCACACGTTCTCGCGTCATGAGCTCCAACGCGCGCCCGGGCTCGAAAAAAACATCGGTCAGATAGGTCCCCACGGCACCCATCGAGCCGAGAAATGGCGCAAGAGAACCGATGTGATACAGCGGCCCCGCACCCCAGGTAACGTTGTGGTCGCCGCACCAGAACCGTTCGCGTGCCCGGTGCACCGCGCCACGCGTCATGGCCTCGTGAGAGAGCATGCAACCCTTGGGGTTCGCGGTCGTGCCCGAGGTGTAAAGGATCATCGCGACATCGCGTACTCGCACGCACTGTCGCATTGCATCGATCAGGGTCGGGTCGACAGCAGCCACACATCGATCGAATTCCGCGCGATCGACGAAACCCTGCTTGCCGGACCCACGCAGGAGGATCGCTGCACGTAAGCTCGGCACTTCAGGCAGCTGCAGCACCGATGGATCTTTTGCCTGGTCGAGCGATGGCAAGGCCGAGCGGAGCACCGCGCTGAAATCGACGTACTCATCGGTGGTCGAAGTCGTGAAGAGCGCTGCCACCTCGGCATTCTTGAGGATGTAACCGAGCTCATTGGCGCGATGACGCGCATGCAGCGGGACTGAAACGCAACCTAGCAGCGCCGCACCAAACAGACCCTCGATGAATTCGACACTGTTGTTTGCGAGGAACGCAACACGATCGCCTGGTCGAACGCCGACGGCGACCAGCCCACGCGCAATCCGCGTGGCGCCTTGCAGCAATCCGGCATAGCTTTCTCGCGCGCCCGGCATGACGATTGCGTCGCGCTGCGGATGCAATGACGCGCCGCGCACCAGCAGATCGCCGATCGGCATCACTTCGTTCCAGTGCGAGAACTGTGTCATGTGTGCCCCGCATCGATTGCGCGGAGCAATGTGCCACGCATCCAAACATTGGTCAACGACCTCGTTGATCCACAATAGCGCGACTTGGCGGTCTCCAGGTGATCGCCGCCGTTGACAGGTCCCTGCGGCTTGCATACAGTCAACTACCACGTTGACTAATGAAATATAGACCCCTCCTGGACATTCGCCATGAGCACCCAAGCGCACTCCAACCCCTCGCGGCAGCTAGCCGACGCGGAAGAAATTCGCCGCCTGATCGCCGAGTACGCGTTTCATCTGGACATGAATCACCCCGCGCAACTCGTCGATCTGTTCGTCGAGGACTGCGAAGTCGTTTACGGACCCGGCTTCGGCGCTCAGGGCAAAACCGCCTACGCCAAAACACTGGAAGGCATCGGTACGTTCTTCCAGGCGACGAGTCATCACGTCTCGAACGTCGTGATCGACTTTGTCAGTGAGAACGAAGCACATGTGCGGACGATTCTGTATGCCTGGCACCGCTACACCCGTGAGCGACCCGACGGCCACTTGTGGGGGCAGTATCACGACATCATCGTGCGCGAGAGCACGCAGTGGAAGTTCAAGCGGCGGGAGTTGCGCACCACCGGCGTAAAGGACTTTCACGTGAAAACGATGCTGCCGATCGGCCGCAGCTAATCGTGAGGTCATGGCCTTGAGTGATTATCGCCATATTCGCCTGGACCACCGTGAGGCGCTGACGTGGCTCGTGTTGAATCGGCCCGACAAGGCGAATGCGCTTTCCAACGAACTGCTGAATGAATTCTCCGATGCCCTGCAGCGGCTTATGCAGGAGGGCGGCCCGGTCATCGCCATTCGGGGCGAAGGCAAGGGTTTCTCTTCAGGATACGACCTGGGCGAAGTCGGCAAGGTCATCGGCAGTCCGAATCCCGTCGCGGACAGAGAACGCCTGCAACGTAACATCGATCGCTATCTCGCGCTGTGGGACCACCCGAAACCCATCATCGCAGCGGTTCATGGGTACTGTGCTGCCGGCGCCACGCAGATGTGCGTGTTCGCCGATATCACCATTGTTAGCGACGATGCGCGCATGAGCGAGCCCGCCATCCCGATCGGCGGCGGTTACATCGCACCATTGTGGACCCCTCTCGTCGGCCCAAAGCGAGCCAAAGAACTGGCATTCGTGCCTGGCAACAGCATTGATGGACGCACCGCCGTCGAGTGGGGGTGGGCCAATCACTGCATCGCTGCCGATCAATTGATCGCAGTGGTAGAGGATCTGGCTGCGCGCATCGCGCGAACGCCTCCGGACGTACTGCGCATCAAAAAGCTGTCCATTAATCGCGCCGCGGAAGCCGGCGGCTTTCGCACCGGCGCGCTCGCCGCACCCGAGATGAATGCACTGCTACATCTATCGCCCGATGTGGCACGAGTGCGGCAAGCCATCGCGGAGATGGGATTGAAGCAAGTGATCGAATCGTTTCGCGTCCAGCCGACCACACCGCTCACCATCACTGCTCACAAGGGTCCGAAGGGGGAATGATTGCCGTGGAAGACATCAAGTTCTCGCGTGAGGGACATATCGCGCACATCAGATTGAATCGGCCGAAGGCATTGAATGCCATTACGGCCCATATGGATCAGGCGCTGTTCGAGGCGTGGAGCGAAATCAATCGCAATCCTGACATCTGGGTCGCGATCTTGTCGGCTGAGGGCGATAAGGCTTTCTGTGCAGGTGGCGATGTATCGGGCGGCGATGTCCCGTCTCGACGCATGGCGCTGGGCGGCGGCATCACGGGGATCGGTGGAGCGTTGCTGACGCTGAACAAGCCGCTCGTCGCCGCCGTTCAGGGCTACGCCCTGGGCGGCGGTTT
>Ga0065707_10082829_pt1 | contig 11846 bp, 10 predicted proteins | sample SwiRhicommuniRL3_FD_59094 | JGI IMG/M metagenome (GOLD analysis project Ga0065707, IMG submission 59094) | Switchgrass rhizosphere bacterial communities from Rose Lake, Michigan, USA - RL3 v2 (version 2) | ecosystem: Host-associated > Plants > Roots > Rhizosphere > Soil | place: East Lansing... | reverse complement strand
CGGGGCCGGCAGCCGCAGCACGACGATCTCCCGCAGGACGATCCGTTCGACAACGATGATGTAGGGATCATTTCCCCGTCCGAGTTGGCTGCCTCGCGCCAGTCGATGAACCTGACCCAGCTCAAGCTGAAGCCGGTTCCGGAACTGGTGGAAGTGGCGCAGAAGATGGGGCTGGAGAATCTGGCCCGCTCGCGCAAACAGGACATCATCTTCTCCATCCTCAAGGCGCATGCGCGCAGCGGTGAGGATATCTACGGCGACGGAGTGCTGGAAATCCTGCAGGACGGCTTCGGTTTCCTGCGTTCCGCCGACAGCTCCTACATGGCCGGCCCCGACGATATCTACGTCAGCCCGAGCCAGATCCGCCGCTTCAACCTGCGCACCGGCGATTCCATCTCCGGCCTGATCCGTCCGCCGAAAGACGGCGAACGCTACTTCGCGCTGCTCAAGGTCGGCGAGATCAATTTCGATTCGCCCGAAGGCGCCAAGCACAAGGTGCTCTTCGAAAACCTCACGCCGCTGCATCCGACCAAGCGTTTCAAGCTGGAACGCGGCAACGGTTCGAGCGAAGACATGACGGCGCGCATCATCGATCTCGTGGCGCCGATCGGCAAAGGCCAGCGCGGCCTCATCATCTCGCCGCCGAAAGCCGGTAAGACGATGCTGCTGCAGAACATCGCGAGTTCGATCACCTCCAACCATCCCGACGTCTATCTCATCGTGCTGCTCATCGACGAGCGTCCCGAGGAAGTGACCGAGATGACGCGCACCGTGCGTGGCGAAGTCGTGTCGTCGACGTTCGACGAACCGGCGACGCGCCATGTGCAGGTTGCGGAAATGGTCATCGAGAAGGCCAAGCGGCTGGTCGAGCACAAGCGCGACGTCGTCATCCTGCTCGATTCGATCACCCGCCTGGCGCGTGCCTACAACACCGTCGTGCCGAGTTCCGGCAAGGTGCTGACCGGCGGCGTGGACGCGAACGCGCTGCAGCGTCCGAAGCGATTCTTCGGCGCGGCCCGCAATATCGAGGAAGGTGGCTCTCTCACCATTCTCGCCACGGCGCTGATCGACACCGGTTCGCGCATGGACGACGTGATCTACGAAGAGTTCAAGGGCACCGGCAACTCGGAAATCCATCTCGACCGCCGCGTTTCCGAAAAACGCGTCTTCCCTGCAGTGAACATCAACCGTTCCGGCACCCGCCGCGAAGAGTTGATCACCTCGCAGGAAGAACTGCAGAAGATCTGGATCCTGCGCAAGCTGCTGCATCCGATGGACGAACTGGCCGCCATCGAATTCCTCATCGACAAGATGAAGGACACCAAGACCAACGGCGACTTCTTCGACGCGATGAAGCGCTGATCTGCCTCTCGGGGACACTCGTCGCGGCAGCGACGAGTGTCCCGCGGAATGGTCTAGGCCACAGGCACCTTACGCTGCGCTTCAGGAGCCAATCCCCGCTGGGTTGATTCCTCAACGCCGGCGCTCCTGTCCCCGACATCGATGTCAGCTAACACGGCACTGCGTCACAACGCGCAGGCAGCTATTGGGGCGCGCCTGCGGGCTTGCGAAGCGGTTCTCAGTATCCGGGTCGCCTGCCTAGTTAACGTCGTTCCTAATTGCCGCCGATGCATTGGCTACGAAATCCGGCCCATGAACGAACCCCGTTCCGACTCGCCCACGCTGCGGCTGCGCCGGCTGGATGCGTCCGCTCACGAAATCCAGGAGCTGATTCGTGAAGGGCGAATCAATACGCTGTTCCAGCCGATCGTCGATCCCCGCGCGCGAGGTGTGTGTGGGTTCGAAGCGCTCGCTCGTGGCCCATCGGATAGCTGGCTGCATTCGCCGCAGAATCTTTTCGAGGCGGCGCGCCGCGCCGGTCTGAAGCTCGAACTCGATTTCCTGTGTATCCAGAACACGTTCAGGCGATTCGTCTCGTCCCGGGTCGCGGGGCAGCTGTTCGTCAACGTCTCGCCGGACAGCATCTACGAGGCGCCGAACTTCGCGACCCGCTTTCTCGATCTCGCGGCAGCGGCCGGGCTGGCCCCCAGCCGCTGTGTCGTCGAGTTGACCGAAGAAAGCCTGCTGGAAGACTACGCACGGTTGCGAACCACCCTGCAAGGCTTGCGCGAGGCAGGTTGTGAAATCGCCATCGACGATCTGGGCGCCGGCTCGTCAGGACTGCGCACCTGGTCGGAGCTGAAGCCCGATTTCGTCAAGATCGACCGCTACTTCATCAGCGGCATCGACGCCGACCAGACCAAGCTCGAATTCGTCCGCTCCATTCTCGACATGGGCCGCGCCATGGGCTGCCGCGTCATCGCGGAAGGCGTGGAAACCGATCGCGAGTGCCGCGAACTCGTGGACCTGGGCATCGATCGACTGCAGGGCCATCTGCTCGGGCGGCCCAATGCGGTGCCCGTGCCGGTGCTGCAACAAGTGGAAGCGCTGGATCGATCCATCGTTACGCACGGTGCGTTGTGCGCCGAACACATCGCCGTGTATGTGCCCCCGGTATCTCCGGACATGCGCGTGATGGAGGTGGTCGAACTGTTTCGCGACTCGCCGTCGTGCCTCACGATCGCGGTGGTTCGCGATGGCCGGCCCGTCGGTGTCGTGCATCGCGAGGAATTGTTCGCGCTGCTGGCCAAGCCGCTGCATCCGGAAATTTTCAATCGCAAGCCGGTGACGGCGGTGATGGAGTCGCCGACCCTGATGATCGACGGGCAGCTGCGCCTGGAACAGGTCAGCCGCCTGGTCACGCAGAAAGGCCGGCCGCGGCTCACCGAAGAATTCGTGATCACCAAGGACGGTCGCTATCACGGCATGGGCCAGACCATCGACCTGCTGCGGCTGATCACCGAACAGCAGCTGCAGACGGCCAAGCATTCCAATCCGCTGACCTTGCTGCCAGGCAACGGCGCCATCCGCAGCTGCATCGACCGGTTTATCGCCACCGACCGGCGCTTCATCGTGGCCTTTTTCGACCTGGATGCGTTCAAGCCGTTCAACGACGTCTACGGCACCGCGCAGGGCGACCAGGTGATCCTGCATCTCGCCGGCTTGTTGAAGAGCACGTTGTCGCCGCGGCTGGATTTCATCGGCCACGTGGGCGGCGACGATTTCATGGTCGTCATGCGTTCCTCGGACTGGCGCGAGCGCATCGCCAGGCTGCTGGAGCAGTTCAGCCAGAGCATCGCCGGCTTCTATTCACCCGAGCATGCGCTGCTGGGACACATAGTCTCCACGGATCGCGATGGAGTGGTGAAGGAGTTTCCGCTGCTGACGCTGTCGGTGGCGGCGCTGTATTCGGAAACGCTCGGCGCAACCAGCGCCGACGCCATCGCCCATCAACTCGCGCACGTCAAGAAGATCGCCAAGCAGCGGCCCGGCAACAGCTTCGTGCTGCGCACGGGCGAACGCATGATCGACTTGCTGCCGGCCGTCACTGCCCTCACGGCAATAGCGGCCAAGCCGGAAGAAGCCGCGGAGGACCTGCTATCCATCGAAGAGATGGTGGCCGCCCGCGTCTGAGCTACTTGCGCTTGGCCTTGCCTTGGCCCTGGCCCAGGCGGTAGAGCAACACCGCCAGCCGCTGCGACTGGATCTGGAAATTGCGCAGGTCCGCGAACTCTTTGGCCGTATGCGAGCCGCCGCCGAGCAGTCCCAGGCCGTCTATTGCCATCTCAACGTGATCTGCGGCGAATGACACGTCAGCCGCACCGGCACGCCGTGGGTTGACGGCGGTGACTGCGCCGAATCCCAGGTCGCGGCTCACGCCATCGTAGATTTCCAGCAGGCGCGCATTTCCTTGCGTCGGCGACATCGGGGGATAGCCGTCGTCGAACACGATCTCCGCGGAGGTCTTGGGCAAATGCGCCGCGACGATCCGGCGCATGGTGTCCTTCGCCTTGTCACGTTGCGCGATGGTCAGGCAGCGCAGGTCCCCGGACGCGATGGCTTTCGGCACGACGATATTGTCCTTGCCCGAAGCCGTTCCCTGCAGCGGTTCGGGCTTGAAATCGACCTGTGCTCCGCCGACGATGAGGCCCGGATTGAAGGTGAGGAATTCTTCGCCGCTCAGTTCGGTGTAGAACGCATTCAGGATGCGCGACAACTCGTAGACCGCGCCGGCTCCGACCTCATCCGTAAAAATCTGTGACGAATGCGCAGTCACGCCGGTGGCGGTGACCTGCCAGTGCCCGGAACTGCGGCGTGCAGTTACTGCAGTTGCTGGATTGTCCGCCGCGTTCTCCAGGCCGATCGCAATGTCGGCGGCCTTCGCTGCATCGATCAGGGTCTTGCGCGCGAGCTCGATCGGTGCGCCCGAATCTTCCTCATCGCCATGCAGGACCACGGTGAGTTCGAGGTCGTCCATGGCGTGAACTTTTTCCAGGGCGGCGAGCGCCGTGAGCGCAACGACGATGCCGCCTTTCATGTCCGCCGTTCCAGGGCCGCTCGCGATGTTGGCATCGACGCGCTGGTATTTCTGGAATGGGCTGGTGGGCTCGAACACCGTGTCGAGATGGCCGATCAGCAGGATGTGTTTCCCCTTGCCGCTGTTGCGGCCGGCGCGATGCGCGATCAGGTGGCCGGCGCGGCCGAAGGGTGTGCCATCGACCCATTGCGTCTTGAATCCCAGCGCCGCGAACCGCGGTTCGAACACGTCGCCGGTCTGGCGGACGCCGGCGAAGTTCATGGTGCCGCTGTTGATGTCGACCACGGTTTCGAGCAACTGGATGGCCTGTTCCTGCTGGCCGGCGATATAGGCAACGATGGCTTTCTCGTTCTTGTCGCGCGGCGCGGCCCAGGCAGTTTCGGACAACGAAGCTAGCAATAGAGCAACGACGCAAACCCGATGGCGCATGAACCCTTCCTCAAAAAGCCTTGCCTCGAAAACCAGCGGCAACCGAGTCTGTGTCATCATGGGACCATGACAGAGCCGCTCAAACCCGATACGGCCGTGACTGCGGAAGGCGAAGCCTATCCTTCCAAGCGGCTGCAGTACACCGACGTCGCCGCTCCCGAGTTCGGCGCCGCCGTGGCGCTTGCGCCGCACGTCCACTGGTGCCGCATTCCGTTGCCCGTCGATCTCAATCACATCAACGTGTGGCTGCTCGATTGCGGCGATGGCTATGTTCTGGTCGACACCGGCATGGGTGCGCAGGTCTGCATGGAGGCTTGGGACAAGCTCGGGCCAGCCATGTTCGAGCGGAAGCCGCTGCGTGCGATTTTCACTACGCACATCCACCCCGATCATCTCGGCCTCGCGGCTTGGTTGCAGGAGCGCTACCGGGTGCCGGTGCTGATGTCGAAGCGCACCTTCGAGCAGGCGGAAATATGGTTGCGCGGCACTGACGCCATCGGCGCCGAAGCCGTCGAGGAATTCTTTCGTTCGCACGGCCTGCCCGACGCCAACAGCATGCGCTCGGTGTTTACGCTGCAGCGATTCGCGAAAATGGCGAGCGGCATGCCCGAAGTCCTGCGGCACGTCGCAGACAACGAAGTGCTGGAGTGGGGCGGCCGCTGGACGGCGCTGGAAACCAACGGCCACGCCGAAGGCCATCTGTGCCTGTCCAACGGCGCGCAGCGCCTGCTCATCAGCGGCGACCAGGTGCTGCCGACGATTTCGTCGAACATAGGTTTTACGGCGGCCAACCAGGATCTGAACCCGCTCGATTCGTTCCTATCGTCGTTGCAGCGGCTGCGGACATTGGATCCGGCGACGCTGGTGTTGCCTGCGCACGGCTTGCCGTTCCAGGGTTTGCAGCAACGGATAGACGACCTGGTGAGCCATCATCACGGCAAGCTCGATGCGGTCGTGGATGCTTGCAGCGAGCCGAAGACCGGCTATGACATCCTGCCCGTAATGTTCCGACGGGTGCTCATCGGCGTGCATCTGTTCCTGGCGATGGCGGAGGCCCTCGCGCACCTGGAGTATTTAGTGCATGCCGGACGATTGCGCCGCAAGACGGGCAGCGATGGAATCGTCCGCTACGCCAGGGATTGAACGGGGACTGGCTCCTGAAGCGAAGCGCAAGGTGCCTGTGGTCTCGACCATTCCCGTTGGTCATCCCCAATCTTTATCCGCATGCAGAATGGGGACACTCGTCGCTGCCGCGACGAATGTCCCCTGATACAAGGGAAACCGCAGTGTGAGTCACGAAGCTCGTGTCTATCGCCAGGAACTGACGCCGATTCATTTCATCGAGCGGGCCGGCGAGGCTTACGCCGAGCGGATTGCGGCCGTCGCTGGCGACACGACCTACGACTGGCAGCAGTTCCGTTCGCGAGCGCGTCGGTTCGCTTCGGCGCTGCTGAAGCAGGGAATGGCTTGCGACGATCGCGTTGCCTTTCTCGCATTCAACACCGAGCCGTTGCTGCTGGCGCATTTCGGCGTTCCCATGGCGCGTGGCGTGCTGGTCGCAATCAATACTCGTTGGTCGGCGCAGGAAATTGCCTATGTGATCGGACATTGCGGCGCGCGCTGGGTGAATCGCATGCAGGAAGTGCCTCGTCTTGCGCGAACGCGAATGGCGCAACCATGACAAACGCATCAACTGATTCGCTACGGCTGCAGGAGTACCTGCATCGCGTCGGATTCAGCGGCGAGCCCCGGCCCGACCTGGATACGCTGCGGCGCCTGCATCGCGGTCATCTCGCCGCGATCTCCTATGAGAATCTCGATGTGCAGCTGGGACGCCGTGTCGGGCTCGACCCGGCGGCGATCTTCGACAAGCTGGTCAGGTCGAAGCGCGGCGGCTGGTGTTTCGAAATGAACGGCCTGCTCGCATGGGCGCTGGAACAGATCGGCTTTCGCGTGACGCGGGTTGCCGGAGCGGTGGCGCGTGATGTGCGGGGCGACCAATCCATAGGCAATCATCTGGCACTGATCGTCCAGCTGGATCGGCTCTACCTGGCCGACGTAGGTTTCGGCGACGGACTGATCGAGCCCACGCCGCTGATCGAGGGCAGCTTGCGACAGGAGTTCTTCGCGTTTCGCCTGGAGCGGCTGAATGACTGGTGGCGCTTCCACAATCATCAATACGGTGGCGCGCCCTCATTCGACTTCCAGCTCTCACCCGCACCTGCGGAGGTGTTCGAGCGACAGAGCGACTGGCTGCAGACGGCACCGGAATCGGGATTCGTGCAGAACTCCGTGTGCCAGCGGTTTCATGGCAGCGAGCTTTCCATCCTGCGCGGCAAGGTGCTGAAGGTGATCGGCGAACACGGGGTGTCGCAGCGGACCATCGAAGACTTCGCCGACTATCGGGAAATCCTCGGGCGTCGCTTCGGTTTGGAGCTGCCCGACCTCGAACGATTGTGGGAGAAGGTCAGCTTGCGGCACGAGGCTTGGCTTGCCGGGGACACTGATCGCGGCAGCGAGTAGTGTCCCCGCAGCCTACTTCTCCACCGCCACGTCGCTAGCGCTCGGCTCCTCTCCGGTGAACATGATCGCCTTCGCGCCCGTGACTGTTCCGATGGTGGCGCGGTTGCTGACGTAAAGGTCGATTTCCTGTTCGGCGCGTATCGTGCCGGTCACCGTGGCGTTCGGTCCGATCACGACCCTGGGCTTCTTGTGGCGGCCCCAGTTGAGGCCGATCGTGCCCGGCTTCTCGATCAGGATGCCGCCGGAAACCGAGGAATCGGCGCCGACCAGGATGTCGCCGTTGGTGGTCTTGATGCCGCCCTGGATGCGGGCGCCGGACAGCGCCACTCTGCCGTTGACGTTGGAGAATCCGCCGTCGATCTCGGCGTTCTGCGCCAGCGACACCGATCCATTCGTCGCACTGACGCTGCCTTTGATGTGTGCGCCTTCGGCCAGCGTCATGCGTCCGTTGACCGTGTCTATCTTGCTCGCCGCCGCGCCCTGGCCGAGGCTGATGGAGCCGTTGACTGTATGCAGCGTAGCGACGCTGGCCCGGTCGCCGACTTCGATCGAGCCGTTGACGGTCTCGACATCCTTGGCGACCACGCCGCCATCGATGCGGATGGAGCCATTGACGGTCTGCACATCCCCGACCGGGGACTGCGCAGTGACGTGCACCGAGCCGTTCACCTTCGAAATATCGTCGTCCGCCGTGGCCAGCAACGGCAGGCAGGCCAAGGCAGCAAGAGCGGCGAGATAGCAATGTTTCACGATGAATCTCCGCGACGAGTGTGCTGGCTTGGATGCGGCCCAAGGCTCGAGGGTTGCATCCGATCGCACGCGGGGATGGCAATCGAGCGGCGAACTCCACGGGACGTCGCCAGCTGCGCGGCAACATCGTGTATCGTCGCGGTCCATGGAATCTACTCTGCATGTCGCCTCCATCGCACAGGTCATTCAACTTTCCGTGGCGCCGGTGTTCCTGTTGGCCGGTGTCGGCACCACCCTGAACGTGCTTGCCACCCGCATCGCCCGCATCATCGATCGGGCGCGCGGCATGGAGGAAACACTGCTGCAGGCCAACCCCGCCGATACCGCCGAACTGCACGAGCGCCTGAAGGTCCTGTCGCATCGGGCGACGCTCATCAATCGCGCCATCGGCCTGAGCGTGCTGTGCGGTTTCCTGGTGTCGCTGGTGGTTGCTGCTTTGTTCGTGAGTGCATCGTTGCGTATCGATCTCTCCATGCCGATCGCAGTCGCATTCGTCATCGCGCTGTTGAGTCTCGCAGCGGCGCTGCTATGTTTCCTGCGTGAAGTGTTCGTCGCCACCGCGTCGCTGACTTTCGGCGGCGTCCGCAGATGAAAAACGGTTGCAACCTTGTCTTCTCCCCCGGTCCCCGGGGGAAACCGAAAGGGGGCTGTCGCGGAATGACCAGAGAGTTCGTCGCAGCTGCGCGACCTCTAAATCGCTGCGAGTCGCCGTGGAATGACACCTCTGGTCCAAACGTGTCAGGCATGACCCGAATGGGCGGTGAGGGGGCATTACGGCATCCGATTCCGTGATCCAGTGCACACCTTGCTACGCCCGGGATTCCGCATGATGCCGTCCAGGATGTCGCCCGCCCTGCCACAAATGATCGTCGAACCGGATGCCTTTCGCGTGTCGCGCGAGAGCGGTTTGCTCGTGAGCGAACTACATGGCGCGGTTGCGGTATGTGTCTACGACGATACCCAGGGCGTTGGCGGCCTCCTGCACCTGCGCTACGTGGCCACCAGCAGCACCAACCAGGCGCTCGACCTGACCGACAACACCCTGAGCTCCGACCTGCTGTTGATGGACCGCTTCTGCAAGGAAATGCGCAAGCTCGGGGCACGTAAACAGAGCTGGCGTGTCGATCTGATCGGCCATACGCCGGAAGTCGGCGGCATGGACGAGCCGGCAGCCACGGTGCTCGACCTGGTCAAAGCGTATTTTGCGGATTCGCGCCGAGCGGTGGAGTGCAGGGAAGTGCGTCGCCGGCTGGGCCTCACAGTACGACTGGAGTCGCGTGAGGGCCGCATCTGGATCAACGGCAGCAGCGACGAACTGCGCACCTTCGGCATGGCGTTTGTGACTGCCTGACGCCTCTGCGCGTTGCTACGGCAACCGGTTGTCCCATTTCCGCTGCCGCGTCAGGTACCATGCACCGATGCTCAGGTGCTGACTCCAAGAATCATGGCAGAACCCTCCCAGTCTCCTGCTGCTGCTCCCAAGCCTTTCTATCGCACGCTGTATTTCCAGGTCCTGATCGCCATTGCACTGGGCGTGATCCTCGGACACTACTTTCCCGACGTCGCCGCGAAAATGAAGCCGTTGGGCGACGGCTTCATCAAGCTCATCAAGATGCTGATCGCGCCGATCATTTTCTGCACCGTGGTGTCGGGCATTGCCGGCATGGAGAGCATGAAGTCGGTGGGCAAGACCGGCGTGCTCGCATTGCTATATTTCGAAGCGGTCAGCAGCATCGCCCTCCTCATCGGCCTGGCCGTCGTCAACGTCGTCCAGCCGGGAGCCGGCATGAACGTCGATGTGGCGACTCTCGATGCCAGCGGCGTACAGAGTTATGCGCAGGCGGCGCAGTCGCAGACCATCGTCGATTTCCTGCTCAACATCATTCCCAGCACGGCGATCGACGCGTTCGCCAAGGGCGAGATCCTGCAGGTGCTGTTGTTTGCGTTGCTGTTTGGATTCGCGCTGCATCGCCTGGGTGAGCGTGGGCGCGGGGTGCGGGATTGGATCGAGCAGATCTCGCAGGTGCTGTTCGGCATCATCGAGATCGTCATGCGCCTCGCACCGCTCGGCGCCTTCGGCGCCATGGCGTTCACCATAGGCAAGTACGGCGTGTCGTCGCTCGCATCGCTCGGCCAGCTGATGGCGTGTTTCTATCTCACCTGCGTGCTGTTCGTATTCGTCGTTCTCGGCGCCATCGCCGCCGCCCATGGATTCAGCATCGCCAAGTTCGTGCGTTATATTCGCGAGGAACTGTTCATCGTCCTGGGCACTTCCTCGTCGGAGTCGGTACTGCCGCGCATGATGTCCAAAATGGAGCAGGCAGGTGTGAGCCGCTCGGTGGTCGGCCTGGTCATTCCCACCGGCTATTCATTCAACCTGGACGGCACCTCCATCTATCTCACCATGGCCGCCGTTTTCATTGCGCAGGCGACCAATACACCGATGTCGTTGCTCGATCAGCTCACGCTGCTCGCCGTGCTGTTGCTGACCTCGAAAGGAGCGGCGGGCGTCACCGGCAGCGGCTTCATCGTGCTCGCGGCCACCCTCTCGGCCGTTGGTACCTTGCCGGTCACCGCGCTGGCCCTGATTCTTGGCATCGATCGCTTCATGTCCGAAGCGCGTGCGCTCACCAACCTGGTCGGCAACGGCGTGGCCACCATCGTCGTCGGCAAGTGGTGCGGGGCACTCGACCTGCAGCGTCTAAAAGCGAGCCTCGACTCGAAATCATGAATACCTACCCGCCCCGGCAGCACGCCACATGACGGCGCACATCGAGCCGGTCACCGCTACGGAGCAGTTCGAACGCATTGCCGAACTCGCGCGTGAGATCTGGTACGAGTATTACGTGCCACTCATCGGCAAAGCGCAGGTCGACTACATGGTCGCGAAGTTCCAGACGGCGAGGGCTATGCAGCAACAGGCGAGCGCCGAGGGCTACCTATATTTCACGATGGAGGAAGGTGGAAAGCTGTTAGGGTACTTCGCCATCCAGCCACGCACCGACGAACGCTCCATGTTCATCAGCAAGCTGTACCTGCATTCGCGCAGCCGGGGCCGAGGAACCGGGCGGATGGCCCTGGAGTTCATCGAGCGGGAGAGCCGCGCCCGCGGGCTGAATCTGCTCTGGCTCACCGTGAACAAGGGCAATCCGACGGTATCCACTTATCAGCGCTGGGGATTTCGCATCGCCGCGGCCCTCGTCATGGATATCGGGAACGGCTTCGTCATGGACGACTATCGGATGGAAAAGCCAGTCGAAATGCTGATTTAGCGCCACTCCGCAGTCGGAGGCGTGCGACAGTGCAATTGCGAGAGGGCGGCGGCTAAACTGCGGAAAATGAGTGTGTCGATCGATAAGGACTCCGGCGAGAGCGGCGAAAGCCCGCGCGTGGTGCTATCAGGCTGGCTGAACGACTACAGCGCCGGACGCTGCGACCGTGCGGATATGCAGACGTCGTTCCTGGAAATCTGCAGGGGCAATCCGGAGGCTCCCTGGGACGCGCTGGCGCTGCTGGATCAGTATCAGCGCCGTGGCCGTATCGACGCCGCTCTGGCCCGCACGCTCAAAGCGGACATCGCCCAACTCGTGTTCGGAGCCTCCAACCAGACGGAGGGTCCGCGCGAGCCTGCCAAGGATGCCGATCCGTCCATGACGACGGGATCGGGATGGCGCAAACAGGTTCCGGTCGCGGAGCGACCGCCGCC
>Ga0065707_10082828_pt1 | contig 11849 bp, 8 predicted proteins | sample SwiRhicommuniRL3_FD_59094 | JGI IMG/M metagenome (GOLD analysis project Ga0065707, IMG submission 59094) | Switchgrass rhizosphere bacterial communities from Rose Lake, Michigan, USA - RL3 v2 (version 2) | ecosystem: Host-associated > Plants > Roots > Rhizosphere > Soil | place: East Lansing, MI... | reverse complement strand
GATGCGGCCGCTGGCCAGCGCGGATTCCGCCGCGGTCGGTTGAAATCAACCGACCGCGCGACGCTCCGCGGGTGAGTCGACTTCGACGACATGGGTCTCCTCGCTACTGGCGCTTTGAACGCGATTGCGTCCGTGGCATTTCGCGCGATACAGGGCTGCGTCGGCCAGGCGCAGCAATCCGGCCGCGTTGATCGTCGATGGCGGAGAGATGGTCGCGACGCCCGCGCTGATGGTCACGCGGTCGGCAACGGTGGATGCGCCGGGAATGGCGAGCCGCCAGATGCGCCGGCGAAGCCTTTCCGCATACAGCCCGGCCCGGCGCGCGTCGACGCCAGGCAGGACGACGGCAAACTCTTCTCCGCCATAGCGCGCGACGAAGTCACCGCCGCGCTGGAAAGTTTCGTCGAGAGTCTGGGCGACCCGTCGCAGCACTTCATCGCCGCGGGCGTGCCCGAACGTATCGTTGAATCTCTTGAATTCATCGAGATCCAGGAAAATCAGGGAAAGCGGTTGCGCATCGCGGCGCGTGCGGCGAATTTCGCGATCGAGCGAGCGGTCGAAATGACGGCGATTGGCGATGCCGGTCAATGCATCCGCGGACACCAGCCGCTTGAGCCGCTGGTTCGTCATCTCCAGAGCCAGCCGCAGCCGCGACAATTCTTCGTTGCGCGCGACCAGTGCCTGAGTTCTTTGTTGGACTCGAAGTTCCAGGTCTGCGCGCGTCGCTTCGAGTTCCGCCTCGATCCGCCGCCGGTGGGTGAGCTCGGTCTCGAGTTCCTGGCTGTGCCGTGCAACGCGCCGATGGAGAATCAGTACGCGCACCAATGCAATCACGGCCGCGACAGCGAGGGCGACAATTCCGCCTATCGCCCAAGGCGACGGATTACTCAACGCAGAATCGACCAGGATCGTTGAATCCAATGCCCTTCTCGCGCGGCAACTAGTTCTTGCGCTTCTCGTCCCTTGCGGGGGCGATCGGCGGAGATTGACAACGGGAGACCAGCCCGACTGGCAGTCCGCATTCGCCCTCCTGGCGTCATTCGTGTGAGCATTCGCTCGAGGGAGGGGTGCCGCAGATTCTGCCGTCAGACGCTATCAGACCACAGGCGCGGCGCCCGCGATACTGAACCCGCATAAATATTCTGCGGCCCGAATTCGTTACAAAAGGCGCATTCATGAAGGGCAAGCAAAGGTCTTTTCTGAAGCACGCGCTTGACGCCTTTGATGCTGCTGAGGAAACTTAGGCCAAACCCGCCACCGGCCGCCTTTCCATGAGCAAGTCCGCGTCGCCCTTAGTGCAGACCCGCTTCGCGAACTTCGCGGACTTCTATCCGTATTACCTCGGCGAGCATCGGAATCTGAACTGCCGTCGCCTGCATTTCATCGGCACGGCAGTGGTGATCACGATCGTGGCAGCGGCGTTGGGTACCGGCAATCTGTGGCTGCTTATGTTTACACCGCTCGCCGGTTACGGCTTTGCATGGGTCGGTCATTTCGTGTTCGAACACAATCGTCCCGCAACCTTCGCGCATCCGTGGTACAGCCTCGCCGCGGATTTCGTCCTGTTCCGCGACATTCTCGCGGGACGCATTCGTATCTGATTTTCACTATGCGTTCTTCAGGCATCGACCGCGCTTTCGAGCGACGACTTGCAGCGCTCATCAACTTGCGTGAGCAATCCGTCCTGAAAGGAGGCATGAAGGGCGTCGAAAAGGAATCGCTGCGCGTCGACGGTAACGGCACCATTGCCGCCACCATGCATCCTGCATCGCTCGGTTCGTCGCTGACGCACGAGTACATCACTACCGATTATTCCGAAGCGCTCACCGAACTGGTCACGCCGCCGTTTCGCGAGTCGTGGGAGCTGCTGCAGTTCCTGTGCGACCTGCATCAGTTCGTGTATCGACACCTCGGCGACGAATTGCTGTGGGCGACCAGCATGCCGTGCATCGTCGACGGCGATAAGAGCATCCCGATTGCGCGCTTCGGACGTTCCAATGTCGGCAAGATGAAAGAGGTCTACCGCCTCGGCCTCGGTTATCGCTACGGGCGCACCATGCAGGCGATTTCCGGCGTGCATTTCAACTATTCGTTTCCCGCACATTTCTGGCCGATGCTGGGCGAGGCGATGCAGGAGAGGAACACCGGCCAGGACTTCGTCTCGGCCCAGTATTTCGCGTTGCTGCGCAACTACCGTCGTTACGGCTGGTTGATTCTCTACCTGTTCGGCAATTCGCCGGCGTTGTGCTCCAGCTTCGTCAAAGGCCGCGAGCACAACCTGAGAGAGCTGTCGCGTGGAACGTTGTACGAACCCCATGCTACGTCGCTGCGCATGAGCGACCTGGGGTATAGAAACAAGAGCCAGGCGGGCGTACGCATCTCGGTCAACAGTCTCGCGGAGTACGTGCGGGACCTGCAAGCGGCTGTCAGCACGCCGCATGCGGAGTACGAAAAGATCGGTGTGAAAGTCGATGGCGAGTATCGGCAGCTCAATGCCAACCTGCTGCAGATCGAGAACGAGTACTACAGCTACATCCGGCCCAAGCGCGTGGCACGTTCTGGCGAACATCCTTCGGAAGCTTTGCGGCGAGGCGGCGTCGAGTACGTCGAGTTCCGTGCTCTGGATGTGAGCGCCTTCGATCCGGTAGGCGTCAACCAGAACAAACTGCGCTTCATCGAAGCCTTCGCGGCGCTGTGCGTGCTCAAGGAGAGCAGTCCCATCGGTATCGTCGAACAGGACGATCTCGATGCGAATCATGCAATCGTCGCTCATCGCGGCCGTGAGCCCGGTTTGAAGCTCAATCGCGCCGGCCGCCCCATCGAGCTGCAGGCCTGGGCTCACGAATTGATCGATTCCATGCGTGGAGTGTGCGAACTGCTGGACGCCGGCGATCCGCAGCGCCCCTATGCAGCCGCTCTCGATTTGCAGGAAGCGAAGGTGAACGATGCTGCCCTGACGCCTTCCGCGCGGACGCTGGTGGAGCTGGAGTCGACCGGCGAATCGTTCGCCCAGATGGCGTTGCGGATGTCGCGTGTTCACAAAGCTTACTTTCTCGAACTGCATCCGCCGAACGAGCAGCGGCTGGCGGAGTTCTCGGCGCAGGCTGAAGGCTCGCTCGAGAAGCAGGCCGCGATCGAACGCGCCGACACGTTGAACTTTGACGAATATCTGGCCACATACTTCGGACGCAATGGCAAATGAGCCTGCGCGCCCGACATGCGGACCGATATGCAGACTGATCAGCCGGAACCCATCGCCATCGACGACATGCTGCCTGGATCCGCACACGCGGAGCAGTTGCGGCGCGGCTTTCCCTGGCTGACGTTCGAGCAGCCACTGGAGAAGCAATACCGGGAGGTCTCGATCGCCAATGCGTTGCCCCAGTTGCGGCGCAATCTGTGGATCGCCGCTGTGTTCGTCGTGGGCATTTCCTGGCTGACCCACCTGGTGCTCAGCGCGGATGCGAATCGGCAGCTCGACCTGATCCGCATCCGCCTGCTGGCGCCGGTGCTGTTATTCGGCCTGTTCATGGTCTATTCGAAGTGGTACCGGCAGCTATGGCCGTGGGGTACCCAGATCGGCGCTCCCTTGTTCGGCGCCGGGGTCGCCGTCATCGGCGTGATCGCCGCAAAGCACGGAGTGAGCCTGACTTCCACCGTGGTGCTCGCCACTATTTTCATCTATTTCATGCTGGGCATGCGTTTCTATGCCGCGCTCAGTTCGGCATTGCTGGTGCTGGCGGTCTATCTCATCGCCGGCATGCTGCTCGACGTGCAGCCGGGCGAACTGCTGATCGACAGCGGTGTGCTGGTATTCGCCAATCTCATCGGCGCCAGGGTGGGCTACAACCTGGAGCGAGCCAACCGCACCAATTTCCTGGAATCGCATCTGCTCACCGAGGCAGCGAGCCGCGATGGACTCACCGGTATCCACAATCGCCGTGCCTTCGACGAGCAGCTCGATCGGATCTGGCCGCAGGCCATGCGCGAACAGGTGCCGCTGGCGCTGATGCTGATCGACATCGATCATTTCAAGCACTACAACGACTACTACGGACACCAGGCCGGCGACGAATGCCTGCGCCAGGTGGCGAGGTGCCTGATGAGATGTGCCAGGCGCCCACTCGACGTGGCGACGCGTTACGGCGGCGAAGAATTCGCCGTCGTGCTGTATGACGCTCGACGCGAACATGTCGAAGAAGTTGCGCGCAAATTACAGTCGGCCATCGAAAAGTCCGGGATCCGCCATCTCGCCTCGCCATCGCCCCGCAAGCGCCTGACGGTCAGCATCGGTGCGGCCTGCGTGATGCCATCCCCCGGCCGCAGTCATTTCGGTTTCATCCAGCTCGCGGACGAAGCGTTGTATGCGGCCAAGGAGCAAGGCCGCGATCGCCTCGTGCTCATGGATAAGGAATACGAGCAGCTCAGCACCGGCGCGTTCCGCCGCTCTGCTGCTGCCGGGAATCGGGCCTAGCGCCAGTCGCGGTACTTCTGGTTCCATCGGCGGTCCTTCTTGGCGCTCCGCGCCGTCTTTGCGAGACAATCCCGCTGGCCTCGCTCTTGCAAGCTCGTGAATGGGCCACTGTCACTGCGAGAGTGGCCGCGAGATCTTTCTCAGTCATCGTCGATCGCCTTCCGCGTCAACCAGTCGAGCCATCTCATGCCCGAAGCCCGCCGCATCCGTAGCCTGCTGATCGCCAATCGCGGTGAGATCGCCATTCGTGTCATGCGGGCGGCTGCGGAACTCAGCATTCGCACCGTCGCGATCTTTTCCCAGGAAGATCGCTTTTCGCTCCACCGCACCAAGGCGGACGAAAGCTATCTGGTCGGCGCCGGCAAGGCGCCGGTCGATGCGTATCTCGACATTGCGGACATCGTGCGCATCGCCAAGGCGGCGAATGTCGATGCCGTTCATCCTGGCTACGGCTTCCTGTCCGAGAATCCCGACTTCGCGGCCGCCTGTGCGGCGGCCGGAATCATTTTCGTCGGACCCACGCCGGAGATCATGCGGCGACTGGGTAACAAGGTAATGGCTCGCAACCTGGCGGTGTCGGCGGGCGTGCCGGTGATGCCGGCAACGCCGCCTTTGCCGCAGGACGATGCCGAAGTCCTGCGGCTCGCGCAGGTCGTCGGGTACCCGGTGATGCTCAAAGCAAGTTGGGGCGGCGGCGGCCGCGGCATGCGTATCGTCGAATCCGATGCCGAACTGCTGGAGAAGGTGGCGGCCGCGCGGCGTGAAGCAAAAGCAGCATTCGGCAACGACGAAGTCTACCTGGAGAAGCTGGTGCGGCGCGCCCGGCACATCGAAGTGCAGTTGCTGGGCGATTCTCACGGCAACCTGGTGCACCTGTTCGAGCGCGACTGCACCGTGCAGCGGCGCAATCAGAAAGTAATCGAGCGGGCTCCGGCAACCTTCTTCACGCCAGAGCAACGCACGGCCCTGTGCGAAGAGGCGCTCAAGATCGGCCGTGCCGTGCGCTACCTGAATGCCGGCACCGTCGAATTCCTGCAGGATGCGGATAGCGGACAGTTCTATTTCATCGAGGTCAATCCGCGCGTGCAGGTCGAGCACACCGTGACCGAAGCGGTGACGGGTATCGATATCGTGCGTGCCCAGATTCGCATCGCCGAGGGTGCGGCGATCGGGGAGCCCGACAGCGGTGTGCCATTGCAGCAGGATATTCGTCTCAACGGCTATGCCATGCAGTGCCGGGTGACCAGCGAAGATCCCGAGAATAATTTCATCCCGGATTATGGCCGCATCACGGCGTATCGCAGCCCGGCAGGATTCGGCATCCGCCTGGATGCCGGCACGGCTTACGCGGGTGCCATCCTCACCCGCTACTACGATTCGCTGTTGGTGAAAGTCACCGCCTGGTCCCCGACGCCGGCCGAGACCATCGCACGCATGCATCGTGCGTTGTGGGAATTCCGCATTCGCGGCGTCGTAACCAACCTGCGGTTCCTCGACCAGCTCATCATGCATCCGCAGTTCGCGACGGCGGAATACACCACCAAGTTCATCGACGAAGCGCCCGGCCTGTTCCAGTTCCCGCGCAAGCGGGATCGTGCGACCCGCCTGCTCAACTTCATCGGCGACGTCGTGGTCAACGGCAATCCGGAAGTGAAAGGGCGTCCGCGTCCCGCGCTGCTCAAGAATCCAAAACCGCCGTCGCTCACCTCGGCGCCGTTGCAGGCGGGCACGAAACAGAAGCTCGACGAACTCGGCGCCGAAAAGTTCGCCGCCTGGATGCTCGAACAGAAGCGTGTGCTCCTGACCGACACGACCATGCGCGATGCGCATCAATCGCTGCTGGCCACGAGGTTTCGCACCTTCGATCTAGCTGCGGTCGCCCCAGCCTACGCGAGCCTGGCGCCGGAGCTGTTCTCGGTCGAATGCTGGGGCGGCGCGACGTTCGACGTAGCCATGCGCTTCCTGCGCGAATGTCCCTGGGAACGATTGCAGCTGTTGCGTGAGGCAATGCCGAACCTGCTGTTGCAGATGCTCCTGCGGTCGGCGAATGCGGTTGGCTATACCAACTATCCCGACAATGTCGTCCGCTTGTTCGTCCGGCAGGCGGCGGCGTCCGGCATCGACGTGTTCCGCGTCTTCGATTCGCTCAACTGGGTCGAGAACATGCGGGTGGCGATGGATGCCGTGCGCGAAACCGGCAAGCTCTGCGAAGCGGCGATCTGCTACACCGGCAATCTGTCGGACCCGCGGCGCACCAAGTACGACCTCAACTACTACCTCGGTCTGGCGCGCGAGCTGAACGCAGCCGGTGCTCACATTCTTGGCATCAAGGACATGGCTGGCCTGTGCCAGCCCCATGCGGCCGGCACGCTGGTGAAGGCACTGAAAGAAGAGATCGGACTGCCGGTGCATTTCCATACGCACGACACTAGCGGTATCGCCGCGGCCAGCGTGATTGCCGCCATCGATGCAGGCGCCGATGCAGTGGATGGCGCCTTGGACTCGATGAGTGGCCTCACTTCGCAACCCAACCTGACCTCGATCGTCGAATCGCTGCGGCACGGTGCGCGCGATTCCGGCTTGGATACAGACAATCTGCGAACGCTGTCCGGGTACTGGGCACAGGTTCGCAATAACTACGCCGCATTCGAAAGCGATCTGCGTTCGGGCGCATCCGAAGTCTATGTCCACGGAATGCCGGGCGGACAGTTCACCAACCTGCGCGAGCAGGCACGATCGCTGGGGATAGACGACCTGCGCTGGCCCGAAGTGGCGAAGGCATACGCGGACGTCAACGACATGTTCGGCGACATCGTGAAGGTGACGCCGACGTCGAAAGTCGTCGGCGACATGGCGTTGATGATGGTGACGAGCGGCCTGTCTTGCGCGCAGGTGCTCGATCCGCGCACTGAAATCGCTTTTCCCGAGTCGGTGGTATCGCTGTTTCGCGGCGATCTCGGCCGACCCAACGGCGGTTTTCCGCAAGCATTGCAGAAGAAAATCCTCCAGGGCGCTGCGCCGCTCGAGTCGCGTCCCGGGGCTGTGCTCGCGCCCACCGATCTCGACAAGGCTCGCAAGCAGGCGAATTCGAAAACCTGGCGTGAAGTCACCGAGGAGGAATTCGCTTCGTACCTGATGTATCCAAAAGTGTTCCTCGACTATATGAAAGACCGGCTGGACTTCGGCCGCGTCAGCGCGCTGCCGACACCATTGTATTTCTATGGCATGGAGCCGGGCGATGAAGTGACGGTGGATATCGAACGCGGCAAATCGCTGATCGTGCGTTTCATCACCACGAGCGAGGTGCAGCAGGACGGCATGCGCACTGTATTCTTCGAGCTAAACGGTCAACCGCGCTCGGTCAAGGTGCGTGATCGAAGCACCGCGGTGACTCAGGAACCGCGTCGCAAAGCAGAGCCTGGCAAGCCGGAACACGTCGCGGCGCCGATGCCTGGAACCGTTGCGACCGTTGCCGTCGTGCAGGGAGTGAAAGTGCTGCGCGGTGACGTGCTGGTCACCATCGAAGCCATGAAAATGGAAACCTCGGTACGAGCCGATCGCGAAGGCGTGATTGCCGAGGTGGTGACGCGGCCGGGCGAAATGGTGGACGCGAAAGACCTGCTGCTCGTCTTCGCATAACTACATACTGCCCACAATTAGATTGAATAATTTACGTGGAGCAAGCGCGTAGATGGTTGAGGATTTGCGATGCGGCGGTCCCATCGCCATCGTGGTTTTCCGAGAGTGCACAAGTGCTTTCACGTCTGGACTAAATGCCGGCTAGAATCGGCAATATGACAGTGCTCCGAGTCGCTGAACCACAGGAAGAACGCGCACAGCGGCTCGAGCGTGAATTCCAGGCAGTTCTCGATGCAGCAGTCGACGCGGTCGTGCTCTTCGATCACGAAGGCCGCATCGAACTGCTGAATCATGCGGGCGAACGGATGTTCGGCTACAACGAGGAAGACGTCATCGGTCTCAAGGTCAACATCCTGCTGCCGGAACCGTACCGGTCGCAGCACGATGACTATCTGCGCCACTACATCGACGCAGGTGAGCCAAGGATCATCGGCATCGGCCGCGAGCTGTCCGCGAAGCGCCGCGATGGCAGCGAATTCTCCGCCGAGTTCGCCGTAGGCAGAGTGAAAGGCACCGAGCCGCCGCGTTTCGCCGGATTCATTCGCGACATCACCGTGCGCCGCAACGCCGAAGAAGCGCTACGACGCAGCGAGGCGCAGCTCACCATTGCCCAGGAGATCGCGAACCTGGGCAATTACGTGGTGCACTTCGACGGCCGCTACGAGGATTACTGGTCGCCGCACCTGTATCGCGTGCTGGGCCGCCGCTACGGCGAGACCTACATCAGTGTCTACGATTACCTGGAACCGATGGTGCACGCAGCCGACCTGGCTGCATGGCAGCAGGCGCGTGGCGAACTCGATGCCGGTGGCAAGTCGATGGATATCGAATACCGCATCATCCATCCGGACGGCTCGCTGCGATATGTGCACCACATAGCACAGACTACCCGTAGACCCGACGGCCAGGTCCTGCGCCAGGTGGGAACGTTGCACGACATCACGGATCGCCGCCGAGCCGAGGACGAAGCGCGGCAGATGCAGGATCGCATTACGCACTTCGGAAGAATTTCGACCATGGGTGAAATGGCGGCCGGCATCGCCCACGAGGTCAATCAACCTCTGACGGCGATTGCGACTTACGCGCAGGCCTGCCAGCGGTTGATCGGAGCCAACGACTTCACCCAGGAAGATATCGAGACCGCGCTCGAACACATCAGCACCCAGGCGCTGCGTGCCGGCGAAGTGATCCGCCGCTTGCGCACGTTCGTGAAGAATCGTGAAGTCCGCCGCGAGCTGGTCGAGGCCAACAAGGTACTGGAAGACGTGCTCACGCTCGCCCAGACGGATGCAAGACACAACGGCGTGCGCATTCATCTCGACCTCTCGGTGCATCATCCGCAGGTCCAGGCGGACGTGGTGCAGGTCCAGCAGGTCATCCTCAATCTATTACGCAACAGCATCGACGCCATGATGAATGCGCCCGAAGCGAAGCGGGAAGTGGTCCTGCGCACGCACCTGGATGATGAAGGCGACGTCGAATTCATGGTGGCCGACCGCGGGACCGGCGTTGACGCCGCAACCATGGTCGAGCTGTTCAATCCTTTCTTCACTACCAAGCCCGGCGGAACCGGTCTCGGTCTTTCAATCAGCCGTTCGATCGTTCGAGCTCATGGGGGGAAACTATGGTGCACTTCCAATCCGGGGGGCGGAGCCCGCTTCTTCTTCACACTGCCGGCGGCGCCGGGGTCAGCCGGGACTTCGCCGCAGTAAGAACCGGTCCCGCGACGTCGCGTGCGACGATCTTCATCGTCGACGACGACACCGCCGTCCGCGATTCGCTGAAGATGTTGTTGCGTTCGGTGGGACAGGCTGTCGAGACTTTCGGCTCCGGGCCGGAGTTCCTCGACGCCTACAGCGAGGATCGCCCGGGCTGCCTGGTGCTCGATATCCGCATGCCCGGCATGTCGGGCCTCGAGTTGCAGCAGAAGCTCAACGAGCGCCACTCCATCATGCCCATCATTTTCATCACCGGTCACGGCGATGTGCCCATGGCGGTGGAAGCGATGCAGGCCGGCGCAGTCGACTTCATCCAGAAACCGTTCCGCGACCAGGACCTGATCGACCGCATCAACCAGGCGCTGGAGAAGGATCAGAACAATCGCGCCTCGCTCGGCGAACGCAACGACATCCGCAAGCGCCTGGAAACGCTCACGCCGCGTGAACGCGAAGTGCTCGATCTCGTGGTGCATGGCAAGGCGAACAAAGTGATTGCGGGCGACCTGCGCCTCAGCCAACGCACTGTCGAAATCCATCGTGCACGCGTGATGGAGAAAATGCAGGCGTCGTCACTGGCGCACCTGGTGCGGATGGTGCTCGAGGTCGGCCAGGCCTGACGCCATCCCGGCACGCCGGATGCGCCGGCGCGATGGCATGACGAGTTCTTCATCCTTGGCGTGAGCCGGAACGGGCGCAGCGCTCGTGCCGCTCACGCCGCACTCCGGACACTTTGGACCTTAGGTACAAGTGCGACGTTTACGTTGCCGCCGTGAGCCGCAACTATAACGGCCATGCGACCACGGCCCACAATCGAGTCCTCCGCCCCCAATCCTCCCTGCGGTCCGGATATCGCTTGTAGAGTGGCCGTGGCCGCTTTTTTTGACCGGCCACCTTGTTACCAGCCTGGGCTTCCGTGTCGACGCTGCGGCCGCTGATCGCGGTAATCGAAGCAGACGCAACGGATCGCAGAATGCTTTGTAGCCTCCTCCGCTCCCTCAGCGTGGACGTGCGAGCGTTCGACAGTGCAGAAAGCTATCTCAGCGCCGCCGCGGGCAAACTCGATTGCCTGATCGCCGATGTCGAATTACCCGGCATGTCGGGCATCGAATTGCTGCGACTGCTGCGTTCGCGCGGTATCGACGATCCGGTGATAGTGCTCGGCGCAGCGGAAGATGTGCGGGCAGCGGTGATGGCCATGCGTGCCGGCGCAAGCGACTTCATCGAGAAGACCAATGTCGATCTAGGTGTGCTGGCGCGCGTGACGAATCTGATCGCTCGCGTCGCGCTTTGATCGGCGACTGGCTCCTGGAGCGAAACGCAAGGTGCGTGTCCCCAATCTCCATCCGGAAGCGAAGCGGTCTGACGATGAAGAATGGGGATACAGCACGCTGCCGCGAGCAGTGTCCCCTGATCACATGTCCGCTCGTGGGTCGAACGGCAATTCCTTCTGCATCTTTTCATAGAACGCCCGTGCTTCCGGCGTGATGGCCGGCGGCGTCACGATGCGAAGCTCGACGTACTGATCGCCGGGCGTTGCGCCCGGCAAACCACGACCCTTGAGCCGCAAGCGCTGTCCCGATTTCGCTCCCGCCGGAATGCGCAGATCGACCGGACCTGCGAGCGTCGGTGTCTGCACCGTCGCACCCAATGCCGCTTCCCACGGAGCCACCGGCAGGTTCACCGTGATATCGCGTCCATCGACTTTGAACAGCCGGTGCGGGCGCAGCCCGATTTCGAGGAACAGGTCACCCGCCGGGCCGCCGCCGACGCCGGGACTGCCCTGGCCGGCGAGACGAATCTGCTGGCCTTCGATCACGCCGGCAGGAATCGTCACCTTCAACGTCCGCGGCTGCACCGAGACGTGGCCGTCATCGCTGAGCTGCGGCGACTTGAGTTCGATGGTCTGCGGTCCGCCGCGAAATGCGTCTTCGAGGTCGATCAGGATGCGTGCGGTATGGCTGTCGCCCGCGGCCGCAAAGCCTCGGCCGCCACGAGCTCCACCGAAGCCGCCGCCGCGT
>Ga0065707_10082827_pt1 | contig 11864 bp, 12 predicted proteins | sample SwiRhicommuniRL3_FD_59094 | JGI IMG/M metagenome (GOLD analysis project Ga0065707, IMG submission 59094) | Switchgrass rhizosphere bacterial communities from Rose Lake, Michigan, USA - RL3 v2 (version 2) | ecosystem: Host-associated > Plants > Roots > Rhizosphere > Soil | place: East Lansing... | reverse complement strand
AAGCGATCATTACAGAACTCAGCCGGTTTGTTGTGTCGACGATCTCGACATTCGGCTACACCGGTATTTTCATCACCATGGCTATCGAGAGCGCCTGCATTCCCCTGCCCAGCGAAATCATCATGCCCTTTTCCGGGTATCTTGTGACGACGGGGCAGTTCACGATGCTGGGTGTGACATTGGCCGGCGCTATTGGCAACGTCGCCGGGTCGGTGGTGGCCTACTATGCCGGAGTGTGGGGAGGCAGGCCTTTCGTCGAGCGATACGGACCCTATGTATTGGTGTCGCGAAAAGACATTGAGATGGCGGATCGATGGTTCGCGAAATATGGCGATGCAGCGGTTTTTTTCAGCCGGATGCTTCCGGTCGTCCGGACCTTCATCTCGTTGCCTGCCGGCATCGCCAGAGTGAATATCTATCGGTTTATGCTCTACACGTTTCTCGGCGCATTGCCCTGGTGCTATCTCCTGGCCTACATCGGGGTGAAAATGGGAGAGCAGTGGGAACACCTGAGAGACTATTTCCATCAGTTCGATATCGTGATCGGCGTCTGTCTGGCACTTGCCGTGGGCTATTTTCTCTGGTCCCATTGGCCGAGGCGGCGCATCACTCCGGAGTTGTAACCTGCCCATGCTCTCGATCTACAACACGCTCACAGGGAAAAAAGAGCCGTTCCAGTCGCTCCAGCCGAAGACCGTTCGGATGTATGTCTGCGGCGTGACGGTTTACGACTACTGCCATATCGGCCATGCGCGCAGCGCACTCGTATTCGATGTGATCCGGCGGTATCTGGAGTTCAGCGGGTATCAGGTTGAATTCGTCAAGAACTTCACCGACGTAGATGACAAGATTATCAAGCGGGCGAATGAGAAAGGCGTGAGTTGCGACACGATCACGGCGAAGTATATCCAAGCCTACTACGAAGACATGGGGAAACTAGGCATTCGCCAAGCTTCCATCGAGCCCAAGGCCACAGAACACATGACCGACATCATCCATCTGACCGAGGCCTTGGTGAAGAAGGGATTGGCCTATCAAGTCGATGGAGACGTGTATTTTGAAGTAGCCAAGTATTCTGCCTATGGGCGTCTCTCAAAGCGGCGGTTGGACGACATGCAGGCAGGCGCACGTGTGGACGTGGATGAACGAAAGCGTCACCCGATGGATTTTGCACTCTGGAAGAGCAGCAAACCGGATGAGCCGTCATGGAAGAGTCCGTGGGGCTCCGGTCGACCAGGTTGGCATATCGAATGCTCCGCTATGTCCATGAAACATCTTGGTGAGACCTTCGACATTCATGGCGGGGGGATGGATCTGATTTTCCCGCACCACGAAAATGAAATTGCACAGTCATGTGGGGCGACGGGAAAAGAATTCGCGCGCTACTGGGTACACAACGGATTCGTGCAGATCAATCAGGAGAAAATGTCCAAATCGTTGGGGAACTTTTTCACGATCAGAGAGATCTTCGAGAATTCCAAATGGCCGCAGGATGTCACGGGCGAAGTCCTGAGATACTTCCTCCTTTCGACTCATTACCATAGCCCACTGGATTTTTCCGACCAGGCTTTGGAGGAAGCGAAGCAGGCATTGGAGGGGTTCTATGGGTTGTTTAATCGACTCCGTGAATCAGAAAGCAACACAGTAGGCGACAAGGATCTCCCGTCGTCTGTTGATCGAACTCGAGAGTCGTTCCGGAAAGCCATGGACAATGATTTTAATACGCCGGTGGCGGTTGCCGAACTTCAGAGGCTTCGTAGTGACGTAAACAAGTTGCTTGATATTGGGCTTTCAACGCGAGAGAGGCAGCAGGCGCGCCAGGCGTTTCGTATGCTAGGCGGAGTGTTGGGGTTGTTCCAGTTGGAAAAGTGGCAGTTCGTAGATAAATCACGGTCAGGAGACATAGTTGTGACGCCAGGGGCCGCGTCCCTGAAGCTGACGACCTTTGCCCCGACCGTCAAGATTGAACTCTCGGAAGTGCAGATCGAACAACAGATTGAAGAGCGTCTCGATGCGAGAAAGAAAAAGAACTTCGCAAAAGCCGACGAGATTCGTCAGTTCCTCGCGTCCCACGGCATCCTCATCGAGGACAAGCCCGACGGCACCAGCCGGTGGAAGCGATAGTCAGTCGGAATTGATTTACGGGCTGCATGCCGTGCGCGAAGCCTTGCGCGCCGGTACGCGTCCGATTCAGCGACTACTCATGTTGCGGGCTGATCGGCAATTCCACGATCTTGTCCAACTTGCTAAGGCGCAGCGAGTTCCCGTTCACATCGAACCGCCTCCTGCCTTCGATCGACTGGTACCGGGCGGACACCACCAGGGCGTCATTGCTTTTGTCGCCGCAAAATCCTACGACACAACGGAGCAGATCCTTGATCGGGCGAAGACGCGAGGTGAGAAGCCGTTTCTCGTGCTCCTTGACGGAGTCGAAGATCCGCATAACTTGGGCGCGATCTTGCGGACGGCCGAAGCGGCTGGTGTTCATGGAGTGTTCATCCCGGAGCGGCGGGCAGTCGGTCTGACATCGGTGGTGGCGAAAGTATCGGCCGGAGCGCTCGATCATATTTCCGTCGGGCGCGTGGGCAATCTGATTCGCCTGATTCAGGATCTCAAAGAAGCAGGCCTGTGGATCTATGGTGTCGACCCACAGGCGGAGAAGCTCCATACCGACATCAACATGACTGGACCGATTGCGCTGGTGCTAGGGGGAGAAGGAGAAGGCCTTCGCCCTGGGGTGCTGAAAGAGTGCGACGACCGCATCAAGATTCCGATGCAGGGCCGTATCCAGTCGTTGAATGTCTCGGCTGCAGCAGCCGTCACGCTGTTCGAAGCGGTGCGCCAGCGTCACAAGGGTATCGCGGCTCAGGCGCAGTCTACCGAATCTTGATTGTCCCGTCTTGGATCGCGGTTTTGAGCAGCTGAGCGGTGTTCGACACGCGCATCTTTTTCATCATGTTGGCCCGATGCGCCTCGACGGTCTTGACGCTGATCTTGAGCCGCTGACCGATTTCCTTGTTTTTGAACCCGGCCCAAATCAGTTCAAGAATCTCTTTCTCCCGACCGGTGAGCGATTCAGGCCGCTTCTTGCGGGGCGGCGGGGCCAGATTGGCCAGGGAAGGTTTGGTTTTCGTCTTCGACTTCGCGGTCCGTGCCATTATCGTGTTCTCCTTTGACGCATGGTGCTGTACGGTATAATAATTCACCCTGGCGGAAGAAACGCGCACCGAACAAATACTCGCCGCACAAATGAATTATAGAGAACTCCTCTGCGAGAAGTAAACTACAGGAGACTGGCCCTAGTGACACTGCTTAGTGATGTGTATTTGGTCTGCGACATGGGTCGAATATTCCGGTCCGGAACTTGTCATTGAGTCGATTATGCATGAATGGTCTCTCTATCTTGTGGTCGGAACCTTCGGCGCGCTGGTCGGCAGTTTTCTCAACGTCTGCATCTTCAGGCTGCCCCGAGGTGAATCGATCGCCTGGCCCGGCTCCCATTGCCCCTCGTGTGCACATGCGATCGGGTTCTACGACAATATTCCTCTACTGAGCTATCTGTGGCTTGGTGGACGCTGCCGGGCTTGCCGCACGCCGATTTCAATCAGGTATCCCCTCGTGGAAGCCGTCAACGCTCTGGGCTATCTTGCGATTGTATGGTATTTCGGTCCGACTTGGACAGCAGCCCTCTATGCTCTGTTGTTTTCGGCGTTGGTCGTGGTGACGGGAACGGATCTCAGCCACAAGATAATTCCCAATGTCATTACCCTGCCCGGAATGGTGGTCGGACTTCTTGGCGCAGCGACCGTGTTGCCGGTGGGTGTGATCAACTCTGTAGTCGGTCTCACGGTGGGAGGCGGACTCCTCTGGCTCCTGGCGTGGCTCAGCCCCTATCTCTTCGGTAAGGAAGGAATGGGAGGGGGCGATATCAAATTGCTGGCGATGGTCGGGGCGTTTCTTGGCTGGAAGCCGGCGCTTCTTACCATCATGATCGGCTCGCTCACAGGTTCTATCATCGGGATCAGCTTGATCGCGCTGCGTATCACCAAGCGGGATGACTATATTCCCTTTGGCCCCTTTCTTGTGTTGGGAGCCCTCCTCTCTCTCTTCTTTGCCCAACCGCTCCTCGATTGGTATCAAGGCTTTCTTGACCCCGGCTACTAGCTCATGACGCTTCTGTATCTCTTCGGGCGGAACCCTGTATCTTAAAGAGTGAGATGTTTCTCTCTCTCGCTGCTACTTTCTTGCCAGGTCCACAGCTGACCCTGCCTACATACTTCCTTGTCCGATACAAAACCACGCGAACTTTCTAAGTATTCTGCTCTAGGACTGCACAAAACAGCCAACTCTCGAAGGGTGCCCCAACGCGGGCATGAGTTTTGGAGGGCACGATCATCCTCGTAAGGGAACCTACTCTATGAGAGTGAATATGCCTAGAGAATTACGGAGACAGGAGCAAGGATGGAGCTTGATAGAGATCCTCATGGTGTTGACGATCACGGGGATCCTGGCTGTATTGGCTGGGCCAAGTTATCAGATAGTGGCCGCAAGGGTACAGGCGCGTAGCGTCACCCTAGAGATTGCTTCGGAGCTCCGATTCGCCAGACAACTGGCGATGGCAAGGCGAGAACGCCTTCGAGTCATATTCGATCGAGAGGGCCGTACGATCACGCTTCGGCGTGGCGATGCCGAGGACATCCTGCACGTCTATCAGTATGCCGACAAGGGGGTCGTTGTGGAAGAGCCAAGCGCCGGTCCTGAACTTCTATTTCATCCCAGTGGACGGTCGGTGACTCCGACAACCATTCGCGTGAGGGACAGTCAAGGTCGGGACACCACGTTCACTGTGAGTATCACCGGACGAGTGTCCGCCTCATGACGCGGGATCGAATATTTCATACGCAGCGCGGAGCCAGTTTTACCGAAGCGCTGGTGGCGATGACCCTGACGTTGATTGGACTGGTCGGTGCGATGGGGGCGTTTCAGGCTGCAGAACGGAGTCTTCGAGCGGGAACATTGGCAACGCGTGCCCTGGCGATGGCGGAAATGCGGATTGAAGCGAAACGATCTGCGCGATGGGATCGTCTCTTGTTGGACGACCTGAATTACGATGGCGTCCCGGATCTTGTCATGCATGACGATGGAGCAGGCGGCGATGTGCTGGCTGGTGATGGGGTGTATTCCGGTCGTTGGGACCAGGATGGCGTTCAACTGATCTGGACGGTGACGCCGAGCCGGCCCGGTTCGCTATCGGCCTCAGGGTATGTCCTCATTGAGGCTCGCGCGATCTATGCAGCCAGCGAGGGCCCGCGCGAAGTACGAGTCGGCACTCTGCGAGCCAATCCAGTATTCGTCGGGAGTCGATAACGTGACGCCACCTGGAGTAGTTAGGATGCGAGCCGGAGGACGAACGAGAGACCTGCACAATCGAATGTGGACGGAGACAGGGACTAGTCTGATCGAGATGATGTTTGCTACGGCGGCCGGGTTGGTCGTCTTGACCGCCACGCTTCAAGCTCTGTCCTATTTCCAACAGCAGTTTATGAGGCAACAACGTGAGGTCGCCCAGCAGCAAGATCTTCGTCTTGGATTGGAAGTTCTTGAGCAGGAATTGCGGCTGGCGGGCTCCGATTCTCTTACCATGGCGGCTTCGGACTCGGTGGAGTTTTCGGCGAATCTGCAAGGTCTCTCGACGACGGTCACGACGACGGCAGTGGTCGGCCAAACGGCTCTGTCGGTTGAGGATGGGCGCGGGTGGGAGGATCAGAAAACTATTGTGGCCTGTTGGGCTGAGCGTTGCGAGACATTGGCTCTGGCTCGCGATGGGCAACGACGCCTGCTCACGGTGACCCAGCCGCTGACAAGGGCCATTCCATCCGGAGCATTTGTCTCCCTCCTGAATCATGTTCGTTACTATAGCCGCCGCGATGCCCAAAATGTTCTGAGGCTACTACGCCAGGTCGATGGTGGCGCAAGTGTCCTGGTCGGAGATATCAGGGAGGCACGGTTTTCCTATTGGGATGAAATGGGGCAGGTTGTGACAGGGCCGGCGAAAGTTAGGCTGGTCGTTGTTGAAGTGATACTGTCTGATCGAGGATTTCGTGCAGTTCGAGGGATAAGCCTAAGGACATAATGGCATTGTTTTTAATATTCATAGGATGAGAGCGGGGGTAGGAAAATGAAAGAACGGCGCGCAATGAAGTTGATGAATCAGCGTCAGGAGGGGCACGTGCTTCTCGGATCGCTGATGCTCATCTTCCTGCTCGGGATCGCCGGTGTGACCTCTCTATATTTGGCCGGTCAAGATGGGCCGGGCATCAGCGCCATGAAAGAGGACAACGTCGCGCAACAGTTAGCCGACGGTGCAGCAGATATTGTGATGAGTTGGTTCCACGATCCGAGTGCCACGCCGGCACCCATCGCCGGATTGCTTGTAAAACGCCAGGGAAATCTCGGGGGCGGACCATCGTTCTTCGACGAAGCTGGGCGTTCACAGTTTGCCGGGACTGCTGATCATCCCGACATCCTCCTCGATGCGGCGAATCAGTCGGACAATCAGACGCTCAATGATTTCTCAAGCGGTTTTTCCAGTGCTCTGGGAGGGATTGGTCGGATTCTCAAGTTGAAAATGTATGGCCCCCTCCAGCCAGGCTTGCTGAGCACGGTGGAGGTCACCGCTACGACGGTCGACCGCCGGCCGGTGACACGAACGGTTCAGCTCCAACTCGGGGCTGTAACGATTCCCGCGGTTCGTGCGGCGGTGCAAGTCGGACAGGCCCTTGGAGCCCTGCAGCCGGGCGGCGAATCTCCCGTCATGGTCCATTGGGGCGATCAACGGGTAATGGGCGATCTCACGGTGCAGCGAGTCGAGGACTTGGTCCTCAAGAGTAGTGCTGCCCCAGTCACAGGTCAGTCGTATGGCGAGACGTTGTATGCGCAGGATCGCTGGACGGAGTATTGGATCGGAGGGACCGTCTCGGTCATCGCTCCACCACCCGGTCAAGATGTGAATCCTCCGCTTCCTGAAAACGTGCATCTGCTCCAATATCCAACGCCCGGAGTGAGACTCGACCAGTGGGACTACGACTCGCTCAAGAAGATCGCATTGCGCTGGGGGACCTATTATCGACTCGATCGTGCGGGACAACTCCATCCTCAGGGGGCCTCGGATTCGGATCAGGGAGTCACGCCTACAGCTGCGTTGGAATCTCATGTCGTCGGAGACCATCGTGGATTGATCTTCATCGACACGATCGATGGGCAACCGCCGCGCGAGGAGAATATGGGAACGTTGGTGCTGGAGACGGACTACGTCGAAGGGTTGCTGGTCGTGCAAGGGCATGTGGTGTGCAGGCCTCGCGCAGCGGGGAAATCTGTTTCAGCTCTTAGCCCGTCTCAGCCGGGGACGGAGTCGCTAGGGACAAGGGTGCCGGTACAATTGTCCGGTATTCACGTCAATGGTCTGCTGTATGCGGCTGGTGCGATCAGAATTGAACGATCCATTCGCCTGTACGGGGCGATGATGGCAGGGCAAAGCGTGACATCCATGGGGACCGGTACCGCAATCGAAGTCTGGTATAACGCCGACTTGGCGCAAGGGCTGTTCCGAGGGATTCCGGTTGTCTATCGAGCGTCGGGAACTTGGCTGGCCAAGTATTAACAGGATGCTAAAAAGCGCCGCCAGCTTCGTTCTCGCTGCGCGCAGCGGCACACCGTTGATAAGGAGCCTCACTATGAAGTTTCGACCTGCCCACCGAGCCTTTCCGTAGCCCGCCAGCGGGAAGGCGAGAACGAAAGGCATTGTGCATGATGGTCGAGGCAGGTGCGGTGACTGATGGAACCGGAGGGAGGAAGGGCAACCGCGTGTCGAAATCCTCCCGTTGCGCAATCGAACAAAACGTGCTTGATAGTTTGGTCTATCGAGGCATTATCAGTTTTTCCGATGTGTTAATGGCGGTCGACGATGCGAAAGACGGCAGCTTCGATCTCGAAACGGTCCTCCTTGACCGCTATCATGTCCCGAGGGACGCCTTGGGATCCGCCCTGAGCGACTTTTACCAATGTCCTTACCTCCCGTACGACGAACGAACGGTCATTGATGCCGACCTGCTCAAATCGCTCAGCCTTGACTATCTCAAAAAGAATCTCTGGTTGCCGATCACGCGTCGAGGCTCACTGATCGACGTGCTCACCAGTGATCCGCACGATCTCGACAAGGGTTGGGACGTGCGGCGCACATTTCCAGGGATGACCATTCGCTATGCCGTTGGCCTGCGCCGGGACATTGAGCAATTTCTCAATTTGGCCAGAGGCCAGGGAACCAGCGGGTCTATCGGCGCCATTCTCGGTGAGTTGGTCAATGAAATCAATCATGAGCCTGCGACAGATCCCGTATCAGGCGGGATCGATGAGAACGACTCGGCCATTGTGCGGCTGACCAATCAAGTGATCATCGAAGCCGACCGCCTCGGCGCATCGGACATTCACATCGAACCATACGCGGATCGTAAAGACATGGCTGTGCGCCTGCGTATCGACGGTACTTGCTCGATGTTCATGAGGATTCCGGCGACCTATCGGCGTGCTGTCGTATCGCGCATCAAGGTCATGGCCAACCTTGACATCGCCGAGCGCCGCAAACCTCAAGATGGCAAGATTCGATACCGATTGGCCAAGGATCGAGAGATCGAATTGCGTGTCGCGACCCTGCCGACCTCAGGACAGGACGAAGATGTCGTGCTGCGCCTCCTGACAGCCAAACAACCGATGTCGCTCGACGCGATGGAATTTCCCCCCGCCACGTTGCAGGCCATCAAAGCCATCGCAGAGAAACCGCACGGAATTATCTTGTGTGTCGGACCGACTGGGTCCGGTAAAACGACAACTCTGCACGCGATTCTCAAGCACATCAATACCGACGAACGAAAGATTTGGACGGCCGAAGATCCCATTGAAATAACCCAGGACGGTCTTCGCCAACTCCAGGTCCATCCCAAGATTGGGCTCACCTTTGCAACCGCGATGCGGGCGTTTCTGCGTGCCGACCCCGACGTTATCATGATCGGTGAGATGCGAGACAAAGACACGGCCGACATCGCCATTGAAGCCTCGCTCACCGGCCACTTGGTGCTCAGTACCCTCCATACGAACAGCGCGGTTGAAACGGTGATCCGTTTGTTGGATCTCGGGTGCGACTCGTTTAACTTTGCCGATGCCATGTTGGGTGTGCTTGCCCAACGCCTGTGCAAACGGATCTGTACCCAGTGCAAAGAGGCCTATCATCCGAGTCGGCAGGAGTATGATGAACTGGTGCAGGGGTATGGCGCGCAGGACTGGCCCACCGTCGGTATTGAGTATCGCGCCGATTGGAGCCTGTACCGTGGGCGAGGTTGCGAGGCCTGCAACCGAACCGGCTTCAAGGGGCGAGTGCCCTTGCACGAACTGTTAAGAGGATCGGAAGAGATGAAGCGGCTCATCCAGTCCAGAGCCAGGACCGCCGACATGCTCAGCTTGGCAATGAGAGAAGCGATGTCGACTCTGGTACAAGACGGGATACAAAAAGTCCTGTGCGGACAAACCACCTACCGGCAAGTCAGGGCCGTGGCGATGAAGTAACTCCGACGGCACTCTCGAGACGGCAGCCAATACTGCCCGTTCGCTCTTGTCTCTTCAGCCTCTCGGAGGGGCTCCTTTCAATTGAGGCGCACAGCAGTAAAAATACTCATAATGTACAAGGGCTTTTTCTGGCAATCTGCGCTGCTCGTTTTTGTTAACGGATAAGTATGAGGTCATCGTTGATCCAATCCTTGGAATAGCTCCCCACGAAGGACCAATTTGTACGCAAGTCGCATGCGCGTAATTTTGCGACGTAAATTGGCAATAATTGTCTCTAATGAGACGCCGATTACTCTTATGATCGCAAAAACACTGGCAATGTATCCTGTCAGGAGAGGGCATATATCATGCACACCTTCGAAGTTGTCCCTGGAGTTACTTCGAGTCAGTGAATGATCGACAGCACTGCGACTTAAATTAACGCAGACAAAATGAACAACCAAAGGAGGACAGATATGCTGAAACAAACGTTAGCGATCACCGTGGCTGTCGCGGCAGTTTCTCTTGCGACAACTGGGGTAGGGAGCGCGGGAACATCGGCTTGTACTCCGCACTGCGCACCTGCACAAGCTTCCCACAGCGCGGATAAAGTATTGAACCGCGCCAATGAGGCTGCTGGGACGCACGGACAACATGGCCGTAACAAGGCTGTAGAGAAGCAGGAAGCCCACAGGGGATCAGTTGCCTTGCCTCTAGTTACCCCTGCCCCGCCCACGCAGGTGCCTCCCTCTGGGGATACTGGTGGAGATACCGGTGGTGGTAATCCCTGCTCAGGTTGTTAATCATCTCCATCCGGCAAGGGAAGCAGAGAAGGGCTGGCAGAAACTCTGCCAGCCCTTCTCCTTGGAGACTGTCCAGCTTAAGAGAATAAAAATCTTCCCGGTAAGCGATTCCGCTGCCAATGGGAATATGACTGGCACTGAGTCCAATTGGCCAGAGGCAGTTCAGAATTACCACGGGATCGATGTGGGGCCAGATCCTTACTATCGCATCAGTCGCCAGTTCATGGATAAGGTGCGGCAAATGGGCAGTATCCGGCAGGGGAGTCCCGGGTTCTGTTTCCCATATCTGTGCCGACTCTGTAGCCCAATCTCATAGGCCTTCGATCCTTCACCAAAGCAAAACAGCGGAAACAAGGAGGAGGGTATTTACCTCACCCTGCCCTGGTGCGATTCCGGAACGGTCTACGGGGCGACTCGCATCCTGTGCGTTATTCATAGCACGTTGAAATCCGACGGGTCTCGTTCGCCCGACCGGAAAGCTTTCAGGAGCAGCGAGTCGAGGTGTTGCGTATTTCAGGAGCGTCGAGAGATTTAAGCTACCTCTGGGCGCTTGTGGGCGACAAGCGCAAAAATTTGTCGGTTCGGTACTGTTCTTGGTGGCAGTAAAAGGCAAAAGTTCAAGAACCAAGTTAATATTCAATAAGTTAGCAACCAAGAGGACAGGGTAAGACCGGCACGCCGCTTGCTTCACCTGTATGTGTCATTTCTTGTTCGCGAGCTAGACGATGTACCAGAGGCGTTGCACGATGCGTATGTTCAGAGCCAGCCAGGCCGGTTTCACCCTGGTCGAGGTTATGATTGTGGTTGCCATTGTGGGGATCGGCGTAGCGTTAGCGATCCCCAATTTCACACGGTGGTATGTGCAGACTCAGCTTCGGCAGGCGACATCGGAGGTGGCTAGCCAATTGACCCTGTCTCGTATGGCTGGGATGAACCGAAATAGAAGTATGGATGTGACCGTGACACACTCAGGAGGGGTCGTGTCCGTTTCTTCCGTACTGTCTACCGGTGGCTCAGTGATTAACAGCGCGAGTTTTCCAACACATGTGAAGTCGGTGGTCGGGAGTCCGGTCACGGTGAGTTTTTCATCGATGGGTGTTCGGACGAGCGGAGGCACAGGAGTACAAACAATCGGCCTGTGCGACACGTATGGGGTCCAATATTCCGTCACGATTATTCCATCCGGGAAAGTCAACTGGTCTACAAATTCGAGCGGGATCCCCTGTCCATGACGTCATCAAGGGTGGGCACGATGAGACCACACTGTTTTTCTCGGTGCAAGGGGGAAGAAGGTTTCTCTCTGATAGAAGGGATGCTGGCGGCAGTCCTGCTGGGCACCGGTCTTCTCGCAATGTCTGGGATGCAGACGATCGCGCTAGTGAAGAACGTTGACGCAAACGAACTGACACGCATCACCACACTGGCGTCGGACATGTTGGAACGCGTCCAGTTCAACCGGCGGAACGC
>Ga0065707_10001253_pt1 | contig 11865 bp, 9 predicted proteins | sample SwiRhicommuniRL3_FD_59094 | JGI IMG/M metagenome (GOLD analysis project Ga0065707, IMG submission 59094) | Switchgrass rhizosphere bacterial communities from Rose Lake, Michigan, USA - RL3 v2 (version 2) | ecosystem: Host-associated > Plants > Roots > Rhizosphere > Soil | place: East Lansing, MI... | reverse complement strand
GGAAACCGGCGAGTTCCAGGCGCATATGGAAGTGGAGCTGGCCAACGACGGCCCTGTCACGATTCTTCTCGACAGCCGGCGGCGATGGTGATCCTGGGGGGACCACACATGCTCATGACAATCCGAAGCCTGATACTGTTTGCACTCTTTCTGAGCGTCACGACGGGGGCCCACGCGCAGCAGCGGCCGCTCGTCACCGAAGATCCCGAAACGATCGGCGCCGGCCGTGTGCTGCTCGAGGGAGGCGTTTCGTTCGACAAAAGCCAGAAGAATTTCGCTAACGGCATCGAAGGCGATATCACGCACATCGCGACGCTCGGCATCAGCATCGGCGCGGGAGCCATCGCGGAGCTACAGATCGACGGCGGTTTCTATCAGAACCTCGACGTGAACCGGCGCTTTGGTCCGGCTCCACTGGACTACACGACGCTGTTGCTCCCGGGCGACAGCGAAGCAAGCCTCGAGGATCTCGTCGTCGCGACCAAGGTTCGAGTGGCATCCGAGACGGCCTCGCGACCCGCCCTCGGCGTGCGGCTTGGCGCGAAACTGCCGGCCGCTGAGCCTGACAAAGGTATCGGCCTCGGGACAACCGACGTGTTCGCCTCGTTCCTCATCGCCAAGACCGTTCGATCGGTTCGCACCGTTGGCAATGTCGGAGTCATCGTGCTTGGCGATCCTCAGGACGCGCAGGATCCGTTGTCGGCGCTGACCTTTGGTGCGTCGATTGCTCGGGCGCTGACCAACGAATTCGAGATGGTCGGGGAATTCAACGGGCGGCTGGCGCCGTTCGCCGAGTTCACCCCAGCCGGCCTCGAGAGCCGTGGCGTGTTCCGCCTTGCCGGCCGCTATACCTACAGGATGCTGCGCCTCGACTTCGGCATCCTGGCGGGCTTCACGGAACGCGACCCGAGCTTCGGTATATCGGCGGGCGCCACGTATGTGATCTCCGGCAGAGCCACGCCGTAACAACTCAACAAGAGATTAGGAGACTAGTCTCTTGTTAGGTTTTCTTTCTGAAACCAGGTCCACGAACGAATCGGCCCGGTGTCGCGCCGGTGTGCTCGCCGGCTTTCAGCACCTGCACGCCATTGACGAACACATGCGCGACGCCGGTGCTGTACTGATGAGGCTTGTCGAACGTCGCGTGGTCCTGAATCGTCTTGGGATCGAACACGACGACGTCGGCGTAGTGACCAGGCTTCAGCGCGCCGCGCCTGTCGAGCTTCATGTTCGTGGCAGGCAACGATGTCAGGCGCCGGATCCCTTCTTCGAGGGGCATCAGTCGCTCATCGCGCACATAGCGCCCGAGCAGACGCGCAAAGTTCCCATAGGCGCGCGGATGGGGGTTCGACTTCAGGAAGACGCCTTCGGGCGCCAGCGATTCCGCGTCGGAGTCCAGGCTGACCCATGGCAGCTTGAGCTGTTTCCGGATGTTGTCTTCCGACATNAGGAAGTACACCGTCCCGACGCGGCTGTCGTCCTCGATGACCAGATCCATCGCNGTCTCCTCNGGAGACTTGCCCCGCATCTTCGCGACCTCGGCGAGGGTTTTCCCCGTGAGCGNCTTCAGCGCGTCCTGTTTGAACGCAACGAGCAGGACCCGTTCCGCTGAGCCCGCCGCAAGATACAGGCTCTCCCACGCGTTTGTCGGCGTGCTCATCTCGCGCCTGACGCGCGCGCGGATGGCGGGATCCTTCAGCCGCCGGATCCATTCGCGCAGCCCGCCTTCCTGAACCCACGGCGGCATCGCCGCGTCGAGCCCGGTCGCGCCGGCAGGATAGGTGTACATGTCGGCGGTGATCTGCAGCCCCTGTGCGCGGGCAGCTTCGATGCGGGCGATCACCTGATCCATCTTCGGCCAGTTCTGCTCGCCCGCGGCCTTCAGGTGATAGATTTCGGCCGGCAGCTTCGCCTCGCGCGCGATGCGAATCAACTCGTCCACGGCTTCGAGCAGGGCGTTGCCCTCGCTGCGGATGTGAGAGATGTACATCCCGCCGTATTTCGCCGCCTCTTCACAGAGCGCGATTAATTCGTCCGTCTTGGCGTAAAACGCCGGGGCGTAGATGAGCGACGACCCGACGCCGAGCGCGCCCTCTTCCATGGCCGCGCGAACCAGCGCGCGCATGCGGCCGAGCTCTTCCGGGGACGGCGGCCGATCCGCATACCCGAGCTCGTGGATCCGCACCGTCGTCGCTCCGACAAATGACGCCACGTTCGTCGAGGTGCCTTTTTTCTCGAGAAACGCCAGGTACTCTCCAAGCGTCGTCCAGGAGATGGGGTACTTGATATCCGCCTGAAGCTCCGCCGCCATCTTCTTCATCGACGGATTCAGCGGACCCATCGACTCGCCTTCGCCCATGATCTCGAGCGTCACCCCCTGCCTGATGTCGCTCTGCGACTTCGGGTCGTGGAGGAGGGACTCGTTGGCCCAGCTCAGCATGTTGATGAAGCCGGGTGCCACGGCGAGTCCGCTGGCATCAACATCGCTGGCAGCCTTGGCCTGGCTGAGATCGCCGATGGTGACGATCTGATCGCCACGTAAGCCGACATCGGCACGGACGGGCGCCCCGCCAGAGCCGTCGTACACGTTGCCCCCGCGGATGATGACGTCGTATTCCGGCGCCGTCCCCGGGGCCGTCGTCCTGCAGGATGTCGAAACCACCAGGATGGCGATCACGAAAACGATGGATATCGGCTTGTCCATGGCACGTCCTGTCACACAACTTGATAGAAGTTGCGAAGCGCCTCGATTTCGCGTTGCGTTCGATCCTCGGACCATCCGAGAACCGCGCGCATCCGCCCCGCGACATCGCTCGCCACGGCATCGCCGGGATGGCCGGCGGACCCCAGGCCGGTTCGTCGGACGACCACGTCGACCAGGGTTTGAGCCATCTCTTCGCGAATCGCGTGCACGATCGGGTCGGAAACATCGACATCGTTCAAGCCGGCGCCGGGCAACGGCGTGTCGGCGGTACGGCAGGCACCCGGCGCTCGTCCAAGTTTCTGCAGCAACAGGTCGACGGTGCGTTCGGCAACCAGGCGCGCGGTCGTGTACTTCACGCCGACGATCGAAATCAGCCCAGGCTCGGCTCCTTCGCGCTCGTGATCGATCATCCGCGAGTGACGAAGCAGGGACAGCCGCCGGCCATCGATCGCGGCGGGGACGATGCCCCGGTGAACGAAGGTGATTTCTCGAACATCCAGTTTGAAGGCAGGGAAGGTGTCGTTGATTTCGCGAACGAAGCCATCCACTTCATCGCGCCGTGCGTCCTGATCGTCGGGCTGGCGTTCGTCGGCCGATTCGCTGGTTCCGATGAGCGTCCGTTCCCGCCAGGGGAGCATGACGAGCGCCCGCCCCTCGCGCATCGGCGCCACCAGCGCGGCCTTGCGAGCCGGCCGCGATGTGATCAGGTTCATGGCTTTCAAAAGCGGCCACCGGCAACGCACTCCCGCACGATCGAGCAGCGTCGCGGCCCAGGGTCCCGCGGCGTTCACCACCACGCGCCCTCGGATATCGAGATCCGTTCCCGCGAGGTGATCGCGCGCCTTCACACCGGCAAGCCGCTGTCCGGCGCGGATCGGTCCGGAGGCCTCCGTGTAATTGGCCAGCACGGCGCCATGCTTCACCGCGGCCTTGGCAAACGAGAGCGTCAGACGATCCCCGTCAATGGTCTGATAGTCGTGCCAGACGGCAGCGGAAGCGACGGATCGGAGCGCTCCCTCGAACAACTCGCGGCACTCGACGCCGGCAATCACGCGGCCCGCTGGAAGGTGCCGTGACTGGTCTACACCGTCATTCCGATCGGAGCCGACCATGGCCTCGAGCGCGAGCGCCGTCTTCATCGCAAGCGGATTGCGCGTGAGAGACGAACCGGTCGGCATGGCAAACGCCAGCGGAGCCACGAACCGCGGGGCAATCCGTCCAAATGCCCGGCGCTCGCGGTTCGATTCGCGCATGCGGCGGATATCGGCCGACTGGAGGTACCGCAAACCGCCATGGATTGTCTTCAGGTGATTGAACGATGTGGCGCCTCCGAAATCGCCGCGTTCGACGAGCGCCACAGACAACCCGCGTTGCGCAGCGTCGTAGGCAATGGTCAGCCCGTAGATACCACCGCCCACCACGAGCACGTCGAACTCGCGTTCGGCAAGCCGCTGGAGATCTCGAATCAAGCGGGAACTATCTTATAGTAGGCGTCCGTGCCCAACCGTTCGGATCGCCCCTCGTCCCAGCGTGACGTGCGCGCGTATTGGAATACGCACATCCACGATCTCGAGATCACCACGCACCCGCCGGGCTCTCCGGGTTTTTTCGCCGACCTCGAGCAGTACCACTTCGAGAAACTCCACCATCTACCCCAGCTCGTCCCCTTCGATCGGTATCGCGGTCGCCGGGTGCTCGAAGTCGGATGCGGTGCTGGAACGGATCTGATCCGTTTTGCCCGCCATGGTGCACGCGCCACGGGGATCGACCTCGCGCCGTCGTCCATCGTGCTTGCCGCGCAGAACTTCGCGCTCGAGAAGCTTTCTGCTGCGCTGGCGGTGGCCGACGGCGAAGCGCTGCCGTTTCGTGACGGGTCGTTCGATCTCGTCTACGCCCACGGCGTCGTGCAGTACACCTCGGACGATCGCGCGCTGGTCGGCGAGTGCCGGCGCGTGCTGAAGCCCGGCGGCGTTGCCGTGTTTCAGGTCTACAACCGGATCTCTTGGCTGAACGCGTTGTCGCACGTCACGAAGGTCGATCTGGAGCATGTCGATGCGCCGATGCTGAAGAAGTATTCCATCGGCGAATTCCGCGATCTCCTGAGAGACTTTTCGCACGTGCGCATCGTGCCCGAGCGATTTCCGGTGAAGACCAGGCTGCACGGCGGCCTGAAAGGCACGCTGTACAACACGTGCTTCGTCGGGCTGTTCAATGCGCTGCCGCGATCCCTGACGCGGCGCTTCGGCTGGCACCTGCTGGCGTTCTGTGAGGTGTAGCTGATGGCGATGCGCATTCCAATCGTGAAGGGACACGCCTATGGCAACGACTTTCTCCTCGCCTCGGAGTCGGCTGTCCGCGGTGTCGATCCCAGTGTGGTGGCCCGCGCGATGTGCAGCCGCCACGAGGGTATCGGTGCCGATGGGTTGCTGATCTACACACTCGGCTCGTCATCAATCAGCATGAAGCTGTTCAACGCCGACGGCAGTCCTTCCGAAGTATCCGGCAATGGAATCCGCTGCCTGGCCTCGCTTGCGGTCCGTGAGCGTCCTGGCACGACCCAGGTGACGATCGACACGCCGGCGGGCCCCAAGGTGCTGGAGTTGAGGGGCAGGGATGGCGACACGCTGACGTTCCGCGCGGCCATGGGTGCGCCACGAGACGTGAGACAGGTGGACCTGCAGGCAGCCGGCGAGCAGGTTCGCGCCGTGACGTTGTCGGTCGGCAACCCACAGTGCGTATTGCTCGGCGGCCCGCTCCTCGAAACGCGGCTGCACAAGCTTGGGCCCGCCCTCGAGCATCATCCACATTTTCCGAATCGCACCAATGTCTCGTTCGCCAGCGTGGAAGCCCCAGAGCGCGTGCGGATCTTGATCTGGGAGCGTGGCGTCGGGCCCACGCAGGCATCGGGCACGGGCGCCTGCGGCGCGGCTGTGGCCGCGGCGTCTTTCGGCGGTGCATTGCGCGACGTCGAGATTGTGTCGCCGGGTGGGAGCCAGCGCGTCGAGTGGCTCGACGATGGCAACATCTTTCTGACGGGGTGGGCGAGGCTGGTCTTCGAAGGAACCTGGTTCGCGGACTAACGACGCCCCTTCGTGGCCGTGTCGATTTCTGCAATCGCTGACTGGAGTTTCTTGGCAGATTCCGCCAGTCGGTCCTGGCTTTCCCGGTAATTGCCTTCCTGAATGTCCGTGCCCGCTTTTTGCAGAGAAGCTTCGGCGTCGCCGATGGCGGTGCGTGCGGTGACGAGCGCACGGCGCGGCACTCGCGCGGTTTCGGCCGCCTTGAGCTTTCGTCTGGTCTGATCGAGAAGAGCCGTCACCTGAACGAGACGCCGCTCTGCATCGCCGCGCAGGACGCCCTGCTGGCTGGCCGCTTCCTTCGCCGCGTTCTGCGCACGCTCGCGGCTGTCGAGCGCGTGATTCAGCGCCAGACGATAGTCGCGTTGCTCGACGGCTGTGTGGGCGCTCGCAAGCGCTTGTACGGCACCCTGATACTGCCCAGTGGCGTAGCGATCGGCGCCTGCGGCTCTGGCGGCATCGATCGCGCCCTGGGCCTGATCCATTTCCCGTGTCGGGGGCGTCGCGCAGGCCACAGTGACAAGAAGGGAACAGAGACATGCGGCAGACAACCCGGACAGATTTCGGCGCGGCATCCGCCTGAGTATAACTTGGCCATGAAAGCGCTGTCGGTAAACGATCGCCCGCGCGAAAAGCTGTTTCGCCTGGGAGCCGCCGGACTGGGCGACAACGAACTGGTGGCGATCGTCCTCGGGAATGGCTCGCGGAGCGGAAATTCTCTGTCGGTCGCCAATGAAGTGCTGGAGACCACGGGCGGGTTGCACGGCATTCCACGGACCAGCGTGGACGAACTTCGCCGGATCGATGGCGTGGGCTTGGCCAAGGCCGCCCAGGTGCTGGCGGCGGTCGAGCTCGGGCGCCGCACGCTGCTCCGATGCCCGCAGGCGCGGCTGCAGTTTGTCACGCCGCGCGAGACCGCCGGCTACCTGCTGCCGCAGTTCGGCTCGAGGCCCGTCGAACACTTCGGGCTGATGATGCTCGATACCAGGCACCGGCTCATCCGGACGTCGATTATCTCGGTCGGCACGCTCAACTCGAGTCCCGCGCATCCACGCGAGATCTTCCGCGAAGCGGCATCGGCAGCCGCCGCCGCGATCGTGCTCTTTCACAATCACCCATCCGGCGATCCGATCCCGAGCCGCGACGATGTGGACCTGACGCGGAGGCTCGTCCAGGCGGGGGAGATCATGGGGATCGACGTTATCGACCACGTCATCCTGGCCGACACGCGCTACTTCAGCTTCCGCGAAGCAGGTAAACTATGATGCTGGCTACTACCACCTGTCCATAATGTCCCGCATTCTCTATTTCGACTGTTTCAACGGCGCGTCGGGCGACATGGTGCTGGGCGCCTTCCTCGATGCCGGTCTGCCGCTCGAAGAGTTGCGCCGCGCGCTGGGCAGCCTTGCCATCGACGGAGCCTCGGTCTCGGCCAGGCGCGTGCTTCGCGCCGGCATCTCTGCCACCAAGTTCATCGTTGATGAAAGCAGTGCTGACACACAGGCCGGCGGTCACGGCGATCATGGCCATCATCACCACGATCATGAACACGGTCACGATCACGTTCATGCGCACACCCACGAGCACGCGCCGGCGGCGGTCGCCCATCACCATCATCCCCATCACAGCCTGACGGAGATCTACCGCCTTATCGAGCGCTCGGCGCTTTCGCCGGCGGGCAGGGATCGCGCGAAGGCGCTCTTCCACCGTCTGGGAGAGGCCGAAGCGGCCATTCATCAGATCCCGATCGACCAGATCCACCTGCACGAAGTCGGCGCACTCGACTCGATTATCGACATCGTTGGAGCCGTCTTCGCGCTCGAGTGGTTCAACGCCGATCGTATCGTGAGCTCCGCGCTGAACGTCGGCGGCGGCATGGTGAATTCCGCGCATGGCCATTTTCCGGTTCCTGCGCCCGCTACTGTGAAGCTGCTGGGCAACGCGCCCGTGTACTCCTCTGGCGTGCAGAGCGAGCTGGTCACGCCAACAGGCGCCCTGCTCGTGACGGGTTATGCCACGTCATTCGGCCCGGTTCCCGCCATGACGATCGACAGCGTGGGATACGGCGCCGGCGATCGCGACCTGCCGAACACGCCGAACGTGTTGCGGGTGCTCCTCGGTAATGACACAGATCGGCAGAACACAGAGCGCATCCTCGTACTCGAGTGCGAGATCGATGACATGAACCCGCAGCTCTTCGGCCTCGTGATGGAGCGGCTCTATGCTGCCGGGGCGCTCGAGGTGTACTTCGTCGCGGTCCAGATGAAGAAGAACCGTCCGGGCACGTTGCTCACGATTCTGGCGCGCCCCGAGGATCGCGAGACGCTCACCGGCATCGTCTTTCGTGAGACCACCACGATTGGGGTGCGGTATCACGAGGTGTTGCGAGAGCGCCTCGATCGTGAAATCGTTGTGGTACGCACGCCGCTGGGACCCGTGAAGTTCAAGCTGGCGCGTCTGGGCACGACCGTCGTCAATGCCGCGCCCGAATTCGAAGATTGCCTGCGAATCGCATCGGAACGAGGGATGCCGGTGAAGGACGTTCAGGCCGCGGCGGTGAAGGCGTATCTCGACAGGGCTGAGGGCTGAGGGCTTAGGGCTGAGGGCTTAGGACTAAGACGGATGTCTCGCTTCTACATCACGACCGCCATCGATTACGTCAACAGCGCTCCGCATCTGGGCACGGCCTACGAGAAGGTCTGCGGCGATGTCATCGCCCGCTACAAGCGACTGACCGGCGTCGACACGTACTTCGTCATGGGCAACGACGAGCACTCGCAGAACGTCTACAAGAGCGCCCACGAGCAGGGGCTCGATCCGCTCGAGTATTGCGATCGGATGGAGGAGCTGTTCCAGAAGACGTGGCGTTCTCTGGATCTCTCCTACGACTACTTCATCCGCACAACCGAGCCGAACCACAAGGCAGGCGTAAGGGAGCTGGTTCAGCGCGTCTACGCCGCCGGGGACATCTACGAGGGTGTGTACGAAGGCTGGTACTGCGTCGGATGCGAGGCATTCAAACCCGAGAAGGAGCTGGTCGACGGACGATGCCCGCTGCATCCGCAGAACGTGCCGCAGTGGATCAAAGAAAAGAACTACTTCTTCAGATTGTCGAAGTACCAGAAGCCGCTGCTCGATCTCTTTACGACCAACCCTGGATTTTCCGAGCCCGAGACGCGCCGGAACGAACAGCTCCGCTTGCTCGAAAGCGGCCTGGAAGACATTTCGATCAGCCGCGCAGGGCAGTCGTGGGGCATTCCGCTGCCGTGGGATCCCTCGAGCGTCGTCTATGTGTGGTTCGACGCCCTCATCAACTACGCCTCGGCGGTGGGGCTCGGAACCGACCCTCAACGCCTGGAGAAGTGGTGGCCGGCCGACGTACACCTGATCGGCAAGGACATCACGCGGTTCCACACGGTCATCTGGCCGGCAATGCTGATGAGCGCGCAGCTTCCAGTGCCGCGCAAGGTCTTCGCGCACGGCTTCATTTCTCTGGCCGGTCAGCGCATGAGCAAATCGGCGGGCACCACCGTCGACCCGCTGCACGCCGCGCGGCGCCACGGCATCGATCCGCTCCGCTTGTACCTCGTTAAGGAAATCATCTTCGGCGAGGACGGCGATTTTTCCTGGGACCGATTCGACGAGAAGTACAACTCGGACCTGGCCAACAATCTCGGGAACCTGGTCAGTCGAGTCACGGCGATGGCCAACCAGTATCGCGGGGGGCTGTTGACGCCAACCGGCGTTGGCACCGATCGGCTGGCTCGGATCGGCGACGACGTCGCGCGCGATTATCAGAGAGCCATGGACGCCCTCGAGATCCATACCGGGGTTGCGGCCGCGTACCGGCTCGTCGATGCCACCAACGAGTACATCGCATCCAATGCGCCGTGGTCGCTTGCCAAAGATCCATCCAAGGCCGACGCGCTCTCGCAGGTGTTGTACGACTCGGCTGAAGCACTTCGCCTGACGGCCGTCCTCCTCTCGCCGGTCATGCCGGCCTCGTCGAGCGAAATCCTGCGCCGCGTCGGCGCATGGTCGGAAGTGCTCGGCCTCAATCGCGATGGACGCTGGCGCTCCGAGGGAGAGCGCAAGCTCATGCAGGACGTGCCGCTCTGGCCCCGTTTCGATCGCAAGAGTGCGAAGGAGAAAATTGTGTCTGAGACCCAGCCGCCGGCACCAACCGCCCCCGCGTCAGCCCCTTCGGCTGCCACGGCAACGCCACCCGCCACCGCCACACCACCTGCGCTGGCCACGCCCGCCACGGACGGGCGTATTTCGATCGATCAATTCATGGGCGTCGAACTGCGTACGGCAAAGGTCATCACGGCCGAGAACGTTCCGAAGTCGAAGAAGCTGCTGAAGCTTCTGGTCGACCTCGGCACCGAGCAGCGCACGATTCTCGCTGGCATCGCCGAGGCCTATCAACCCGAATCGCTCGTGGGCCGGACGATCGTCGTAGTCGCCAATCTCAAACCGGCAAAGCTGATGGGCATCGAATCGAACGGCATGGTGCTGGCCGCAAGTTCAGAAACCGGTCAACCGGTGCTGCTGAGCGTCGATGCCGAGCCTGGCTGGCGAGTTCGATAACCGCATCACCACACTGGTTAACCGTCGTCAGGAGGTGTCTGCATGGGCCGGATCAACCTCGCTCGTGTCCTCGTCGGCGGATTTATTGCGGGCCTCATCATCAACGCCAGCGAGTTCGTGCTCAACGTGATGGTCATCGAAGATCAGATGAACGCGGCCATGGCCGCGCTCAACCAGCCGCCAATCGCACCATCGATGATCATCTGGTTCGTGCTCTTCAGCTTCGGGTTCGGCTTCATTCTGGTCTGGACGTATGCCGCCGTCCGGCCGCGTTTTGGTGCCGGATTGACGACCGCCATCTGCGCCGCGACCCTGTGCTGGGGACTGGCGTGCCTCTATCCGAATCTGTTCTTCTACGTGATGAACTTGTTCCCGCGAAACCTGATCGTTCTGACGACGGCGTGGCAATTGGTCGAGACCGTTGTCGCCGGAATCGCCGGAGCGTGGGCTTATACTGAAGCTTGACGAGGGCTGAGGGCTGGGGGCTGAGGGCTGAGGTTGGGGAGAACAACTGCGCGTTCGTTGGTAACGCTTGTCGCTGGACTTGCTGTTGCGGTCGGTGCTGCGCTCGTGTCGGCACAGAACAGCAATATCTGGGTCGCGCGCGACCATCCCGCGATTCAATACTCGAGTCGGTCCGTCCAGGACTCGATCGTCAGGTTGAACGAGCGTATCGAGAAAGGCGAGATTCAACTGGCGTTCGACGCGCCGCCGCGCGGCTATCTGCCGGCGGTGCTGAAGGCGCTCGACGTGCCCGTCTCGTCGCAGACGCTCGTGTTCTCGGAAAACAGTCTGCAGCGCGCGCACATCAGCAAGACCACGCCGCGCGCCATTTACTTCAACGATACCATCGCCATCGGCTGGGCAAAGGGTGCGGATACCGTCGAGGCGACGGTGTTCGATGCCACCCAGGGTATTCACTTCTACTCGATGGCGCAGCAGAACCAGGAGAAACCGGCGTTCGTCCACCGCGACGCCGACTGCCTCCAGTGCCACCTCCTCCCACAGACACACGGCGTTCCCGGCCTTCTCACGATGAGCGTGCTGCCGCTCTCGGACGACCAGAACGAATACGCTCAAGGCTGGCCGATGGACCATCGAACGCCGATCGAAGACCGATGGGGAGGCTGGTACGTGACGGGAAAGCAGGTGCCTGTCAGGCACCTCGGCAACGTACCTGTTCTGCATGTGCCGCGCTCGTACGTACGTGCCGACACAGCACCGAAGCTGGCGACCGGCAGCGAGGCATTCGACACCGCCGCCTATCTCACACCGCACAGCGATATCGCTGCGTTGATGGTGCTCAACCATCAGACGCACATGACGAACCTGCTGATTCGGTTGAGCTGGCAGGCGCGAATCGCCGCAGATTTAAGGGCCCAGAAGCCCTCTGTCTCGCCGGGAGACGTGCGCGACACAGCGATCGAGCTCGCCGACTACATGTTGTTCGCGGACGAGGCGCCCCTTCCGTCGCCCATCGCCGGCGCATCCGGC
>Ga0065707_10082826_pt1 | contig 11866 bp, 7 predicted proteins | sample SwiRhicommuniRL3_FD_59094 | JGI IMG/M metagenome (GOLD analysis project Ga0065707, IMG submission 59094) | Switchgrass rhizosphere bacterial communities from Rose Lake, Michigan, USA - RL3 v2 (version 2) | ecosystem: Host-associated > Plants > Roots > Rhizosphere > Soil | place: East Lansing, MI... | reverse complement strand
GGGCGTGTGGCGTAGTTGGTAGCGCGTTCGCTTAGCATGCGAAAGGTCTCCGGTTCGACTCCGGACTCGTCCATTTTTTATTATTTTATAATGCTAATCCAATATACTTACCTGTAGTTATCTATCTGACAATCAGGCTACATTTCTTTTTACTGATGGTTAGTTATTTCGAGAGTTTATTGTTTGTTATATATATACAGGGTAAACAGCCAGTACGTCATAATAACGCTTGCTTAATGAGACTAGCCAGCAGATATACGGTAACATATTTGTTTTGTAACTACAATATCATGCTAGCTACGAGATTATTAGCTAGTCTAGAAGTTGCTTATACTGAAATGATCAATTAGTCTAGAAGCTGCTAATGCTGCAATACTTACCTAGACTGACACTTTCTAGACCTTGCTTATATCTTAAATCTATCCAACCTATTCAACTTCTTAGCAGTAGAAGCATTATTTCTAGTACCTTGACCACGTACAGGTAAACCTTGGGCGTGTCTGTAACCAGCGTAAGAGTTGACATCTCTTTTCAACTTGATATCGTTGTTGATCTTTTGTTTCAAATGACCCTCCACCAATAATTCAGAGATTTCCTTGTTCAAATCCAAAACCTGTGGTTCTGTTAATTGATTCATTCTCATTTGTGGGTATAAGCCTACTTTGGCACAGACTCTTTCTGCTGTCTTGAGACCCACTCCGAATATTCCTTTTGACAATCCTATCTAAATGAGTTAGTATGGTGAATAGTAATAGTTAAACGAGGTCTCTTTTTATAATAGTATTGTGAGTAACAGTATTACTGGACGTTTAGATTTGACTTCTGAGCATTCTAGTCATATTATGAGCATTCTAATCATATTCTTCTAAACATATTTCGACTAGACTGACACTTGTGCTCCATATTCTATTAATTAAGTGACTGATTCCATCGTTTTTCGTAGATTTTGTGAATTCTTTCACTCCTACTACATACCGTGACCAAAGCATTGTGCTTTATGGACTTTCCAAAGATATGTACACCCATGTTTTCTGTGGTAAGTTAGTAGTAGTAAGTAGTAAAAATTTCATTTTTCATTACTTTGGATGTAACCTGCAAAGCTATAACATGCAAACATAGCGGGTCTAACCCGCAATACGTCTAACCTGCAATCGATAGTAGGTGACTCGCAAAAATCGCAAAAATATGCCTTGATCAGTATTACATACCACTTCTCCTCCTTATATTATGAGTACTTTATCTCATAGTACAAATCCCCAAGAATCATCATTCACGTGCAATACATGTGGAATCCGTTTTGTTGCTGCCGAGTTGCAGAGACAACATATGAAGACCGAGTGGCATAGATATAATCTCAAGAGACGAGTTGCTCAATTGCCATCCATTGCATCCGAAGTGTTTGCAGAAAAGGTCTTGAGTCAGAAACAATTTTTGGAAGAAGGCGGAGCTGAAGAAAACGAAGATGAATATGGATTTTACGTCCATCATCGTAAAAGTAGTGGAAACAAGCAATTAACAAAGAAGTTTATGAAGAGACAAGCCAGACAAGCCGAACTCCCTGAAGAGATTTCTACGGGAATAAAAAGTACAGATCCTGTTAGCATTGTACGTTCTTCTAGTCCTGCACCATCAGTTGCTTCTGAATTCTCACAATTTTCATTATCCAACTCAACAGATTATGAGTCAGGACTTGAAACCGGCTCGGAGTTGAATTACACCGAATCCGAAGACGATCCTATGAATCTAGACGATGAAGCAGTTTCCTCACTGGAATCTGAATCAGAAACCGAATCTATTGAAGATCTCCAGGCTATACCTATCACCCACTGTTTCTATTGTGGAGTTAATAACAAGGAAAAAGAACTCAATATCAAACATATGTTCAGCAAGCATGGACTTTATATTCCGGAGAGATCATATTTATCCGATTTGGATGGTTTGTTGTTCTTTTTGAGTGAAATCATCTCACTCGATCTTGAATGCATGGTGTGTGGATTTCTTGGAAAGAGCTTGCAAAGTATTAGACAACATTTGAACTCAAAGGGTCACTGTACAATCCCTTACGAAACTAAGGAAGAAAAATTGTTGATTAGTGAATTCTACAACTTTAACGTCGATGATGTCACTCAGAAAAAGTCCAATAAAAAGGTGGCATTCTCCGAAGAAGTCGCTTCTGACGATGTTAATGACGACGAAAATGGAATCAACGATAACTATACTTTAGTACATATTGATAAGAGTGGTGTGGAGTTGACTCTTCCTACTGGATCGAAAATTGGTCATAGATCTATGGCAAGATACTATCGTCAAAATATCGTATTGGCAAGAGAAATCAGCGAAAACGAGAAAACAGTTGCCCTCGTAGACAGAAGATTCTCCCCCGGATTAACTACAAATGAAATTACTAAGCAAGAAAAGGAAACTAGAAGAATCGAACAAAAGCTCAGAAACAATTATGAAAGAAAGACTAAACCAAGAAGAGTCAACTTCCAAAAACATTTTGTTGACGAAATGTTAGGACCAACCTAGTGATTTTTCATTCTAACTTTAACGTTTGATACGTATATATCCAAATTTAGATTGTATTTATATCAGAAGATGTCGTAACTGACAGATTAATGAAATTTTTGGCTCTAACGATTCCGCTTTGTATTGGAAATATATCTAACTCGTATTTAGTGACCCCTGACCCCACTTATATGTCTAGCAACTTATCTTTGTCGAAGTCTGGCTTATCCTGCGTATTAACCATCCATAACTCGTATGCAAATTCCATCATCTTCTATAACTGATTATATAACAAATTACATAAGCATAGAAACTTATCGAAAGTTCCTTCAGACGTAAAACGCCAAATGATCTTACAACATAGATAAGCTGATCATAGCTCCACATCTTTTTAGCATAGCATAACATTTTCTCCCAACGGAATTCTAGGATCGTTAAAGAAGTATCGTAAATAAACTAAGGATATACTTAAGACCAGTTCTCAAGCCGATCATACAATACGCGGCTGATCACTTAATTATAACAAATCACAGATAGTTTAACAGAGCTTAAATCACCCTAGCTCAAACAAAATCTTAGTAATATTCATTCACAACCAGCAACTTCTTTCTCTCTCCTCAAATCCTCATATATTCACTATTTATATGACAAATGGTACTAGAGACCCAATTTTATGATATTCTAGCGGTACCTTCAGGGGCATCATCCGAAGAAATTTCAAGAGCATACAAGAAACAGGCGTTGAAATGTCATCCTGACAAAACAAACCATAATAAGCAATTGACGGAGAAATTCAAGGACATTACCCACGCTTATGAGGTGCTACGAGATAGTAAATTGAGAAGCGTATATGATAATTATGGAAAGGCTGGGCTAGATGGATCGATACCTCCACAGAAACCAAATCAATCGTCTACTTCACAATGCTTCACTACTTCGTCGCATAACTTTGCTTCGGCCACCAATGTATTCTCACAGGTATTCAACGATATTAACAATTTGTTTTCTCGGGATCCAGGCGTAGACTTTGGGTTTCTGAATGTGAGAAATATTGGTGTGAATATGGATATGAATAACATGAAAAAACACGTGCAACCAGCTGGATCTCCTCTAGATCATGAGTATAGACGAGGTCAGGATATTCACCATACATGCAACGTAGGGTTGGCTGATATGTACTTTGGAAAAACCATCAAACTCCAGCTTCCAAAGAATAGCAAATGCTCCAAATGTTTAGGGATTGGAGGGTTTAATCCAAAATCTTGCCGACAATGTCAAGGGCTGGGCCAAGTCATCATAACTTATTATAACCAATTTTCACAATATCAACAACTGGGCCGTTGTTCTCCATGCAATGGTACGGGAACATTCATTTCTCCTCAAGATAAGTGCTTACAATGTAATTCCGGATATTTGAAGGAGAAAAAGATTATAAAAGTGAACCTTTTACCAGGTTCCAACAATGGGGACAAGATTATTCTTCAAGGAGAAGCTGACGAAGGAAGAAACATTATTCCTGGAGATGTAATTATACACATGAATCAAACTCCACATCCGTATTTAGTGAGGAAATTCGATGACTTATACATGGAACACGAGATTGACTTGAAAACTGCATTATTAGGAGGAGAAATCACCATCCCCCATTTTTTGAAGGACCAGAATACTCTCAAGATTTACGTCAACGTACATGGCCATCGAGATTTGAATGATGCAGACAACAGAAATATTCAGTTTGGTGAGGTTGTAGGGACCATACAACCAGATAAACCGAAAATTGTCAAAGGTGTAGGTATGCCTATAAATGAAATGGTGATTGGAGGCGAAGTTGTACAGGTTTTAGACGAAGTTGATGAAGTAAAGGAGGTGAGTTTTGATCTTAATAGGTACAAAAGAGGCAATTTGTTCATTAACTTCAAGGTACGGTTACCCAACCTCGAAGACTTCAAAAATGGTAAACAAGATTTGCTTGCGTTGCTGCATATACTTCCATCAAGAAAGGAGGAAACCAGTGGAAGTATTTTGCAAACACATTTATCAAATATTCCGACATACACCCAACGATCGAGTCCTGAGAAAGCCACCAACCCAGATTTGAGTTCTGAATTCAATTACGAGGATATCGATATCAATGGTAGCGTAGAGGGAGACGAGAAAGAAGAGGAATCCTTCTATACTAAAGAGTGGACAGGATCCGAATCTAAGAGAAGAAAACCAAATGATCTGGGCCATTAGTATGAATATTAGTCATTGTTTTATCTGATTAAAATTTCAACTTCAATGAAATGGCATTTAACACTCAGAATTTGTATATTCTAACCTCATTCAATAGCATCAGTATGCATCACAACACTTCTCAAGGACAAAATAACAACACAGACTTGTGGTTCCAGTCTCCAGTCGATTGCATGAAAATATTTCGACTCTCTGATCACTTTCACGTCTCCACTTCCTAATCACTTCCCATCACTTTCACCATATCTATTATTTAACGACTTTATATGATCCACGTCATACCCACGAACAGCATCTTGACTCAAGAATATATTCATCCCAGACTTGATAGTCCCCTATTTATATACGGCCTAATACAGACGTTTACACAGCTAATCGGCGATTCGCAAAATAAAATATAGAACAAGTTATTCAGAAATTGTATAAACTATTATTTTATTTTAGCAGGTTGTACCAGAACTTCTTCTCTAACTATTAAACCTATTATAGCTATAAATATACATTATTGGCCATGATTTGCATCTACTTATGAAATATATCTTTACTATAGGAAATCTTTAATTTCGCAGCTATCGTCGCAATACAACTTATATACACTCCCTTCCATAGACCAAAAGGATTTTGTAAATAGGCTCACCCAGATCTCCCTTATGATCCAAGCAGCCTATCAAAATGAGTAACGCCAACGTATTGAATCCGCTTCGAATCAAGGATTTATCCAATCATATCTACGAGAAACGTAAGGCCACTGCTTTCCAGATCGAAAGCTTGACGAAATCTGCACTTACACGGAATGACAGTCAGACGATTTATAAGATCATCAACGAATTGACGGAATTGACCAATGGCGGAACCAATTCTGCTAAAATGGGTGCCATTACGGCGTTAGGAAGTGTTTCTGTAGCATTGGGCTCGTTTGCCATCGCTTTCTTCTTGGAAGAGATTATCAAACCAATATTTGCGACATTCAGAGACACTGACGCCAGAGTAAGATATTACGCTTGTGAATCATTGTACAACATAGCAAAGATCGCCCGAGGAGAGATTTTGTTGTATTTTAATGAAGTTTTTGATATTTTGTGTATTCTTGTTACTGATAGTGAATCGTCAGTCAAGAATGCTGCGGATATTCTTGATCGTTTAATTAAGGATATTGTCAGTGCCAAATCGACGAATTACGTATCGATCTTGCAACAACAAGAAGCTTCGAATGATATCCAGACCCATTTGGTAGATGCTAATGGAGATGCAATTCAGATCAACAACGTACAGGATGCACAAAAAGCATTCTCGTTACCAAAGTTCATACCTACATTACTAGAAAGAATGTATACTATAGACCCATTTGCCAAAAAGTTTTTGATAAGTTGGTTAGAACTATTTGATGATATCCCGTCTCTTGAGTTGATAACCTTTTTACCCAACTTCTTGGAGCCATTGATTAAATTCTTGACCAACAATTCTCCTTCGGATGTTAGGTTGGAGACAGAAAACATCTTACAGGTATTTTTGAAGGAAATAAAAAGTATTTATAAAGTGAAATTTGAAGTCAAGAAGAAACAACTATTACTTGAAAAGAGATCAAAACAGGACGAGAATGACAAGGCAGACTTGGAGGCCGAAATACCCTCGGATTCGAACGCCGAAGATTTAGTAGATGAGATCAAAGACATCAAATTGCATGAGCTTGATAATTCTTCTATGAAATCTGACAGTACCACTATAGTGCGTAAAGAAGAAGCGGCTCCAAAAGACGAATCTGAAATACATCTGATCGCCTCCGAACCATCAAACGACGGCGAGATTTTCCTCAATGGCCAAGATATATTTATTGATTATCCCAAAATCATTGATATTCTTCTCTCATTTTTGAGAGTGGATGACGAAGACAAGGAGTCAAGAAAGGGAAAAGTCGACAAAGTAGATCAGAAATTTAACGATTTATCCGAAGAGACTCATGAAATATACCTCGAAGTCAAATTCACCGCTTTAAATTGGTTGCAGGAGATTTTGGAGATCACACCAATCGGATTCATCAAATTCTTGCCTGACTGTGTGTCGATAATTATGAAAAACATTTCCATTACTGACAACGAAAAGGATTATGAATTAAGAGACTTGTTTTTGAGTTTCAACATGTCTCTACAAAACTTCCTTCTAAAATTGAACGAGAATACCATAGATGGAGAAGAAGTGGATGAGAATTTGATTCACGGGTTAAATCCAGAGGTTTATGATGAATTTGTGGAGTATCAGCTTCAATTCACTCTCGATTCTATTGTTAAGGAATATTTAACTTCCACCAACGAGCTTTCGAGGATCACTTCCCTAGACTGGTTGATTTTCTTGTATTCCAAGAATTCCGAGAGTTTCTTCAAATTTGTAGGTAAGGAAGACGACAAGTTTGATTTGACAGATTTGTTAAAATCATCCACTGATACAAGTCATGACGTGATACTCAAAGTCTTGCAATTGTTATCTAAAATATCCGAAACCAACCAAGAATTCTTCAAAGATTTCATGATCAAATTAATAAAATTGTTACAACAAGAAGGACAAAACATATCTAGAGATAAAGTGGAATTGATTTCAAGAGAAAAGATTGAGTTTATTATCAGAAAGTTGTGTGTGACGTTGAATTCTGAAAAGATATTCAAAACTGTGTCAGAGGTATTATATACGGTGGACGATCTTGATTTCTTGAGCATGATGGTTGTCACTTTAAACAATATTCTTTTGACAACTTCTGAGCTCACTACATTTAGAAAGAAGTTGAAAAACTTGGATGTGTATAAACTTGAAGATTGGTCATTGTTTTCAACTTTGTTTCAGAGCTGGTGTCATAACTCTCCAAGTGCCTTGTCATTATGTTTGTTGACCTCGAATTATGAGTTGGCTTATTTGATTATAAAGAACTTATCTGAACTGGAAGTTACTTTTCAACTTTTAACTCAGCTCGATATTTTGGTTCAACTTCTTGAATCGCCAATATTCTTGAAGTTACGTCTACAACTACTTGAGCCTGAAAAAAACCCATATCTTTACAAGACTCTCTTTGGATTGTTGATGATACTTCCACAATCGTCGACGTTTACAACGTTGAAGAATAGATTGAGTTCGATATCGCATGTCCATTCCAACCCTTTCAATACTCCGGCTCCTTTGACAACTCCTGCTGCGACACCAGCAGCTGGCACTAATAGCGTCTCCAATCAATTGTCTATTAAACGAAAGCGCATTTATGAAATGTTGGACAAATTTTCAAAAGTTCAAGAAAAGCATGAAGAATTTAATCTTGAAAGGAAATTGAAGGATCATAATGATGCAAGCTCAAAAATGGTAAGCAACCACGATAGAAAAGATTACTTTGGCATGGAACTCCATTCTGCTACCAATACTGCTCCAATAACTCCTTCAGAGACAAAAGCTGTATCCAAGAGATCAAGCAACGGCAGGTTTGGCTTGAGTAGATTCAATGTCTAATCGAGAGAATTAAGAGAATTAGAGAATTAAAGAATTGAGAGAATTGAGAGAATTGAGAGAATTGAGAGAATTGAGAGAATTGAGAGAATTAAAAGGATTAAAAGGATTAAAGAATTGGAGAATTCGGTTTTAATACTTCAGGTTTAACTGTTTGAAGTGGAATTGTAGAATTTCTTCGGTAATTGACGTTTAGGTCAATATATCAGTTATGAGCCGATGTTTATGGTTTATTGCCGACATTTCATGAAACCTCAAATTTTGTTATCCTAGCCCTTTCATCACTGCATAGATGTATTGATTATATCTATTCTAGGAGGTAATTGCTGTATAATACTAACATTTATCCAGATTTTACAGAAAAATCTGTTGTTTCCTGGTCAAGTAGCTACCACAATTTAAGATGATTTCTTCCATTATTATCGGTTAGACTTTTACTGACAATTCTTAGTTATTATAACCACTGGTACTATATATATGCTGGCTGAAATGATACATACGGATGTAGTATGATCCCAGTATACTAAATGCCTCCGTACATTATTGTATGAGCCCCACCATACTGTAGACAAATTAACTGATTTATTTTATCACAAATATCATAAATATCACGAATATCGCAAATGTGGCTCCTCTTCTAACATCACTTCATCTAACTCACTTCTTTCAATATCACCTTTCTAACATCGGTCTCCTCAAGAATTTGCAGCTATCTATGATTCGTCTGTAGCAATATATATAGTCGTGTATTTACCATAATAATCAAAACAAACCTGTATTTTCGTGACAAACCTGCAAAACAAAAACTACAACTTAGAGGAGAACCAATTTTGCATCAAGTCGATCAAAACAATGCCAACACACGACATACGGAAATCGATGCAAGCACAAGCAGAGCAGCATGGACGTGGGCAGCATAGTAACCAGAGGGGCCAACACACGTCGGAAAGTTTGCGCATTTCCCAGCTGCACCAAAACCACCAACTTCAACAATCACATCAATCACTTTCACATCAATCTCAACCTCACCACCACCTCCAGCCAGACGACCACCAGCATGCAGCGGAAGCGTTGAGAATAGCAGAGGCATCACAGTCCCACCATCTTCAAGAAGACCATCATCAACAACTACTCTTACAACAGGCACAACAACAACAAGCACAACAGGCCCAAGCCCAGGCTCACCTCCAACAGCTCCAGCAACATCACCACCAGTCACAATTCCATCCACAAAACATCCCTAAACAAGATTTCCCCGAGCTCTCCGAGTACGATTTGAAATCACGCGACTCAAAGTACAGACGCTGGACTCCCAAGATGGACCAATTCTTAATCAAGTTATTGTCGGACTTGGTCCACAGCTTCCCCAAGAACTCCGAGGCAGAAATGTCCAAGAAGTTGTGGGCGTATGTATGCGGACACTTACGTGCAGCCAACCCCGAAACCGTTTATTCGACATATACGAAATACTCGTGCCAACAACATCTTCTCAACGTGAACCATCATAGATATAAGATCTGGTACGTGCTAATGTTGCACCAGAAGAACAATCCGTCGTCTTCGGGATATTCATACCGGTGGAATCCTGATCTTGGACGGTTCCAGATCATCGACAACACCACGGGGTCGCTAATCCTCGACGAACGCCAGGTCAAGTCGTTGTTGTACAGTGAGGCACTTTCTCTTCCATCGTTGAGTGCCTTCAACAAAGGAAATCTTATTGTGAACGACTTTTTCTTGAGTGATAACTTGAAATATATCTCCGTCTACCACAATGAGGTCTTGCCGTTGCTCATTAGATTGGATTCGAAGTATTCCGAGGGTTTGGGAGATATTTATCATGAGATCCCAAAGTTCGAGTATCACGAGTCAAGCAACGAATATTCAAAACCCTTGATCTTTGCCAAGGTCACCAAACCATCAAACGAACCAAGAGTTGCCAATAATAAGATCAAAAAGAGACATCTTTCTGAGAGTTCCACCGATATCAACATCCCTTTTTCCATCAAGTCTTCTATTGAAGCTGATGATTTGCCCCAATCTCAGCCAACGACGCAAGACGACGAATCGGTCGATCCTGCGTTGAAAAGATCAAGAAACGTATTGCAAGACAGATCCATTGACTCAAGATCGCTAGACTCGACTTCAAACACTCTTGACTTTGAGAACGCTTTGGCCAGCGCAGCCATTGCTGCGATAAACTCTCCTCCCGTCACTAACGGCCGTGATGTAATGCCGTTTTATATCAAAGATCGTAAATGGTTCAATAAATTGGTGAATTTGAACGAGTCTGGTCATGTGGCTGTTGAGGAAGTGTTATCTATATGTGAGGGTGTTAGAGATGGAAAAATCCCCATCTTCATGTTGAATATTTTGGACAATACTTATTTTCCTAGTAGAAATGTCATTCATGAAGAATATTCTGATGAAGAGATGGCAAAGAGGATTAGGGAATTTATGCTTCCTATGGTTTTCACGGGGCAATAAGCAACTGAGCGAAGCGAAGTTGCTTGTGTGAGTTTTCATCTTCTGAGGGTCTGTGAGGACCTGAGCGAACCTAGCGAATCGAAGTTGCTTGTGCTAGTTCTGAGTGATCAGCCTCCAAGTGATCGGTGACGATTTCCATGTTATTGACCCTCGGAGTGATCTGTGACGTCGACACTAAATAAATGAAGAAATTACCAGAAGCATATGATTCTCTTGGTGATGATGACTCTAGAGTCTTCATATGTTATTCTCGACTACACTACGAACATCTTTGTAGTGATAAATTATCGCAATTATCTCGATTACCGTCGCTAGATCCTATTTGTTCCATGAGGTAGCGACAAATATGTCTCAAGAAACATATTCTGTTTTCTTCTTGAGTCTAAGAATATGATCCTAATTGATCCCAATTGATCATAATTGATCATAATTGAATGGTTATTGCAAAATTTCATTTCCTTAGCCCGTCTCAACGAGAAATCTGCTTCATTAATTCTCTAGATCAAGATATTGTTGGTGTACTGAAGGAACCTCTCATGGTACTTATCGTGAATTGCGTAATATGATGTTTCTGGTTAAGAAGGAGATCTCCGGTTATTTTTAAGGATCTCTACAAAGTGTTGTTTTAATCTACGGAGATATTGTTGCCAGCTTTAACCAGAACTTGAGAAATCATACTAGTGAAATCAGCCTTCTAATGATCCTAATGATCTGAATGTTCCTAATGATCTTACCCTGTGTTTGCTAAAATCTACAGCTACTCGTGACTTATCAACGTGCCTCTTCCTTGTCCCAGCTTGCTGCTGTCTCTATTGTACCTATAAAATAGTTGGCTACTACTTAGCTTAATTGTGTATATTAAATCTGTAATGCAATGTATTGTAAAGTATTAATCCTCCGGAAGTATGCTTCGTTCTATATATAAAATGAGTTTGTTAGTAATGCTATGAGTTTGTGAGTGATGCTATAAGTTTTGATTTCAGTTTATGAGGTTTGAGGAGATATATTAATTTCATAATTTTCATGGTCTTCTGATTTTCATAATTTCCATAATTTCCATGATTTCCATGATTTTCATGATTTTCATGATTTATGATTTTCATGATTTTATGAGTCCAAGTTCATTTTCTGGTGGTCACCCTAACTGTGGGCGACC
>Ga0065707_10001539_pt1 | contig 11870 bp, 8 predicted proteins | sample SwiRhicommuniRL3_FD_59094 | JGI IMG/M metagenome (GOLD analysis project Ga0065707, IMG submission 59094) | Switchgrass rhizosphere bacterial communities from Rose Lake, Michigan, USA - RL3 v2 (version 2) | ecosystem: Host-associated > Plants > Roots > Rhizosphere > Soil | place: East Lansing, MI... | reverse complement strand
CGCGATCGGCGATGGCGGAACGGCGCGGAATATGACAACAATGAACAAACTCTTAGCAATCCTCGACAACTGAGGCGTCGACCGATCCATGGGCGCGAGCTCAGGCCGCACAACGTAGTTCGGAAGCAGTTGTTTCGGGATCAGTCCGAAGCCGAGGTCTCCCAGCTTTCCTGGCAACTGCATCAGCGTGCCGGCGAACACCCACGCCGCCGGCGATCGTTTCGGCTTCGCCATGACCCGCTCCGCGATGCCTTTGCTCTCCATCGCGGCGACTTTGCTCCCTGTATTTCCCATCGAGCAGCACAAGACGAGGCTGGCTACGTGTTGGGGGTGGGCTTTGGCGTACAACTGAGCGAGCAAACCACCCCAGGAATGACCGAACAGGTGCATCCTGTCCGCCTTGAGATGCAGCCTGACGGCGTCGAGATCCCCAACCTGCCTCTCGACCTCGAACGAGCCGTCGCACGACGATGGCCCGCAGCCGCGCTGGTTGTAGCTCACGACGGAATACGGGGGCGACAGCACCTCGGGAAAGGAGCCGAAGTAGTCGCCCATTCCCGGGCCGCCATGGAGGAGCACGATCGGATCGCCACTGCCCGGAAAATGGCGAATCGCAAGCGTCGCTCCATCCGTCTTGATGCGAACCGATTGGACCTGCGCCATGGACGCATCCTACGACACGTTGGACGAGGCTAGTGTCCCTTCGCCCACGCGTGCGCGGCGTCGATGCGCGCGCTGATGGGCGGGTGCGTATAGAACAGAATCTGCACCAGGCGTGACGGATGCTCCTCCGCCAGGTTCTGCGCGCCAAGACGTTTCATCGCGCTCACGAAGGCAGGGACATTCCTGGTCATCTCGAGCGCATACCGATCCGCTCGACGTTCCAACGCGCGAGAGAACGCGTTGGCCATTGGCATAAGCGCCAGCGACACCGCACCTGCGGCGAGCAGGAGCAGCGGCAGCGCCGCGACGTCGCCTTTGCCGGTCAGTCCAAACGACATCGCGAATCGCGCCAGCACGGCGTCCGCCAGGTAGAAGCCAAGCGCGATCAGGACCGTCTCGAGGGCAATTCCCTTCCAGATATCGCGATGCACGTGATGCGCGAGCTCGTGCGCCAGAATCACCTCGATTTCATCGTCGGAATGCTCCGCCAGCAGGGTATCGGAAATGATGATGCGGCGCGTCTGCCCGATGCCCGTCAGCGCGGCATTAGCTTTCTTCGTCTTGTCGCTGAGCCGCCATTCAAAGACGCCCATGACACGCGCACCGGCGCGCTCAGCGAGCGAAACCAGCCGGCGCACGAGAACGTCGCGGTCGAGCGGCTTGAACTCGTAAAACAACGGCAGCAGCAGCACGGGTGTGAGCTGCACGAGACCGACCATGATGACGGTGAAGACCGCAGCCGCCAGCATCCACCAGCGATCCGGCTGCCATCGGATTAACGAACAGACAATCAACGCGGCACTCAATCCGAACACGAGCGCGACAAGCCCGGCCTTCAGGTGATCGAGCCACCAGTGGCCGGTCGTCTGCATCGACAGCCCGTACCGCCGCTCGAGCGTCACCCCCTGGTAGAACGCAAACGGCAGGCTGATCGCTTCATTCAGCAGGGCGAGCAGAACGACGTAGATCACGAGCACGGCGACGAACGACGCGCCCGCGAGCGACACGGCATAGTCGCGAAGCGCAGCCGACGCGCCGAACCCCACGAACGCGATCAGGAATGCGACGGCGACGAGCGTGCTGGCAATCGAAGCGCGGCGTCTCAGACGGTGATACCGCGCGGATTTGTCTTCGTTCAATCAGTTGAGCTGAACGGAAATCAGCTTCGAAACTCCTGGTTCCTCCATTGTCACGCCGTACAGCCGGTTCGCAATCTCCATCGTCCGGCGGTTGTGCGTGATGAGGATGAACTGCGTGCGGTCGAGCATCCCGCGCAGCATCTGCACGAATCGGCCGACATTGGCGTCATCGAGCGGCGCGTCGATCTCGTCGAGCAGACAGAACGGGCTTGGCTTGTACTTGAAAATCGCAAACATCAGCGCGATGGCCGTCAGTGCCTTCTCTCCTCCCGAGAGCAGCTGAACGCTCTGCAGGCGTTTGCCCGGTGGAGAAGCGACGATATCGATGCCGCTTTCGAGCGGATCCTGCTCGTCGAGCAGCGTCAGCCCCGCACGCCCGCCTCCGAAGAGGGTGCTGAACGTCACCTGGAAGTTTTCCTGAATCGCGGCGAAGGCCTCGGCGAATCGCGCCTTGCTGGTCTCGTCGATCCGTTTGATCGCTTCGGTCGTCTGCGCGATGGAATCAACCAGGTCCTTGCGCTGCGTCGTGAGGAATGCGTGACGGGTTTCGAGTTCGTCGAATTGCTCGATCGCCATCATGTTGACAGGACCAAGACGATCGATTTTGGCTTTCAATGCGACGATCGCCTCTTCGGCCGTCATCGAGCCGGGAATCGGGATTCGGGACTCGGGATTCGGAGGTTCGGGGTTCGCAGGTTCGGCGTTCAATCCCGGCTCGTCCACATCTGGCTCAGGTTCTTCAGCCGTAATCGCGACGACATCAGGAACGGCCGTACCGGACTGTTCCATCATCTCGACATCCGCGAGAACCGCATCGAGCGACATCTGCACGGCGTCGGCGCACGATTGGGCGAGGTGAGTCAAATCGCCTTCGGCGGTTGCCCGCGCAACGTCGAAGCTCGCGACCTCGCTACGGACCCCCTCGAGCAACTGCCTTGCCTCGCGAATAGTGGCATCCTGTGCGTCAACGGCCGCACGCAGCGCACCGGCTGCCTCGTCGGCCGTGCGCAAGCCCTCGCGCAGACCGTCGAGCGCCTGGACGTCAGCGTCGAGCATCCGCTCTCCGGCCGCAATCGCGTTCAACAATTCTTCGCGCCGCGAGGAGGTCTGGCGCCGCTCCTCCGACCGCGCCGTAATGCGCTCTTCGAGCTCCAGGGCCGCTTCGCGCAGGCGCGACACATCGGCAGCAAGAGCGGCCGCACGTTCGACGAGTCCTGCGTGTTCGGCGCGGGCGGCAGCAGCCTTGTCATTCAGCTCCGCGGCAGCGGCCCTGGCACCAGCAAGACTTCGCTGGGCGTCCGCAAAACGCTCGTCCGCAGCCCGCTGCTCCTCTTCGAGACCGGTGATCCTCTGCTGGGCCTCCGCCGCGCGCGCATCGAGCGCCACGCGTTCCTCTTCCGCCTGACGGCGTTCGAGGCCAATCACGTCCGTCTTTCGCGCCAGCCGGAGCATGTCCTCACTCAGGCGCGCCAGCTGCGCCTCGTGGCCAACGATTTCCTTCTCCTGCCGATGCTGTTCGGCCGTGAGTGATGCGATCGCCGTACTCGCCTCAGCGATCGACACGTTCAAGGCGGCGGCCGAGTCAACCAGCTGCGCGAGCGCTGCCCGATCCCTTGCAATCCGCTCGCGGAGCTCCTTGATCTCCCGCTTGGTCGCGAGAATTCCACGCGACTCGGCCTTGGCGCCGCCTGACACCAGGTGCGATCCGCGGAAAACATCGCCGTTGATCGTCGCGATCGGAACCGAGGTTTCACGCGAGAACGCCACCGCCTGCTCGAACGTTTCGGCGACGTACGCGTCGGGAACCACTTCCTGAATCGTTGCCGCATGCGGGCCGACGATACGCAGCACCTCGCTGACCGGAACGATCCCCGGCCAGGTGCTCGGCGTCCGCAGCGCCTCGCGCGCGTGATGACCGTTCGACCCGGGGTCGATCACCACGAAACCGCAGCGTCCCGCGTCGTGTTCCCGTACCAGTGACAGGCCCGCCGCTGCCTGATCGTGACGCTCGACGATGACGTGCTGCAGCAGATCGCCGAGACAGGCTTCGACCGCGCGTTCGTACCGCCGATCCACTTCGAGATAGTCGGCAACGGCACCCTGTTGCCCGACATGGCCGTTGGCCTGAACCAGCACCATCCGGGCAGCGTCGCCAAATTCGCCGCGCGTCGAGACGAGTTCTTCGAGCGACGCCAGCCGCGCTTCCAGTGCCGCGAGATCCTGCTCTCCGGCGCGAACGCGACGAGTCGTCTCGTCGAACGCACTCCGCGCGGCCGCCAGCGCAGCCTCCTGCGCTCCGTGCTGGAGGCGGACATGGTCGAGCGCTTCGTGTGCACGCCGGAGCGCGTCCCCGGCCGTGGCGCGATCGGCCTCCACCTTCTGCGTTTCGACGAGGACATCGGCCTCTTCGACCTCCAGCTTGCCAAGCGTCTCACCGACGCGGCTTCGCTGTACCGAGGCGTGTTCGAGCGCGTGCCGCAGCGCGGTCACGGAATTGGCTACCGTGTAGACCTGCGTCCGGGCTCTCTCGACGTCTGTTTCAAGCGCGTCTATCTGCTGCTGTGCGCGAGTGTGCGCTTCAGTGGCATCGGCGAGAACGCCAGCCGCCTGGTCGCGCGCACGCGCTGCGTCGCCGCACGCCTGTTCGCGTGCTTCACTCGCAATGCGTGCCGGTTCCCGGCGCGCCTCGAGGTCACGTATCTCTTCGGCGATCTCCGCCGCGCGGGTGGCGAGCGATGACGCGTGATGACGGTCGAACTCGATCTGCTGTTGCCGACGATTGATGTCGAGCTCCGCGGCGTGGGCCCGCTCGCGAACGGATGCTGCGCGTTGATCCGCCTCGGCCTGCTCAATTCGCAGCCGCGCAAGGTCGGCCTCGACGTCGGCCACCCGTGCCGATGCCGCCGCTTCGCGCTCGCGCGCTCCAGCCAGACTCGCGCGCGCCGACTCGATGGTGTGCGCCAGCTCCCGGTAGCGACGAGCGAACAACACTTTTTCCCAACGCCGGAGCTCGTCCCGCAACCGCTTGTAGCGACGCGCCTTCGCCGCCTGACGCTTCAGCGCCCCACGCTGTTTTTCGACTTCGAAGACGATGTCGTCAACGCGGGTGAGGTTCTGCTGCGCGGCCTCCAGCTTCAGTTCGGCCGCACGCCGGCGCGATTTGTACTTGGTGATGCCCGCGGCCTCTTCGATCAGCTGACGGCGATCAGTGGGCCGCGAGCTGAGGATCATCCCGATCTTGCCCTGTTCGATAATCGCGTAGGCCTTAGCGCCGAGGCCGGTGTCCATCAGCAGCTCGTGGACGTCGCGCAGCCGGCAGACTTCGCCGTCAATCAGGTATTCGCTTTCCCCGGACCGATAGAGGCGACGTGTGACCTCGACGTCACGCGTGAACGCGTCGACGATGTCGTCGAGGGAATGATGTCCGTTCCCATTGCCGTTGCCGTTGCTCCCGAGCGCAGTCGAGGAATGGCCATTGCCGTTCGACCCGTGGGTCGCGTGAAACTCGGGCAACGCGTCGACGTTCACACCGGCGGGAGATGCCTCCTCAGCGGCGAGCTTCGGCGGGAACCCCTCGACTACGCTCGGCTCGACCGCCCTCGGGGCAAGCGGAAGACCGGTCAGACGCAGCCGTACTTCCGCAGCCGCGCCAGGCTTGCGCGCGTCGCTGCCGCTGAAGATGACGTCCTCCATCTTGTCGCCGCGGAGGCTTTTGGCACTCTGTTCGCCAAGCACCCAGGTGATCGCATCGGCCACGTTGCTCTTACCGCATCCGTTGGGGCCGACAATCGCGGTGACACCCTCGTCGAAGGCAAGCTCCGACCGGTCGGAAAACGATTTAAAGCCAGCTATTTCAAGGCGTTCGAGGCGCATTCCTGTCCCCTGATACCTGATTATGTGGACCTTGACACCTGAAGAGGCGAACAGACTAACAAGGCCCAGCCATTGTGGCAAGACCGAACAGACACCACAATATTTTGGGTTGGGAACCCAAAGGCGGGAGTGTGGTGTTTGAAAACTACCAACGCCCAACTTCCAACTCCCAAGACCACCCGAGACCTTGGAAGTTGGAGGTTGGAAGTTGGAATTTGATCTATCTCGCCACGCGCTGCGTGCCCGAGATCTTCGTCATGTCGAGCAGCCGCTGCGCTTCGGGGAAGAGCGTCAATGCGAACTGCAGCTGCGGGTCGCTCTTCACCAGATCCCTGCGCGCCGCTTCGACGCCAAACAGATCGAGATCGATCTCATAGCGGATCATCGCTCTGATGAACGGCAGATCTTTCTGCCAATCCGCTTCGTCGATTTTGATCTTCGACTTGTCGATCAGCTCGCGGAGCTCACTGACCATCGCGTCGGTCACTTCAAAACCGGGTGACAGCTCGCGCGGCGACGCTGTCGGCGCTTGCGTGATGCGGGTGTCTCCCTTCCGCGTGAAGCGCTGTGCGTAGACGTCGAAAATGTTGCGCGCGTTGATGGTACGGCCGAACCGCGTCGGGTTGAATCCCTCGATCGGCCCGTCGAAGCGGCGATCCGGTTCGATGCCGCCGCCGCTGTACACCTTGCGGCCCGCGTCAGTCAGTTTCAGGTCCTCGGCGCTATGCACCTTGTTGGGATCCTGATCGCGCATCGTATAGGTGAGGTACTCGTCGAAGCTGTCGTCCCACGGACGTTGGATGAGTCGTCCGCTCGGCGTGTAGTAGTGCGCGGTGGTCACCGCCACGCCGGCGCCTTCGCTGACGCGATACACCGACTGCACGAGCGCTTTGCCGAACGTCGTTTCGCCGACAATTAGCGAGCGATCGTGATCCTGCAACGCACCCGACACAATTTCCGATGCGCTGGCGCTGCTTCGGTTCGTCAGCGTAACCATCGGAATGTTCAGGTAATCGCTCGACTCTGTCGCGCGGTAATCCTGGTCGGAATTCGGCACGCGGCCACGCGTGTATACGACCATCGCGCCGCGCGGCAGGAACCGGTTCGCCACCTTGATCGCCTGATCCAGCGCGCCGCCCGGATTGTTCCGCAGATCCAACACGAGCCTTTTCATTCCCTGGCGCTGCAACGCGCGAAGTGCCTGTCCGAGCTCCTGATCCGTGTTCTCGCCGAACTCGGAGAGACGTACGTAACCACTCTGCGGGTCGAGCATGAACGACGCAGGAACCGTCGGAATGTGAATCTCGTCGCGGATAACCGCAAGATCGATCAGCTGATCGAACCCGCTGCGCTTCAGCGAAATGCGGACCGGAGTTCCCTTCGGCCCCCGCAGCTTTCTCACCGCATCGTCGCTGGTCCACCCCTTCGTCTCTTCGCCTTCAATCTTCCCGATGATGTCTCCGCGCCGCAGGCCCTTCTGATAGGCGGGAGAGCCTTCAAACAGCGAGACGACGGTGATTTCACCGTCGACGACCGCGATCGTGATGCCGAGACCGTAGTACCGCCCCTCCTGGCGCTCGCGCATCTGTGCGTAGGTGCGCGGGTCCATGAAACTGGAGTGCGGATCCAGTGTCTGGAGCATCCCGGTGATGGCGCCGTACACGAGGCGGTCGGACTCGACCGTCCCGATGTAATTCGCCTCAATGGCGCTCAATGCAGCCGTAAACACCTTGTACTGGTCGGGAACCTGGTCCTCGACGGCAAGGGCGCTGCGGCCGTAGAACCCGCCCACCAGGGCGCAAAAGGCGACCGCAAACACGGCGATAGAGACGGAGCGGTAGCGACGCATATAAAGGAAATATTAAACCGTGTCCTTGACCCCGTCCAGACGGGATTTCTATAATCCGATCAACTATTTAGCGGGAGACTTCCCATGTTTGGTTCTATTGGCATGCCCGAGCTCATCATCATCCTGGTGATTGCGCTCATTATTTTNGGTCCCCGGAAGCTCCCGGAGCTTGGCCGGTCGCTTGGCCGNAGCATTAACGAATTCAAGAAAGCCTCTAACGAGCTGCGGAGCACGCTGGAGGAGGAAATCCGCATCGAGGAGACGCGCGAGCGTTCGACGGCTGCCGCCTCGGCAACTCCGCCGGCGGCCACGCCGCCTCCCGTCGATGCCGGAACGGTAAGCCGCACGACGCCAGCGCCGGGCACAGGCACCCACTCCGCGTAGGCCAGCATGGCCCTGGTGCCCTTCCCGGGGTCAAGTTCCCCGCACGATCTCGATCCCGATCCGGATTTCCGTACGCAGAGCAACCGCATCCTCCGACGCGATCCCGGTGCGGACGGCGATCGCGACGATGACGAGCAGGAGGATGACGCCGAAGCGAAGATGTCGTTCCTGGAGCATCTCGACGAGCTCCGGAAGCGCATCATCTATGCCGCGATCTCTATCTTCGTCGGCTTCCTCATCGCGTTCATCTTCATCCAGCAACTCTTCGACTTCGTCATGCGTCCGCTGGAGGCGGGGCTGCCTAACGGCCAGCACCTGATCTACACGGAACCGACGGAAGCATTCGTCCTCTACCTGACCATTGCGGCCCTTGCGGGAGCTGTCATCGCGCTGCCGCTCGTGATGACGCAGGTGTGGCTGTTCATCGCACCGGGACTGTACGCGCACGAGAAGAAGATGGCGATTCCGTTCGTGGTGCTGTCCAGTATCTGCTTTATTGGCGGCGCGGCGTTTTCGCACTACGTCGTCTTTCCGCTCACCTGGAAATTCTTCGTCAGCTTCACGAACGACTATCTGACCTTCATGCCGCGCATCGCGCCGGCATTTTCGCTCTACATCAAGATGATCCTGGCGTTCGGCCTCGTCTTCCAGATGCCGACAATCGTGCTCTTCCTCGCGCGCATGGGCGTCGTCACCGCAGGCTTCATGTGGCGGCACACGAAGTACGCGCTGCTGATCATCGTGATCGTCTCGGCCATCGTGACGCCCGACGGCGGCGGCGTCTCGCTCGTGGCAATGTCGGTTCCGCTGTTCTTCCTGTACTTGATCAGCATCGCGCTGGCGTGGATCTTCGGTAAGAAACGAGAAAAGGAACTCGTCGAAGAAGAGGCTTGATCCGCCCGATTAGTACGATTTCGCGAACCAGGCGTGCGTCGTCGCAGGGGCGTCGCACTTCAGGCACTTCTTCCCTGCCGCAGGCTTTGCCGTAAACGGAATATTGCGAATGGTCGCCTGCGTTTCGGCCTTGATATCCGCTTCGCATTGCGCGGAGCCGCACCATGGCGCGATGACGAAGCCTGGACGGCCGTCCATGATCTGCTTGAATTCCTCGTAGCTGTCGGTTTCCGTCGTGTGCTCGGTGCGGAACTGCACGGCGCGGTCGTAGAGCGCCTTCTGGATCGTCGCGAGCATCTCCTCAACCTTTGCGGCCAGCCCCTCCATCGGCACGAAAGATTTTTCGCGGGTGTCGCGCCTGGCGAGAACGACCTGTGACTTCTCGAGGTCCTTCGGCCCGATTTCCATCCGCAGCGGCACACCGCGCAGTTCCCACTCGTTGTATTTCCAGCCAGGCGTCTGTGAATCGCGGTCGTCAATCATCACGCGGATGCCGCGGCGGGCGAGCTCGTCGCGGATCTCGCACGCCTTCGGCACGATGGTCTCCTTCCAATTCCCACGCGGAATCGGAATGATCACGATCTGATACGGCGCGATTGCTGGTGGGAGTATCAGCCCGCCATCGTCGCCGTGCGTCATGATCACGCCGCCGATCATCCGCGTGGAGACACCCCAGGATGTGCCGTAGACGTACTGGACCGACTTGTCGCGCGCCTGGAACTTGATGTCGAACACGCGGGCAAAGTTCTGCCCGAGGTTGTGCGACGTGCCGGCCTGCAGCGCGCGACCGTCGCGCATCAACGCTTCAATCGAGTACGTTCGGTCCGCGCCCGCGAACTTCTCACTGTCGGTTTTCTGACCGTCGACGACCGGCATCGCGAGTTCGGTTTCGGCGAAGTCCTTATAGAGAGCCAGAATCTTCAGCGTTTCTTCCTGCGCCTCCTCGGGCGTTTCGTGTGCGGTGTGCCCCTCCTGCCAGAGGAACTCTGTCGTCCGCAGGAACAGTCGCGTCACCTTCTCCCACCGGACGACATTTGCCCACTGGTTGATGAGAATCGGCAAGTCGCGCCACGACTGCACCCATTTGGCGTACATCGTCCCGATGATGGTTTCTGACGTTGGCCGGACAACAAGACGCTCCTCGAGCTGTTCGTTGCCTCCTTGGGTGACCCAGGCGACCTGGGGTGCGAACCCCGCGACGTGCGCGCTCTCCTTCATCAGCAAACTCTCGGGAATGAAGAGCGGAAAGTACGCGTTGACGTGGCCGGTGGCCTTGAATCGGCGGTCGAGGGCCTGCTGCATCAGCTCCCAGATGGCATAGCCGTACGGCCGGATGACCATGCAGCCCTTGACGGGAGAGTAGTCGGCGAGCTCGGCGCGTCGAACGACGTCGATGTACCAACGCCCGAAGTCTTCCGATTGCTTGGTGATTTCGGTTGGAAGATCGGGGATCTCGGTCTCTCTTGACATATCGGCTCAGGGCTCAAGACTCGGGGCTTTGCTTGAGCCCTAAGATCGTGAGCCGGTCAACAACGTGCTTTCGCCATTTTATGTCGTCATGATTCGGAAAATCCGAACGAAGTGCCCGCCGCGGCTCTCCTCGCGGCGAAGCGCTGCGCGCGCGATCATCAGCCCGACGGTGACGATGCTGCGCGCGCGCCTGAACTCGTCGTCGGATCGGTCGGCGGCGGCGATGACGATGGCGAGGAAATCGCCATCTAAATCCACTGGGTTATGCTACCAATGCGTTGAGCATTGAGCTCTGAGTCTTGGGCATTGAGCATTGAGCACGAGCACCCGCGTCGCAGTCCGCGTTGATGTCGACACCGACTCACGCAGATCCGCGATCTGGATTGGAGATGGGATCAGCGAGCAGCTTCCGGCCCTGCTCGATACGCACGATGTCGGCAAACGGCGATTCGTGGTCTCCAGTCCGGTTATCTGGCGCCTGCATGGCGCCCGCCTTCAGCACATTGCAGGCGGGACCGAGCCGGTTCTGATTCCGGACGGCGAGCGTTTCAAGAACCTTCAGTCCGTCTCACGTATTTACGAAGCGCTGATTCGCGTGGGCGCCGATCGCGGCAGCGCGATTATCGCCGTCGGTGGCGGCGTGATCGGCGACACGGCCGGCTTTGCCGCGGCGACGTTCCTGCGCGGGATCGGGCTGGCGCATGTGCCAACAACGCTGCTCGCCCAAGTGGATAGCTCGATTGGCGGCAAGGTCGGCGTGAATCACGCGCTCGGCAAGAACCTGATCGGCGCATTTCATCAGCCCGCTGTCGTCGCGATCGATCCACTCCTGCTCGAAACGCTGCCCCGCCGGGAATTCCGATCGGGCCTGTACGAGATCGTGAAGTACGGCGTCATCGCAAACCGCGATCTGTTCGATCGCATCGCTCGCGATACCAAACGAATTTTCGCGCGCGACTCCGACGTGCTGCTGCCGGTCATCGTGGAGTCGTGCCGCATCAAGGCTCGAGTGGTGTCCGCCGACGAGCGCGAAGGCGGGTTGCGCCGCGTGCTCAATTTCGGCCATACCGTCGGACACGCCCTCGAAGCGGCGACGAAATATCGGCGCTATCGCCACGGTGAAGCGATTGCGCTCGGGATGCTCGCAGCGGCGGACTTGAGCGTGGCGCGCGGCGCGCTCGCCGAGCGCGAACGGCAGGCGCTGGCGCAGCTCATCGCGCAGCTTGGGCCCCTTCCCACCGTATCGGATCTCCGGATCGGCGAAGTGCTCGAAGCCATCCGGCGTGACAAGAAAGTCGTTCACGGCCGGCTGCATTTCGTGCTGGCGATTGAAATCGGCGCAACGATGACGGTGGATGACGTCACGGAAGAGGAGCTTCAAGCAGTCTTGAAGCGGCTCGGGTTGAAACCTTAGTTGGTGGTTAGCTGTTCCTGAGTGGGCCGGGTACGGCGTAGAAGCGGCCGAGGAAACCTTGATGGTCCGCATCTGCTGGCGACACGTTATCAGGTTCGCGATCGATGCGAATGCAAATCGCGTGGAGCTGCTCGATGAGCGCGTCGAGCGTTCGACTGATACGCGTCAACGCGGCAGCGCGTTC
>Ga0065707_10082824_pt1 | contig 11873 bp, 23 predicted proteins | sample SwiRhicommuniRL3_FD_59094 | JGI IMG/M metagenome (GOLD analysis project Ga0065707, IMG submission 59094) | Switchgrass rhizosphere bacterial communities from Rose Lake, Michigan, USA - RL3 v2 (version 2) | ecosystem: Host-associated > Plants > Roots > Rhizosphere > Soil | place: East Lansing... | reverse complement strand
GGGCCATATGGCCTTGTCCCTATGGCAGTACTGATAAACTTGTTAAATTTGCCTACATGTAAATGAGCACCGGTTGACCATGCCGGATCCGTTGGGTGACTTCCGCCGACGTTTTGACCGCCTGACAATCCCACATTATCTCCCGCGCCCACGTGTTGACCTGTTCTTACATTAATTTTATCAAGGTGATAGAAATAGTACTCATCACTCCCGTCATCGGGTTTTATGAATACCTCACCACCACCGGCTTTCCCACCCCATACCGCATAATCTTGTTGTACAACGACGCCCGGTTTATACGCCGTGATAGGGGTATCCACTGGCATAGCGATATCAAGTGCGTAGTGGGGGCTATCCCAGTCTGATGTAAGATGATTAGGGATATACCCGTGACTCACTGGATACTGAAACCAACTTGTCATGATGGTACCTGTAAGACCATTCCGTGAAAAAAGTCACTAGGATAATTATTATGGGCGAGCCATGCCGAGAGCCCTCCCTTAATGCGTAACTGGTTAGCGGTTGCGTGTAAATTCTCTCCATAGCGAATAGTATACTCACGTAATCCCCTTGCATAGGATTGATAGGATTGACCACCACCACCAGCAAAGGGTTTATTGGTAGTCGGATTGATAGCCGGCCCGCTTCCGCTTGTGAGCAAGTGTTGGCCTCCCGTATCGGTATACCATACGCGATTATCACTCCCTTGGACAAGCTTTGCGTTTTGATCAATTGGAATAGGAACGGATTTACCACTGCTATCTACATAGGTTCTGTTTTGAAAGTTGACGTGTGCATTAGCCCCAAGTAACCCAAGATAGGCAAGCGGGTTAGCGGCTGGGCTAGGGGGCGGGCTTACACTACCTCCATTAGACGGGTTACCCGCTGCCTGTTGTTGAAAAGCGATAAGACCACCTTGTTGATCGTAAAGGGGATTTATACCAGTGGGAAGATAGGGAACGCTATTTCCTCCACTCTGCACACCTGGAAACGCGCTAGACGGCGGCATGCTAGACGGGTTTGTTGTCGGCTCTAACTGTTGTGTACTACCACCACCTGGTTGTCTCTTATAGACAAACAAAATCAAGATAACAAGAACACCGCCCCCAAGCGCAACTTTTCCGGCGGTTGGTAGTTTATCCCATTGTGCTTTAGCGTCTTGCGCAAATCCCATTTTTCACCCCTTGATATCGGTTAATGCTAACCATAACCCTACTAATGCAAGAATAAGCCCTAACCATTTTTTCCAGCCCATTGTTAGCTACTCCTAACGGTACCGAACGCCGCGCTTAGTGCATGCATAAAGGCGTAAAATTGTCCGTAGGTAGACGGATCCGAGAGTTGTTTCTGTCTATTGTGCTGACTCATGGCAGAATTATTCTCCCGTTCCTTGTCAGTCGGCGTAACCATAAAATGAGAGCCCCAAGGCATAGCCGATTGTCTAAACCATTCCGCGTTACGCATAGGTTGCGACTTAGGGGTATCATTTATGAGCTCAACACGGGTAACCGTATTCCCCATATAGATATGCCTATTCCACCAACCCTGAATATTCCACATACGACGGGAAGCTTCAGGGTTTGTGGGAACAACGTCATAATTAACGCCCGCGCTATCCGGGTGTGTGAGTTGCTTTGCAGCCATCATTTGTGCAACGGTCTTTCCCTGATAGGGACTAGGGTTTTTTCTGCCTATCATGGGTTACCTTCCTTGTAAAGCAAGGGTATTCGCAACGGCTAAATTTCTGGTATCTGTGAAAATTTGAGCAACGGGACCGGCGTTTGTCCAAGCTAGATACGCAAGGATCAACCAGAACGAGCCGAACAAAAAAGCGTGAAACAAGGACATATCTTTTCTCCTATGCGTATGCTACCGGCCTACCTTGCAACGCTTTAATTTCATCAATGCTAGTAACTTTTGCGCCTGTAAATGTTGCGTTTACTCCATTTACATTTTTAAAGGCGAGATAGGCAAGGATTAACCAGAATGCTCCAAAGAGAAACGCATGCATAAGTTCCATAATTTACCTCACTTTGGTGCTATTGTGTAGACTGAATACTCTTTCCAGTGTGTAAGCAGTACGCCCACAATGAGCAAAACAACAAAGCCCGTTGCAACATCAGGATAGGGGGCTGCTAAAGCAATGAGAGCAAGCGCCGCTATCCCCCAATAAAACGTTTGTTTTATCGTAAGACTCATTTCTTTGTTACCCCCTTTCCAACAGAAATGTACGTTTGTTTCCAGAATGATCGTACCGCCGGATGTGCAGCAATTTCTAATACTGCTAGCACGATAAGAAGCATTAGTACTCTATATTGACCGCTTGTCATCTTTTATATCCTCTTGACGCCCTCATATCTCCCGTAGCGATACTAGTCCCTAGTTGCGTAAAACTAGACTGAATACTTTCACCACCTGAACCCTTTGCTTTGTCAGGCGGAACCGGCTCTTGAGTTGTACTTGCTTGTGGGGGAAACTTCCCACTTAAGATCAAGTATGCTCCCAACAAACCCGCGCCGATAAGGGCTATACCGAACACGCCCCTCATGTTTCAAAATTGAAATGATACAAGAGGTAGCCCGCCGCGAATAGGATTAATACAACCATGACCACCTGTTTCGAGCCGAGATTGCCTACTCCTTTTTGATAGTCAGGTCTAGGGGTATTATTCCCCACTTGGGGGACGGCGGTACCAAGAACGTTTGATGCATTGAATGTTTGAGTGGGAACACCGGCGGAAGCAGCTTGGTTCCCTTGCATCATTGAAAGTACACTTTGATATTGTCCCATTTATGCCACCTTTAAAGGCAAGAGCCTTTGTGCTACTACTTTAGGGTTTTGTGTAGTATTCAATGTCAATGCTGTATACGTCATTTGTAACTGAATAGCCGGTACAACGTACGTATTTAGCACGTCACTAAGTGTCAAATCACGGCCTAGCAAATCGTAGAAAAAGACGCCTTGGGGCATATCAAAGCCTAGCTGGTCTCTTTGGCGGGAAAGCGCTTCAAGTCCTGTTTCTTTAAACTTGGCTGTATCGGTATTATAGCTAAGTTGTATAGCTGCTTGGTTCGTAAGACCAGCAGACGCAACCCCCCAAGGACTTGTTGATTTGAATACTCCAAAGATAAGACGTAGCAAAATACCGGCATCTTGGTTTTGCTTCCAAGTGAACTGAGTACCACTAAATTGCTGTGGAGTCTCTTCCAACCACTGAGAAACGAAGCTAAAATCTGGGAAGTCAGCTGGATTTTGTATCGCCTCATACATCACTCTTACCAGGTCTAGGACCGGCGCTGGGAGGGTAACCGCGTTTGCTCCAAAGTAGGGCGCGGACAAGTCATCCGCCGCCGATTGCATGGTATAAGTGGTACCGGCTAATGATACCGCATTTGGAGTAAAGGAAAACTGCAATTGCGCGTTCTCAGTAGACATCGGTATCATTCCGATATCACCGCCGATGGTACGGATATTTTGTGCAACCGGTACATCTAAAGACCAATTCCAGTCGGTATTGGTAGTCGCCGCCGCTACCTCTGTTCCATTAAACACATAGTCTTGATCGGTTACGTTTGTAGGACTACCGAACGATGCATTTGGAGGCGGAATACGGTCTTCTAGGCCATTTAAGAGACAATTAATCCAATAGAGAGCTATTCCACTACAACGTAAGATATCCTGTTGAGAGTTAGCAAGCAACTCAAGAAGTGTATATGCATTGTAAGGCCCCCACTTAGAAGCCGTGGTAGCACCTGCGAATGCAATAGTACCGCTATCTTGAATCATACGAAGCTTCTTGATAATGCCCGCCTTTGTGAGCTGTACATTTTTAGGAGAGCCAATAGGTCCCCAAGCGGTTGTAGAGTCTTGTTTGTATTGTAACTTCGTTACGCCTTCATCACCCCAAGCCATAAAAGTATACTCCTTTACAAATTAGTAACTACAGCACGTACAGAACCAAGTAAACCCGCTTGGGGGAAAAAGCTTACAGCCATCTTCATAAGCAATTGACCGGCTGTAACCGCTAAAACAAGTACAATAAACTGTACGACAACATTATTCTTCACGGTTGTTTCCTTTCAGCCATGAGGCTAGAAATGAGATAAGTTGGAAAAGAATGGATATGCCCATAAAAACATAGAGAACAAATAGGGGATGTTCTGTACATCTTCCCCACATCTCGCCTATCTGGTCTTTAATGGTATATCCTCTATCTTTTAGCCCTACAATCTGCATGCGTAACCGCTCGTTTTCTTTACGCATAACTTCGAAAAGTCCTTGATAGTCAATGGTTTCATCCATTGTTATCTACTCCAATCGATAAGATCATAATTTTCGTGAAAACCACCAATGCTCTTTTTCGATAACCAATAATTTTGAGCCTGAGCAGTACGCTTTTCTCGTTTTGTCGTTGCAAAACTTGTCGGAACTTTTTCAAGTTTACCCCTGTCTTGCGCCGAACGAACGGTTTCTACCCAGAACTCCCGTTGCTTGTGATAATCCGCGAATTGCGCTACTTCTTGCATGATCAAATTCCCCTAGAAATCTCCTCTAAATGACTGTTATCAGGTCTAAACACAATATCTACCTGACAATATGGATAGTGTGAGTTATTGAACATATCAGCATTCTGTTTGTACATATCTTGAACGTCTTCTAGCTGACACTTTATAACTCTGTGTACCTGTTTTACTTGGTATTGTATGTCAGAACTATAGGGCATAACTGAGTAAATGATAAAGTAAATTGGCATTATCTTTTTTTCTCCTCAAAGGGAATGGGAGGATTAAAAATGCCAGTATCCATATCATGATTGTAGTAGTACCATTGATATTTCTTCAGCTTTGCTATTTCTTGTTCGCTTACATGCGCTATCTCTGAAGCAAAGTCTTCGTCCTCTTGTCCCACTTTCATGACGACGAAGTGTTCGGCTTGACTCTTGAATATCCTTGGTATACCCCTTGGGACCTGTGTTGACGCCCACGCGCCGACGTGATGTGCACGTCCTCGTTTCCACAATACCCTGATAAACTTTGGAACATGCGTAGCAGTCGCAATTCCTTCCGTTTCATCAAAGTAAATGAAAATATCTTCTTTTTTCATCACATCATAACAAAGGCGTTCTAACTTGTCTATATCATCCTCATCAGGTTGTATACACTGTACATTCCATTTAGGGTTAAATGCTTGTACTAAACGTGGTTTGTCTATAGATCCTAGATCTTTTCCGATAGCCCACTCTTTAGGGTTTTTGCCTTTACCCTTTCCAAGCCATAGCTCATTAGGGTCAACAATGACAACCGGGTAGAGCTTTGCTACTTCCCTAAGAAAGTATTTTGCCAATTCTGTTTTGCCACTACCCGTTTTTGCCAACAGTAGCCACCTTTCACTAGGATCTATATGCATGCATTTACGGACCTGTTACCACTTTGACAGCCAACATGATAGCAATTTCAATCTGGTTTTTCGCATTATCCACGAGACGCCTATCAGTATCTCCAGTTGTATGTGTATCAAGGATATCGTAAATAGTCTCGCCCATGCCCTTTATATCATGCACAAGTTTATCTATAGCAGACGCTTGTGGCACTGGATTTTTGCGCATTGGATCACTCATGTTTTTTAATCCTGTTCTAGCCATGCAATGATAGGCTGTAAGTGTTTATCCATTTTCTGATCGTATTCTTGGCGGGAGCACTCCGAGTCTGATGCGTCCCTCAATGTCTTTTGAAAAGAGCTCAGCAAACTTTGCAGCTTCTCGTTGGGCATCGTCGCTACTTGCGCTGTCAATAACGGTAAAATCATCTGCAAAACCGGATAGTGTTGGCTGAATTTCTCGAGCAGACTGTTTATCCGCTTCGCTAGCTCTCCCATTTCTTGATCCACCACTATTGGTTTCTGTATTGGAAGGGGCGCTAACATGCCCATTAGACCCATTAAATTTTCCATTGTGTTCACTCTCCTTTATGGTAGCATACGTCACATATGCACGTGTACCAAATATGATAGACGCAATAGCACACGTAATAAGATCTATAACGGTTTCTGAAGCTTGACCGGTTATCTCAATCGAACGACTGAGTATGTTAAACAGAGGCGACACGATTGTCAGAACTTCTTGTTGCGAGGGAGCGCATACTTTGTACGGCTCTGGTGTAAGTTGTCTACTATAGGTAGCAGCAAAGGTAGCAACGATTGTCGGCGCAAGTTTCGAGATAAGGTTTGCATCAATCTGCTTTGACTTGGTAGCACGCTTGGCACGTGTTGTTCGTGTTTTCTTAGCTGCTGTGAAGTCTTTTAATTTCTCAGTTAAAGTAGGGGGGTCTTTTTCATCAGGGGGGCGTACGGTTATTTCAGGAGTATGGCTAAGCGTACCCTCTTCTTTTAGATTAACTTGTTCATCTTCAATGGGTTTTTTACGAGCTGTCATCGTTTGACCTTTCTCCCATTGCGCCGGACATATCTCGTTTCTGGGGGCGGGGGTGTGATATCAGGGACAACTTCCGTTGCTGTTTCAGTCGCGGCTTGCGTCGGCTCAACGACTACTGTTTTGCCAGCGTCAATCATTTTATTTGCAGCTTCCGTGAGGGCATTAGCCGCCGCCGTCATACCCATGAGGGTCTCATTGATAGCTGCATGAGGCAAAGCCGCCGTATCTTCTACGACACGTGTTGTATCGGGAGGGACCGCCTGTACCGTATGGACTACGGTCGCAGGTGCTTCTGTTACAACAGGTGGAATGGGAGGATTATCCCCTGTATCTCCTTCGTAAAATCGAATGAACATCAGTGATACCTTTCTGGTATACCAGCTAGCTTTAAACGGTCGTTGATACGCTTTTCGCGTGCAATGTTAATCTGTTGACCTAGGTCTTTATGAGGGACGGCCTCTATTGGAGCCGGTATGTGGTCAAGGACTCTTACTCTGAATTGAACAGTGATATAGGTAGCTCCATTGCCTGTTGAGTCAATACGCGCAAAAAAGCGGCGTTGGGAATGGGTTATCCTTTGCCATACTTGCGCTCCTTGCACACTATCACCAGCTAAAATAGAATATGTCTCTCCCCTAAAAAAGACCATATCTGTAAGGGTTTTGAGTGTTCCTGAATAGGGGAGAGTCGGCGGCGTACTATCCCCTGAAACGGTTACTTGCGCCGGGCCGCCCGCGCTATTGGCTATTTGAATGACACGATATTCCGCCCACTTACACGACTGTACAGGACTTTCAATTTCATAATCACCGGGCCCACCGCCTATGATCATAGCCGGGAAGATGTTATATTGGTCACAACAGTTATCACACATAGCTATCCTCTCATAGGTGAGAGAGGTTGTCCGTTATAAGCTCTACTTACCTCGGAGATTAACCTCTCATGTAGTCCCCAGGTAACGGGTATACGTTACAGTACTATTATACCACTTTTAAAATGGTATGTGTAAAAAACTGGTACTAAAAAAGCACCTGTCTCCTAAAGAAACAGGTGCTTTTCTTACAGCCCCACGTCTTATGAGGGCCGACGACAATTTACCAGTGGGAACACTCTATCCGTTAAGAAGTGACCACCGTGGAAAGTATTCACTTCATAACTCTTAGAGGGTCGGAAGAAAGGAGCAAACTTTTGCTCTACCACATCAATTATATCATACAAACGTATCCAAATGTTGTCGTTCGTATTCGAATACGGGTATACCTTCTACATAGGCGTCTTGTTCTTGAAGACTTGTTGGATCCCATTTCAATTTATAGGGAGTCGACAACAATTGTACTTCTTGTCCGGCTATCGTGTAACTATCCTGAAATGGAAGCGACTCTTCTCTGAGAAAACGAATAGTACCCGCCCGTGTGCGATGTAAATGATCGTTGGGCATGCCACCAAATGGAAACCACGCTTTCCCATACCCTTTTCTTACTTGATCAACATCGTTATATTCTAGACGTTTGACTACATTAGCCATGTCTAGACTTAACTCACGATCAACGGTTTTCCACGTCCTCCATTCTTGGAAGCGTTTCTTTTGAGCTTCGCGTCCGCCATTTGGAAGAAGAGCCGCCCCAAGCGTTATAAAACGTGTTGAAGCTGCTATAATTTTATGAAAAGCTAGCTCCCATCCTTGCATAACCATGTCACTTGTAAGCGTACCGGCGTCAAATCCTCTGTAAAAAGACTTCTCTTCACCATTATCGGTATACCAATACACACCTGATGTGACAAGTGTCATGTTGTCATGTTTATGGAACTCCCATTCCCCTAGCTCTTTCCCACAAGGGAGGTCTAACGGCGCGGTACTATAAATACCATCGGTTGCCAGTGATATGATGGCAGTTGGATTTTGCATACACGCACGGAAAAGCTCTGCACGGGTGTAACTGGTTACATATCCCCCCCATTCTAGTTGGTGATATGGGGGTTTGCCCTTAATGTTCCCGTCGGCATCTTCTTTCATATACCCTAACTGTTGTACCATCTTCCCGTACAGAGAATTAATAGCCAACTTCATAGCCTTCTCTGCTCCATTGCCTTCTCGTTTCCAAATGGCTCGTAAGGTGTACAAGTCTTTTAAGAATGCAAAGGGCTTCTCGTTAGTACTTGGGATAAACCCATACGCCTCTTCTATCTCTATATAGTCGGCTGCATCAGGAATAGTATCAAATGCTGCTTTGAGCTCTGGATACCATACCCAGTTTTTGCCGTGAGGAGGAAAGAGAATAGAGCCGGCGGTTGTTCGGTAGGGAAAAGGATAGAGTGGTAAGTTTTCAGGGAACTTCCACGATACTTTATACATACTAAACGTCGGAGCATCTGAAACAGTTATTCGCGTTGTCATCAGATCACTTTGAAGATACTTCCATTTTCCGCTTGCAAGTGAGGGAAGAGACAGCATCGCATAGGGATAGGCAGAATTGATATCGTAGTGATAGACGGGACCGGCATAGTAACCATACATAAGCGGCTCTATACGTCCGCCTGAATAGGCATGTTGAGCCGCTTTTTGAACAGGGACCGGGCATTCCGCCATATGCGCCTTGATCTTTTCTCGTTTTAAGAGAGCAGATGCACATGCGCCCGCTCCATCCCATCTCGCAATTTTGAGACCAGCTTCTTGAAGGTTATGATGCAACACTTCCATAAGCTTCACAAGCGTTCGTACCTCTTCTAAACAATAGGGTTTAATTTCATTCTCCAATTCTGTCGGAGAAAACGCGCCCCTTTTTGCTTTACCCGCTTTAATTTTTTCCAGGTCACACGAAATTGCATACGATGTAACCGCCTTGATGAAAGTTCCCTGAAAAAAGCCCAAGACATCCCATAAAGTAAGCTTACTTTCAAAAACCTTCTCGTAATTTTCTTTACCATCTTTATCCTTTTTTGCCCTCCACCGTTCGCTTATCGCTTCAGGCATGCGCCTTATAATGAATGACTTGCGCGGTCGGTATTCTAACTGGTACCGATCATACTCTATCGTCTCCCCATTATAGAGTTGTACCAGATCGTCGTAAGGAACATCACGTAGCATCATGTTTACATCGTATGACGCCCCATAGCAGACATGAATAGCATGCTTGTTTTGTTTTGCTACTTCTGTTATCATCCATAAACAGCTAAGGGTAGATAGCCCCCCAACATTGTCGATACTATCACCTAAGCTGTTCATAAGAAGACCATAGGCATGCTCATAGACAGGCTTGTCTTCAGATGTACGATATTTAATCGTGGTTAAATCAAATCCCTCCCCGTCCCAAGCAATAAAGTTTGCCCTATCGAAAAGCGATTTATGTTTTGACTTTCCGCCGCTATGAGGGACATACCCCTCTTCGCCCGCCCGCTTGTGTCTATTCTTTTGTGGGATATACAGGGGGTTTACAACGCCGTCTACCATCTTGGGTTGATACTTCCGTGTCATGAGAGGTTTCCTTTCAACTAGATTTGTTGCCTATAGACCACTAACGCACAATAGACTGAGTTAGCTCTGCTAAATCCGCCCGGTATTATTGCAAGAGAGACGTTTATCACCTCACATACAAGGACATTTTTCTTAATCCAATCATTTATATCATTCTCTAGCTTTTCTTCATCTAAGAATGATCTAAATGATTTTACTCTTGTTACAAGTACACTCATTGCAGTATCTTTCTCGTTATGGGGACTGAGGCTACTTTTTGTGTTTCTCGTATATCGCCTGTCAGGAAACACTGCTGACAATTGCACTGATGATAGGTATACATTCCCCGCATTGCGTCATAGGATACATGCCTATCAAAATCCTCCTTCAGAATAAGCCTCATCATAAGTTGTTGAACGGTTTCATTGCCTTCTTTTGCAAGAAGTTGTAACAACTCTACTTGTTCGTGTGTAAGATAGACCCTGACTTCCATTGTTGTGTCCTTTCTAATCGGGTGTTTCACCAACCGGATAGTCCGCATTTTCTTCACGTATACCTAAGTCCTCCAGTGCTTGTGCTAGTCTGCCATGGGCACTTGTGTCAGCTTTCTTTTTCCTCCCTTCACTTCGTAGATTTGCGTACGCCTTCTTAAATTCTGGATTTGTTCTTGCCTCGCCTCTGGTAAATGTAGGTGGAAGATTATCAGCTTCCAATTGCCTATTTTGTTTATCTACAAATTGAGAAATAAATTTTGTATAGCGCTTATTTGGTTTGCTTGGTTGTTTGGGAGTTGGCGCGCTGCCCTTTGCAAGTTTTTGAAACCGTGCAACTGGTATAATATCTCCCTTTGATGGGGATATGTAAGACCGCTTTGTCTTAGAATATCCGCTCTCGCCAGGCCGTAGAGGTCTATAATCCCCATAGGTTAAACGTGTTCGTTTTGCCATAAAGCGTCCTTGCAAGGAGCGTCCTTGCATCTGGTAAATAAAAGCCCTAGGGAGTAGGGCTTAGGACTACTTTATATCGGGGTTGTCGTTAATTACATCATGCGTAACAACTTGTTTCTTTGGGCGACCTCCTTTCTTGCCAGCTATAGGCCCGGTTTCCTTATCGAACCGATGAGCGGTACCAAGCTCTTGAGAACGTTTCCCACCCTTTGATGAAATTTCTCTGTGTCTCTCTTTTGACAGAGACGCAAAGCCTTGTCTCTTCTTTCCCTCTTCCATTCCAATCACCTCTCTTCAACCGTTACATGACTAATTGATCAACTTAGATGACTTGTGTCAGATGAGGATGTGACTTTACATCAACCTTTGATCGGCTCAACTTCTTTTTAAGTAGCGATACCTCACCTTTAGCAAGAGATACCTCACCTTTGAGATTGTCTACATCACCTTTTAGCTTTTTGATGTGACTTGCATAGCCACTTTTCCCACGTTGTGCATAAATCATCTGAGTTAAACCATACATCCAACCAGCTAAACACCTGACTACGAGCATAATGCCAGTAGCCGTTGGTGAAATGTTAGCCGTTGCCTGAACATCTACAAACGAACTAAGTGTTACAACTGTCATCACCGCAAAAACAACCGTTGGAAGCGTATACGCACATGACCATACGAATGCATCTTGCCGCTTCGTTTGATAATAGATAGACCAATGGTCATAACAAACAAGTATTGCGCTTGCTACAATCAGCTCTGGTAACACTGAAAACGCAATAACGCTAATCTGATTAGCCACTGCTATCCATAACGGCGGAAAAATCCACGTCACAAGCAAATGCGCTACATTATTAATCGTCACATAGACCGTTGCCAGTAAAAAAGCTGACTCTGCTATGTTTCCGGCTGTCTTCACGAGCCCTCGTACCAAGTCAACAACAAATTGTCCTGATGTGAGGTAGGTAACGACGGTTCTCATTCGTTCAATGAGCTTGTTCATGAGAGGGTTATCCTTTCTTTTGCCGTAACGGTTGAAGAGAACCGTCGT
>Ga0065707_10001013_pt1 | contig 11873 bp, 12 predicted proteins | sample SwiRhicommuniRL3_FD_59094 | JGI IMG/M metagenome (GOLD analysis project Ga0065707, IMG submission 59094) | Switchgrass rhizosphere bacterial communities from Rose Lake, Michigan, USA - RL3 v2 (version 2) | ecosystem: Host-associated > Plants > Roots > Rhizosphere > Soil | place: East Lansing... | reverse complement strand
GCCCGAACTCCTCGAGATAGCCATAGCCGCCGAGCGTCTGGATCGCGCCGGAGCAGACCGCCTCCGCGGTCTCCGACGCCACAAGCTTCGCCATGGAGGCCTCGGTCAGGCAGGGTGCGCCGCTATCCTTGATGCTGGCCGCGTGCAGCACGAGCTGGCGCGCCGCCTCGAGCCTGGCGGCAAGATCGGCGAGGCGGAAGCCGACCGCCTGATGCTCGATGATCGCCTGACCCATCGAGCGACGCTCCTTGGCATAGGCCACCGCGATGTCGAGCGCCGCCTGCGCCATGCCGACCGATTGGGCGGCGATGCCGATGCGCCCGGCCTCGAGGTTCGACAGCGCGATGCCGTAGCCGCGCCCTTCCTCGCCGAGACGTAGCGCCTCCTCAACGAACAGATCGTCGAAGCGGATCGCGCAGGTATCGGACGCCGCCTGGCCCAGCTTGTGCTCTACCTTGTCGACCGCATAGCCCGGCCGATCGGTCGGCACGAGGAAGGCGGAGATTCCCTTCTTGCCGGCCGCCGGATCGGTCACGGCATAGACTATGGCCAGACCGGCGATGCGGCCGCTGGTGATGAACTGCTTGGCGCCGTTCAGTCGATAGCCGCCGTCCACCTTCTCGGCGCGGGTGCGGATCGCGGCGGCATCCGATCCGGCCTCCGCTTCCGTCAGCGCAAAGGCGCCGATCATGCGGCCCGACAGCAATGCGGGGAGGAAGCGCGCCTGCTGTTCGGCGCTGCCGTCCTTGAGCAGGCCGGAGACGATCAGGCTGTTCTGGATCGACAGGATGGTCGAAAGCGCGCCGTCCGCCGCAGCGATCTCGATCAGGGCAAGGGCATAGGAGACATAGTCCGCGCCCGCGCCACCTGCCGTTTCTGGAGCCGTCATCCCCATTAGGCCGAGCGAGGCGATCTCCTCGAACAGTTCCGGAGGATAGCCGCCGGCCGCCTCATGGGCTGCTGTGTTGGGCCGGATCCGCTCCTGCGCAAAGGCGCGGACGGTGTCCCGAATGGCCTGTTGAATCTCGGAAAGGATCATCTCGGCGCCTCGTCGTACTTACGGGTAACGTACGCACTTGATAGTAACTGTCAAGCCTGTCAGAAATGCGGACATGGACAGCGAAGGAACGATGCACGGCGTCTCCCGCCTCTGGCCCTCGGCCGCGGCGCGAGAGGAGGAGCGGCGGATGAAGCGCGAGGCGCTGCTCGCCGCTGCGGCCGAGATGTTCAACGAGCGGGGATTTACGGCGACATCGCTCGATGATGTCGCCGCCTCCCTCAACATCACCAAGCCGGTGATCTACCGCTATGTCGGCAACAAGGATCAGGTCCTGCTGGAATGCGTGAACCGCGGCTTCGATCAGTTCGAAGCAGCGGCCGAGGCAACATGGTCAGTAAAGGGGTCCGGTATCGACCGGCTCCGGCACTTCCTGCACCGCTATGCGAAGATCAGCAGCCACGGCTTCGGCATGTGCGCGCACCGTACCGGTGATCACGAACTTTCGGACGAGAGCCGCGCCGAATTCCGTGCCCGGAAGCGCGGAATCGATCGGGAGATCCGGCGCATGATCGAGCAAGGCACCATCGACGGCTCGATCCACACGCCCGACATTCGCATGACGACCTTTGCCATCGCCGGCGCCCTCAACTGGATCGCCCGCTGGTATACGCCCGAAGGCCCATTGAGCGCTGACGAGGTTGCCACCCGGATTGTCGACACGCTTGTCTGGGGCCTTGTCCCGCGCGCTGTGGACAAAGGCCGCAGATAGCGTTCGGCTGCCCGCCTCAGTCGCTCCCCAATATCAGCCGCGCTGGTCGGAACAGCTGTTCCCGCCGTCATCAGCACATGGCGGACATGAAGCCGTGAACGACAGGTTTTGCAATCTGCCAAGTAGTGCTCGGCATCGTGGACGAAGGTTGACATGGGACTGAGCTGTTGATTCAACGCTGTGTTTTGGAGGCGGCGTTGGGCGAACGGATCGGGCTTTCGGACGAGGAATGGGCGATCATGTCGCTCGAGACCTGGAAGCCGTGCGTCTCAGCGTAGCTCGCCTCGGTCATCATCCGGGTGCCGATCTCGCGGTAGCCGGGCACAAACTACCGTCGCATGGCGAAGCTTGGAAAGGCTCCATCAACCGAACCTTCCGACGGGCAGAGAAGAGTCGCCCGCTGCCCTCGCGGGCGCGCGTTTCGCGTCTAATCAGGATTGCGCGAAGCGGTTTTGTGAGCGGAGCGCAAATGTCACTGACGGTTTCAATCTCGCCCGCACCCGCTCTACCGCTGCCATGTCTAACGCTGTTCCTGAAACACGGTTCGCGCCATGATATCATGTTGGATTTCGGCGGTTCCTGCGAATATGCTTTGCGCCCGGTCGTTGAGATAACGCGGCACGGCCAGGCGCATCATGTCTCGCGCCAGCCCGCTTCCTGTGGTGGGAAGCGGGCGTTGCGTTTCCCATTTTCTCGCAGAACTGCCGATGACGTCGACGGAAAAGCTTGAAATTGCCTGGCGAGCCTTGGCGGTGCGCAGCTTGATCAACGACGATGCGAACTCGCTCATCACTTCGCCGGGAGCAAGCGGCAGAACCGACTGGACTTCCATGATTTCCAGAGCGTCCAGGTCAAGTTCTATCGTCGACAGACGCGTTCGAATATCGCCCGCTTCGTCGGAGGATTTCTCCCCCTCCAAGGACTTTGCCATCAAGGAAAGTTGTCTGAACCACGCCCTCAGGCGAGTGGAGTAAAAAGATCCGGCGCGCTCATTCTTCAACAAAAAGAGCGCTTGGGTCCAACCGTCACCCGACACACCTATGATGTTCTCAGCTGGGATCTTAACGTCGTCGAAGAAGACCTGATTCAAGTCATGATCGACCCCCATGGTCGCGATCGGCTGAACAGATACACCGGGCGCATGCATATCCACGATGATGAAGCTGAACCTTTTGCCGGCCTGCTGATCATGTTCGCTCCGGACCAAGGCAAACATCAGGTTCGCCAAATGCCCGTGGGTGGTCCAAATCTTCGTACCGTTCAGCACGTAGCCGTCGCCGCCAAGGCGCAGATGGGATTTGACCGCCCGCAAATCTGACCCGGCGGAAGGCTCGGAGAAGCCCTGGCACCAATAATCCTCGCCAGAGCGAATTCTGGGAAGATATTTTTCTTGCTGACTGCGCGTTCCGTATTCCATCAATACTGGAGCAATCAGGCGAAGACTTACGGTATGCTGGAACGGCGCGTAAGCGGACGCGCAGCTCCGCTCGAACAGATAGCGCTGGATCGGGCTCCATCCCGTACCGCCGAAAGCGACCGGCCACGTCGGCGCCCCCCAACCGCGACGATCGAGGATCGCCTGCCACGCGCGGTACACGTCCGGCTCCGGGTATACCCCGCTCGTCATCCGCTGCGCGTCGGCGAGCTCGGCCGGCAGGTTCTGTGCGATGAAGTCGTTCACCTCAGCCTCGAAGGCCAGCTCAGCTGCGGTCAAGCGAAAGTCCATTTTACTCCCCCGATCAACCAGCAAGCGCAGCGTGGCGCTTCAGATGAACGAAGTGCCCACCGGTGAGCGAATTCGCCGCGATCACCCGCTTCAGGCGACCGCCAATACCGAGCTCTTCGGTAAGTCCCATCGCCCCGTGGAGTTGTATCGCGTCTTCAACCACCCACCGCGCCGCCGCGCACACTTTGGCGACCGCTCCGGAGGCCGCACGCGCCGGGTCGAAGTCAGCCAGACCATCCAGCGCGAGCGCGGCACGCAACGTAAGAGCGCGAGACTCCTCGACTGCAACCGCCATGTCGACCACGCGGTGCCGCAACACCTGCTTCGTCGCGAGCGGCTGGCCGAATTGAACCCGCGTCTTCAGGTAATTACGGGTACGATCGACCATGTCGTCCATGAGGCCGACGAGTTCAGCGCAGATGACCGTGTTGAAACGGTCGGCCGCCTTTTCCATTACGCCGGAGGCATTCGGCGATGCGCTCAAAAGGTCGGCCGGCACTCCTTCCAGCCGCACGCTCCCTTCGGTGCTTCCATCGATCCCGGCAAATTGCACGAGGACACTCTGGAGATCCTCAATCCTCACCAGGAATACCCCAACGGACCCCTGCGTTGCGGCGCGGACTATGACACGGCCAGCTTCAGCGACGTCGGGAATCAATATGTCGCCGGTCAGCAGGAATGATCCGTCGGCACTCCGCTCGGCCCGGACTTCACCGGCCGGATTGGCGCTCGGACTGGCGAACGCGATACGTAAACTGCCATCCGCCACATGCGCCAATATCTCGCGTTGCTGGTCATCGCCAAGCCGCTCAAGAACATAGCTTGCCGCGACGGCATTGGTCGCGAACGGCGCGACTATACCTGCCCGCCCCATCTGCTCGGCAACGATGCAGGCTTCGAGTATGCCTTGGCCCGAACCGCCTAAGTCGACATCGAGGGCCAGGCCCAGCCAGCCCATTTCCGCGAACGTCGTCCACACCTGCTGCTTGGGATCCAGGCGCCGGAATACCTGCACGGCAGAATCGTGCAGCAGATGTTGATCCTCGGTAAAAGAAAGTTCCATCGATTGTGATCTACCAATGCCTCAAGTGGTTGCTCAAGCTCAGCCGCATCGAATGCGTGCCTCCCGCCGCGAACAGAACGGGTTAGAGATCGGTATCGCCTTTCAGCATTTGCTGCGAAATGGTCCGATACAAAATTTCATTAGTGCCATCGGCAACGTTGACGATACGCAACGCGTGCCAAGCGTGATAAAGTCCTACCTCGTTGGTAAAACCCATTGCCCCGAATGTCTGCATAGCTCGATCTACAGCTTTGTATCCTATTTGAACCGAATAAGCCTTGGTCATGGAAAGCTCTTTGATCGCAGGATTTCCCTGATCCAGCAGCATCGCGACATTACGGCCCATGAGATGCGCTGCATGCAGCTCCGTTGCGCTTTCGACCAGGGGGAAGGTCACGCCCTGGTACTCGCTTATTGATTTACCGAATGTCTTGCGCAGTCGCGCATAGTCCAAGGCCTGTTCAACAGCCCAGCGGCCAGTTCCCACAGCCCGTGCGGAATTGTAGAGCCGGCCCAGCGATACACCGTATAGTGCCGCGTCGAAGCCACGGCCAAGTTCGCCAAGGAGTTGCCAGGGCTCTACCCTGACGTTGTCAAATGCCAGTTCGGCTTCGTCCCCGCCAATGCTGCCGAGCATGCAGATGACGCGCTGAACGCTGAAGCCGGGGGAATCTACCGGTACTATGAACGCCGAAATGCCTCCCCGCTTTTGGCGGGCGAGCTCCTGATCGGTGATGGCGAAAACGATACAGTAGTCGGCGATCGGCGCATTCGTCGTCCATATCTTGCGGCCGCTCAGCAGCCATCCGTCGCCGTCCGGGATTGCCTTTGTCGCAAGGGCTGCCGCGTCCGATCCCGCACCAGGTTCGGAAAGCCCGAAGCACATCGAACTTCGGCCTGTCATCAAAGGGGTAAGCACACGCTCGCGTGCTTCAGGGGTGGCTTTCTCGAAAAGGCGGCTTGGCCCAAACGCCCAATGATTTAACACATAAAGCATAAGCCAATTCATCGGACCGCATTGGTGGTATAGCTGCTCCCATCCGACGAAATAAGCTAGATTTCCCAGCCCGGCGCCGCCAAGCTCTTCCGGAACGCACATTGTATAGAACCCGGCGTCCGCCGATGCTGTCCGAACCTCAGTGATCAACTTAAGCAGCCGATCGGAAAAGCGGCCGTCCTCACCGAAAAGGATTCGCGGATTCTCGAAGAGGTCCCGATTTGCTTCATGGCGAGGAATGACCTCGGCCTCCGCAAACGCGGCGAGACCTTCGCGCACTGCTTGTAGATCGTCGGGCAGATCAACGGCTATTGCAGGCACGTAACACTCCTCCTGGAATTTTATAAACACGCCTGACGCCCGAAAAACAATCAAGCGGTAGAGCCAACTATCAGCTGGATGATTTCAGGAAGGGGCCGTGCTGGAGCGTCGGGCGATCGGACTGGACGACGCGTAATTTCTTCCAGGAATCCGACCGTCCCAGCCCGCGCAACGGCGTGCTCCAGCACGTCCGCCCAACGCCATCGCCCCGAATTCCGAGCACCAAGCATAAAGGCGGCATGTGAGCAGCTGCAACGGATCCTCCTCGGTGAACCCAATGAGCCCATGCACCTGACGCAGGATCTCCGACGCCCAATCGATCGCCATGTTGATCCGCAGTTTGGCGGCGGCGACCTTGAATCACCCACAAACCATGCCCCGCAGCGATGCCGGACACCGCCCAGGCGGCGCTGACGACGATCCCCTCGCCAAGTGGCAAGCCGAGTTGATGTTGGCCGGCGATCCGCAGCACCGCTACGGGTCGCCCCAGTCGTCGCCGAAAGCCGCCGTTAGTTGCTCATCACGCCAAGAAATTCGCGCGTTCTTGCCTCGAATGCCGGCCGCAGGTTTGCTCGCGGAAAGATCTTGACGGCGTTTCCACCGAGCACCTCGACCAATTCTTCAGCGGTAAGATCCGGATTCTCGTCCCGTATCCTCTGGATCACCTTGTTCGTGAACGGGAAGGTGCCTTCAGAATGTGGATAATCCGTCGCGAAGAGCAGCGCCCGGAGGCCCACGCCGTTGCGCGCCGCTATCGACGAGCGGACATCGTTCTGCAGCGAGCAGTGAACCTGATCACGAACAATCTGGCTCGGCATGCGCGAAAGTTTTGGTTCGACGCTGTTCGCGTGGCAGACGTAAGCCTCATCCATGCGCTCGGCCAAGCTCCACAACCAGCCGGCGCTGTGTTCGGCGAACAAGATCTGCGCCTTTGGATTGCGGTCGAGCACACCGCCGGCGACCAATTGCGTGACTATGTCTACGCCGTCGTTCATCAGTCGGACATAATTGTACAGCGCGCCGCCCGGCCCCTTGAGCGGGCGAATATCGATCTCTCCGAAGCCGGTGTGAAACACGAGCGGAATGCCCATCTCACCAGCGAAGGCGAAGATCGGATCCCAACGCGGATCGTTGTAGTTGTTCAGGCCTTCATAAAGGCAGAAAGCGGCGAAGCCTTTGTCAGCCGTGCGCTTGCATTCCGCCAGAGCGTCATCGAAATCGTGTGAGGGGATGATCGCTGCGGGAATGAGCCGGTCGCGCATCGGCTCCGTGTAGTCCCAGACCCAATCGTTCCAAACTTCGCTCGCGACACGCTGCGCCTCGCGATCCTGGATCGCCGCGACGAGCAGACCCGACGAAGGAAAGAGGAGTTCCGCATCGACACCGTCACGCTCCATATCGGCGGCGCGCAGCGACAGATCGCGAGCGCCTCGGCGCTTGGTGTCGACAACGCTTTCACCGCTCTGCAACTGGAATTCCGCGTCGGTCTTGCCGGTCTTGTGCGTTGGAAAGTCGGCAAAAAATCGCATGACGACCCGGTCGCCAATTTTCCAGAGCCGACGAATCTTACCGTTCCCGGCGTCTTCTTCAACAAACACTGGCGCGTGATTCTTCAGATGCGGCGGCATTTTCACGATGAACAGATCGTTCGGTTCCGCCACGTGGGCATCGCAGCTGAAGACAAATGGCCGTTGGTCGATATCCATTGTTAGATCCACTTCTGAAAAAATCAGCACAGCCCACGGGACAGCGGGCATTCGCATAGCCCTGCAGCCGAGCTACTGAATGCGCCGGAAATGTTTGCCCGGCGTCTCGGGCCAAGCGGCTCGAGGTTGTGACCGTCTCTCGAAGTTATCCGCACACCCACTGGGGGACGCCAGGTGTTCTCGTTCACCTTGCGCAGTCGGAGGACACGCCGAACCGGTTTTGTCGTCATGTCTCTCGCCTCAAGCTCCCAGCCGCAATCGGCCCGTGCCGGTATGATTCGAACAACCGACCGATAGAATAAGATGACTGGTGTCAAAATGCAAGCCGACGCTACGCAGGCGCTGCTGCCATCGGGCTACATCAGGTTCGTTCAGCGAATCCGGCGCCCGACGCAACCGCCAACCCGACTCCGCACCCCGTCGAACTTTGGCGCCCTCGATCGTCGAGCCCCCCGCCCCCCCTCGCGGGTCTGCTCAGCCAAGCTTTGCCCTGAGAGCGATGAGACCGACAGGCCAACTCAATTTCCACCGCTCAGATAAAGTCGCAGGGCGATCGGCCAGGGTAAAATCGACCGCGCACTTGACGCCTTATCGGTCGACTGTTAGTTCGAAATTACGGGAGGAGCCATGCAAGTCAATCTCTTGTCGCGCGTACTGGGCGAGCCCAACGTTGCCGGCTCGGAGGACGTTGAAACCAGCCAGGTCGTGAAGTCAGCCGATCGTGCCTTCAAAGTTCTAGAGTTGCTCGACGTCTTGCGGCGGGAGGCCCTGGTTTCTGAAGTATCGATGTTGCTGGACATGCCCCAATCCAGCACGTCCGTCCTCCTGCACAGTATGGTCATGACGGGATATTTGCACTTCAATCCCGACACCCACGCCTTCAGCCCGACCACGCGCGTCGCACTGCTCGGCAACTGGGTCAACGGCCCGATGATCAGCGAGGGTTTGCTGATGGGCCTGCTTCAGCGGGTGAATGCGCGTACGCGGCAGGCGGTAGTGGTGGCCACCCGCAACCGCATCTGGTCCGAATACATCCATGTCGTCCAGGCGACCGAGCCCGTCCGTTTGTTCGTCGTCAAAGGGACTCGGCGGCCGCTGATCCGAACGGCAACGGGGCTCATGTTGATNGCCGACCTGCCCGACTACGACATCAAGCGGATCGCCCTGCGCANCCATGCGGAGGCCGATCCCGAGACGCCACGGAGCACCATGANCGAGCTCATGGAACAGGTGNGCGCGNTTCGCCAGCAAGGCTGGGCGTTCATGTTCGACACAGTCACGAAAGGCGGCGCGATGATTGCAATGCGGCTTTCTCAGGACAACGACGATGAGCAGCTTGTAATTGGAATTGCAGGCCTTACCGACCATCTGCGCGATCATCGCGACAGCTATCTCGACATTCTGCGTGACGAGATCGGCCGATATGTCGAGAACCGTAGACAGATGTAGAATTTACGACGTCTATCGACACGAATTGCGAATCTCACAGGCCTTCCAACAGATCCACAATGCATTAATTAGGCGCGGTAACGGCTGGCCGCGTGGGAGCATGGATTGCTCAACTCCCGCTTTCCCGAAAAGCGGACGGCTCATCAGCGAGGTTAACAACGATGGTGTCCCAGATCGAAGCCGTGACCCTTGAGATGCGCGACGATGTCGCCATCGTGACGCTAAACGACGCCGACCGGCTCAATGCCTTGTCCGACGAGATGCGCGCCGCGCTGCTGGCGGCGGTCGAGGCGGCGATGGCGGATCAGGGCATCCGCGCGATCGTCGTGACCGGCGCCGGGGGCAACTTCAGCGCCGGCGGAGACATGCGCCAAATGATTGTTTCAGCAACTCCGGACCCGGCCCGTACGCGCCGCCGGCTCATGCCACTCCACCGTCTGATCGAACTGGTCGCGAGCGGTCCGAAGCCCGTGATCGCAGCAGTCGAGGGGGCGGCATTCGGCGCCGGGCTGTCGCTCGCGGCCGTCTGCGACTTCGTGGTAGCCGGACATGGCGCTCGCTTCGGCGCAGCGTTTAGCAAGATCGGATTGGCGGCAGACTGCGGTCTGGTCTGGTCGCTGCCGCAGCGGGTCGGTCGCACGCTGGCGCGTGACCTACTGTTCACCGGTCGCCCGGTCATGGCCGAAGAGGCCCACCGCATCGGGATCGTCGATCAGCTCGTTCCAGCCGGGAACGCGCTTGCCGAAGCTCTGGAGAAGGCTGCCGATTATCACGGCGTCGCACCGCTCTCGATCGCCGCGATGAAGTTCGCTTTTGCGCAGGGGCCGGGCTCCTTGAGCGAAGTCCTCGCCCTCGAACAGCAACAACAGCCGATGCTGAGCATGACCGGCGACCATGCCGAGGGCCTCGCGGCATTTCGTGAAAAACGTCCGGCCAAGTTTACGGGGTTTTGAGCGCGCGCCGGCCTGCAGGCTGCGCCCCGGGGGCTTCGGGAACGGCAACTGGTCAACCGCCCATTCCGTCACTCGCGGTCTGATGATGCTGCGCGGCGCCATGGATCGGCTGCACCGGAAACATCGCCCACGGAGCGCTCGTCAACCTTGCGGCCGACGAGTTGTGCGACGCCGAGCTTGCTGAACTCGCCCGCTTCTGCCCGCAGTCTGAGGTGGCGCTGCTTTGACTCACAGTGTCGAGCGCCTCGAGCAGAAATCGCATGTGAACGCACTCCCATGAAAACCTTAGAAGCGGACGGCATGCCTGCGGTGTCTGCCGCGTGGAACCGCTGACCGATCGCCCTAAAATCATACACATGATCTGCTCGGCGGCTGGTTGCCCCCCCTTCAATGCTGCACTAACCGACCAAAGCACGGGAGCAATGCATGGCCATCGACTACGAAAAATTGGTTGCATGGAATTTTGCGGAGAGGACGCACAGCTACTCATGGCGCGACACGGTGCTCTATGCGCTGGGGCTAGGGTTGGGTTCTGACCCGGTGGATCCGGCCGAATTGCGCTTTGTCTACGAGCAAGGGCTGCAGGCGCTGCCGACGATGCCGGTGGTGCTGGGCTACCCAGGTTTTTGGATCAGCGAGCCGGATACGGGCATCGATTTCCGCAAGGTTGTCAATGGCGAGGTGTCGTTGACAATTCACAGTCCTCTGCCGCCAGAAGGCACTTTGATCGCGCGCAATTCCGTCGATGAAGTCATCGACAAGGGTGAAGGCCGGGGCGCTATTCTGCGCGTGCGGCGAGATTTGATCGATCAGGCGACGGGTGTGCTGCAATCGACCCAGGTCACGTCCATGTTCTGCCGTGCCGACGGCGGGTTCGGCGGCCCGCAAACCGGCAAGCCCCAGCCCGAGGTCACCATTCCCGACCGGCTGCCGGACATGTCTACGAGCCGGACGACCCTGCCGCAAGCGGCGCTGATCTATCGGCTTTCTGCGGATCTCAACCCGCTCCACGCCGATCCTGCGGTGGCCGAGGCCGCCGGCTTCCCCCGTCCGATCCTCCACGGCTTGGCGACCTTCGGGGTAGCAGGCTATTCGCTTCTCGCTGCATCGCCCCACCGGGAGGCGGGGTCGCTGCGCGAACTCAGCTGCCGCTTTTCGGCGCCGGTGTTCCCAGGTGAAACCTTGCGCACGGACATGTGGATCGAGCCCGGTGCAACGCTCTTCCGTTGCACAGTGATCGAGCGTGACAAAGTTGTACTCGACCGCGGCCGGGCTGTATTCAAATGAGTCTGCGCCGCGCCGCCAACCTAGGAGAGCCGGTTTGACCCAGGCGACCCCAACAACAACCTATTTCCGACACCTCGCTGAAGGAAAGTTCTTGCTGCAGCGCTCGCAAAGCACCGGCGAATGGGTGTTCTACCCGCGGATGTTAGCTCCGGGTAGCGGCGCAACCGATCTTGAGTGGGCCGAGCCAAGCGGCTTGGGGACGGTCTACGCGACGACCGTGAAGCGGATGAAGCCGCCTGAACCCAATGTGAGCATCGCAATTGTCGAGCTAGATGAAGGTCCTCGCATGATGACGCACGTGCAGTCCATTCCACCCGAGCAGGTATTCATCGGCATGCGGGTGCGCGCGAGGATTGTCGACGCCCCAGACGCTGGCAAAATGCTGGTTTTCGAACCGGATAGCGCAGAATGACGCGGGGATCACAGCTGCGCGGCAAGACCGCGTTCGTCGGCGCCGCTATCTTCGGATGCGGCGAAGCGCCAGGCTACACATCAATTGAGATCGCCGCGGAAGCCGCCCGGCTTGCGATAGCTGATGCCGGACTGAAGACGTCGGACATGGACGGTCTTTTCATCTGCATGCCCAACGATTTCCTGGCGGG
>Ga0065707_10082820_pt1 | contig 11894 bp, 10 predicted proteins | sample SwiRhicommuniRL3_FD_59094 | JGI IMG/M metagenome (GOLD analysis project Ga0065707, IMG submission 59094) | Switchgrass rhizosphere bacterial communities from Rose Lake, Michigan, USA - RL3 v2 (version 2) | ecosystem: Host-associated > Plants > Roots > Rhizosphere > Soil | place: East Lansing... | reverse complement strand
CGCGCGGCGGCGGCCCGCGGCGGGCGGCTCGTCTTCGTCGCGCCCGACGATCAGGCGATGCACGCGGCCGCCGACGCCGCAGCCTTTTTCGCGCCCGAGCTGGCGGTGTTGCCCTTCCCCGCCTGGGACTGCCTGCCTTATGATCGCGCGAGCCCGGCGCTGCGGGCGACATCGGACCGCCTCGCCGCGCTGCATGCGCTCCAGACCGGGCCGCAGGGGCCGCTGCTGATCGCGACCACGGTCAACGCGCTCACCCAGCGGGTGCTCACGCCGTTCCGTATCCGCCAGCTGGTCGCCCGGCTCGCGCCGGGCGAGCGGATCGATCGCGACCGGCTCGCCGCGCTGCTCCAGGCGAACGGCTATGTGCGCACCGACACCGTCACCGATCCCGGCGAATATGCGGTACGGGGCGGCCTGGTGGACCTGTTTCCGTCGGGCGAACCGCATGCGCTGCGGCTCGACTTCTTCGGCGACGAAATCGAGAGCGTCCGCCAGTTCGACGCCGCTGACCAGCGCACGATCGGCACGATCAAGGGCTTCACGCTGCTGCCCGCATCGGAGGCGCTGCTCGACGAGGAATCGATCAAACGCTTCCGCAGCCGCTACCGCGAACGTTTCGGCGCCAGCGCGACGGGCGATCCGATCTACCAGGCGGTGTCCGATGGCCGCCGGCTCGCGGGCATGGACCATTGGCTGCCGCTGTTCGAAGAGCGGCTGACCACGGTTTTCGATCATCTGTCCGACAAGGATCTCATCGTCCGCGAGGCCGGATCGGCAAAGGCCGCCGAGGCGCGCTTCGAAGCGATTGCTGACTATCATGCCAACCGCGTCCGCGCGCGCAGCGCCGATCCAGGCAGCTATCGCCCGCTTGAGCCCGCCGAGCTCTACCTGACCTCCGGCGAATGGGAGACGGCGATCGCCGATCGCCCCATCCATCTCGTCACCCCCTTCGCCGAACCCGAGGGTGGACGCGTGATCGACCTGGGCGTCGAGGCCGCGCGCGATTTCGCTCCCGAGCGCGGCCAGGGCGTCAACATCTACGACGCCGTCGTCGAACATGTCGAGACGCTGGGCAAGGCGGGCAAGCGGGTGATCCTCGCCAGCTATTCGGCGGGCGCGCGTTCGCGCTTCGCCGGGCTGCTGCAGGATCACGGCCTCGAGCGCGTCCAACTCGCGGACAGCTGGCATGAAGCGCTCGGCCAGGCGCAGAGCGGCGGAGCCTCGCTCGTGGTGGTGCCGCTCGACCATGGCTTCACCAGCGGCGACATCGCCCTGCTCACCGAACAAGACATGCTCGGCGACCGGCTGGTGCGGCGCCAGAAGCGCAAGAAGTCGGCCGACGCCTTTCTTGCCGAGTTGGCGACGCTCAGTTCCGGCGACCTGGTCGTGCACATGGATCACGGCATCGGCCGATATGAAGGGCTTACGTCGATCCCGGTGGGAACGTCGCCGCACGACTGTGTCGCGTTGAGCTACGCCGGCGGCGACAAGCTTTACGTGCCGGTCGAAAATATCGACGTGCTCAGCCGCTATGGCGCGGAAACTGAAGGCGTCCAGCTCGACAAGCTGGGCGGCGTCGCATGGCAGACCCGCAAGGCGCGAATGAAGGAGCGGATACGCGAGATCGCGGGCGAGCTGATCAAGACCGCCGCGGAGCGCGCGCTCCGCCCCGCCGAGGTCGTGCAGCCCGAGAGCGGCTACAACGAATTCGTGGATCGCTTCCCCTATCAGGAAACCGAGGACCAGGATCGCGCGATCGCCGACGTGATCGAAGACCTGGGCGCCGGTCAGCCGATGGACCGGCTGGTGTGCGGCGATGTAGGCTTCGGCAAGACCGAGGTCGCGTTGCGCGCGACTTTTGTCGCGGCGCTGGCGGGTATGCAGGTGGCGCTGGTCTGCCCGACGACGCTGCTCGCACGGCAGCATTACCGCAATTTCGTCGAGCGTTTTCACGGCTTCCCCGTCAATGTCGGCCATCTGTCGCGGCTCGTGGGCGCGAGCGAGGCGCGCAAGGTGAAGGAAGGCCTCGCCGACGGGTCGATGGACATCGTCGTGGGCACTCACGCGCTGCTCGCCAAGGGCATCAGTTTCAAGCGGCTGGGCCTCGTCATCGTCGACGAGGAGCAGCGTTTCGGGGTCACCCACAAGGAACGGCTCAAAGCGCTCAAGACCGACGTGCATATGCTGACGCTGACGGCGACGCCGATTCCGCGGACGCTGCAGATGGCGATGTCCGGGCTGCGCGAGCTCAGCGTGATCCAGACGCCGCCGGTCGACCGGCTCGCAGTGCGCACCTATGTCGCCCCTTGGGACGGCGTGGTGGTGCGGGAGGCGCTGCTGCGCGAACATTATCGCGGCGGACAGAGCTTTCTCGTCACGCCGCGGATCAAGGATCTGCCCGACATCGAGACCTACCTCCACAAGGAGGTGCCCGAGATCAGCTATGTCGTCGCGCATGGCCAGATGGCGCCGAGCGAGGTGGAGGAACGCATGTCCGCCTTCTACGACCGCAAGTTCGATCTGCTCGTTTCAACCACCATCATCGAGAGCGGGCTCGACATCCCCTCAGCCAACACGCTGATCGTCAACCGCGCCGACCGCTTCGGCCTTGCCCAGCTTTATCAGCTGCGGGGCCGGGTCGGACGATCGAAGACGCGCGCCTATGCCTATTTGACCACGGGCAACCGCAACCTGACCGAGACCGCCGAAAAGCGGCTGCATATCCTGCAGAATCTCGACACGCTCGGCGCAGGCTTCCAGATCGCCAGCCATGATCTCGACATCCGCGGCGCGGGAAACCTGCTCGGTGACGAACAGTCGGGCCATATCAAGGAGGTCGGCTTCGAGCTTTATCAATCGATGCTCGAGGAAGCGATTCTCGAGGCCAAGGCGGGCGGGCTCGCCCAGCCGGCGCGCGAGGCCTTCTCGCCGCAGATCAATGTCGACGCGCCGATCCTGATTCCCGAGGACTATGTCCCCGATCTCGATCTGCGCATGGGGCTGTATCGCCGCATGAACGACGCCGACAGCAAGCAGGAAATCGAGGCTTTCGCTGCCGAAATGATCGATCGTTTCGGCCCATTGCCCGACGCCACGCAAAATCTGCTGATGGTGATCGAGACCAAGCTCAATTGCCGCAAAGCCTGCGTCGCCAAGCTCGACGCCGGCCCGCGTGGCGCGCTGGTCACGTTCCACAACGACAACTTCCCCGATCTCGCGGGGCTGCTCGGCTATGTCGACCGGCTCAAGGACAGCGCCAAGCTCCGTCCCGACAGCAAGCTGGTGATCACCCGCCCGTGGCCCGACGCCAAGGCAAGGCTCAACGGCGCATTGCAATTGTCGAGGGGGCTCGCGAAGATATTGGGATAAGCAAGAAGCGAAGACGCTATCGCTTCGCCGCCGCCGCTTCTTCCGCGCCGGCGAGCATCGCCTCCAACGCCGCTACGTCGACCGGGGGCGAGCAGAGATAGCCCTGATAATAGTTGCAGCCTTCGCGCGCGAGCAGCGAGAGCTGGGCCTCGGTCTCGACCCCCTCGGTGATCACCGCAAGGCCGAGCGATCGCGCCATGTCGATCACCCCGCGCACCACGATCCGGTCGCGGGTCGATCCGGTGATGTCCTCGGCGAGCGTCTTGTCTATCTTGAGATAGTCCAGCGGCAGCGATTTCAAATATGCGAGGCTCGAATAGCCGGTGCCGAAATCGTCGATCGCGACGCGCAGACCGGCGCGCCGCAGCCGGGCCAGCAGGTCCGCCGCGCCCGCCAGATCGGCGATCAGCCCGCTTTCGGTGATCTCGACGGTAAGCCGTTCGTGCGGGAAGCCCGCCTCGGCGACGCGGCCCAGGAAATCTTCGACGAAATTGGGCTGAGCGATATCCGCCGCGGTGACGTTGACCGACAGGCGAAGGTGCCGCAGGCGATCGGGCCAACGGGCCGCGAGCCGAAGCGCGCGCTCCTGGACATGCGCCGATAGCTGGACAACGAAATCGGAACGCGCCGCCGTGGCAAAGAGCGGCACGGCTCCAAGCTCCCCCAGATGGGGATGGCGCCAGCGCGCGAGCGCCTCGACCCCCATGATAGCGCCGCTGCTGACGTCGACCTGCGGCTGGAAAACAATGTCGATCTGGTCATGATCGAGCGCACGGCGCAAATCGATTTCGAGCTGGTTACGCCGGAGCGCCTCGGCCTCGCTGTCGGCGTCGAGCGCGCGCACCAACCCGGCATCGCCATGTTTCGCCGCCGCCAGCGCCGCCGCGGCGCGGTTGAAGAGCGTGCCGGCGTCGCGTCGCACCTCGCCCTCGATCGCCGCGATACCGACCCGGCATGACAAGGGGATCAGCGATTCGCCCGAGACGAACGGCCAGGCGACGCTTTCGACCAGGCGGTTGGCAATCGCCTCGGCATTGTCGACGCCGATCGGCGGGGCGAGGGCGATGGTGAACTCCGAGCCCGCGGTCCGCGCTATCATCGCGTTGGCGAAGCCGCTCCGATCGAGAACGCGCTCGATCCGCCTAGCGACGCCCTGCAGGACGGCGTCTCCCGTGGTGCGCCCGAAGGCGGCATTGACCAGTCCAAAGCGCATGATGCCGAGCATCAGCAAGGCGCAGCGCGGATCTGGAGCATCCTCATCCGCCAGCCTTTCCTCGACCCATGCGCGGATTCGGTCGGCCGAGGGCAGGCCGGTCAACATGTCGTTATCCTGCCGGTCGCCGTCGGGCCCGCCGCCGCGCATCACCTCGATCCAAGCTACCACCGCGCCGCGCGCGTCGTCGAACGAGATATGGTGCGCAAGCCGCTCGCCGTGCAGCCCGCCGCGGTGCGCAAAGGCCGTCGCGCGCCCGTTGGCGAGCAGCCGGTCGATCGCTTCGCGCGCGAGGCGGCGGCTCGGGCCGTCCATCAGCCGGAACAGCATCGACAGCGGCACCTCGGCACCGCTGGCGCCGATGCGTTCGGCAAAGGCGGAGCTCAGCGTGACCATGCGATCGCCCGGTTTCCAGATCCAGGCTTCGGACTCGGCGAGCCGCAATGAGGCGCGCGCTGACGCCGCACTCCCTCCACCCGCAAGCCGCTCGACGAAGCGTTCAGCGAAACGCAGCGTCGTTTTCAGCACGGCCTGGTCGAACGGGGCGACCAGATAATGCGTGGCACCCGCGGCGTGAAAGGCATCGGGGGCGGCGCTGTCCTCGACGATCGCGAGCACCGCGGAACCGGCCGAAACCGCGGCGGGAGCGACCGCCGTGCAAGCCGCGACCGCCTCTTCGCGCGCGCCGCGCGCATCGATCAGCACGACGGTCGAGCCCGACGCGATCATGCGCCGTTCGATCGCGTCGGCCCGGCGTGCGGCGATCACGCGCCAGCCGGCCTCTTCGATCATCGCGGCAAGTTCGTTCCGATAATGAAAGGACAGCAGGAAAAGCGGCAGTTTCGCTGTACCGTCTCCACGCGCGGCGGCCGTTTCGTTCACACTTGCTTTCCGATCCACCCGGCCCTGTTATCGCATCGCCCTCACCTCGCCAATCGCAAAGCTCCCCCGCCGCAGGTGGTTGCCCTTCGCCTTTGCGCTTCCCATGTGCAGTTCCAGGCGAGACCCGATGGTGACCGAACGGAGACTGGCGTCGGCGCGGCGGGTAGTGCTTCCACTGCGGGCGATCAGGCTGTAGGGTATTGCGATGACGCTCAACCAAGGCCGACAGGAGACGGAGAGCCGGGGGCTGGCGGACAGCTTCGGCCGGCAGATATCCTATCTGCGTCTCTCGGTGACCGATCGCTGCGACTTTCGCTGCCGCTATTGCATGTCCGAACGGATGCAGTTCCTTCCCAAGCGCGAGATATTGACGCTGGAGGAGCTTGCCGCCTTGGCCGACGCCTTCATCGCGCGCGGGATCAGGCGGATCCGGCTGACCGGCGGAGAGCCGCTCGTGCGCCGGGGCATCGACGATCTGGTGCGGACCATCGGCCGGCGGATAGGCGACGGCCTCGACGAACTGACGCTGACCACCAATGGCAGCCAGTTGCGCTCGCACGCCGCGGCGCTCGCCGATGCCGGCGTGCGGCGGATCAACGTCAGTCTCGACAGCCTCGATCCCGAGCGTTTCGCCTATATTACGCGGGGCGGCGAGCTCGCCCCGGTCCTCGACGGGATCAACGCCGCGCGCGCGGCGGGGATGGCGATCAAGATCAACCTTGTCGCGCTCAAAGATCTCAACGAAGCGGAGATCGAGCGCGTGCTGCGCTGGTGCGCGGCCGAGGGGCATGAGCTCACCCTGATCGAGACGATGCCGCTGGGCGAGGTCGAGGACGACCGCACCGACCGCTACCTGCCGCTCGATCGCGTGCGCCGCGACCTCGAGCAACGCTACACGCTGACTCCGCTCGATTTTCGCACCGGTGGGCCCGCCCGCTACGTCCGGGTCGAGCAGCTCAACGCGCGTCTGGGCTTCATCACGCCGCTGACGAACAATTTCTGCGATGACTGCAATCGGGTACGGGTCACCGCGACCGGGCAGATCTATATGTGTCTTGGCCATGAAGACCGCCTCGACCTGCGCGCGGCGCTACGCGAAGGCCCGGAAGGCGCGATCGACCATCTGCTCGATCGCGCGATGCGCCTGAAGCCCGCGCGCCATGCCTTTCGGATCGAGCGCCCCGGCGCCGCGCCGGCGGTTTCCCGTCACATGAGCGTCACTGGCGGATGACCGAACGACGGATGGCGCTCGTAGCGTCCCCGACCGAAGCCGCGCAGGACGCGGCCGCCGAACTGCGGTCGCTCTATGAATGGCACCCGGTCGAGCGCGCCGAACTCGTCGTCGCGCTCGGTGGTGACGGCTTCATGCTCCGCACGCTGCACGCGATGCTCGACCGCCATCGCATCCTGCCCGTGTTCGGCATGAATCTCGGCACCGTCGGCTTTCTGATGAACGACTGGCGGCCCGACCTGCTCGAACTCCGGCTCCAGCACGCCAAGTCGATCACGGTGCTGCCGCTGCGGATGGACACCGAGACGGTCGGCGGGCAGCGTCTGTCGATCCCGGCGATCAACGAGGTCTCACTGCTCCGCGAAACGCGCGAGACCGCCAAGATCGAAGTCATGGTCGACGGCCGCGTGGTGTTGCCGGAGCTGGTGTGCGACGGTGTGCTGGTGGCGAGCCCGGCCGGGTCCACCGCCTATAATCTCTCGGCACAGGGGCCGATCCTCCCGCTCGAATCCTCGCTGCTCGCGCTTACCCCGATCAGCCCGTTCCGCCCGCGGCGCTGGCGCGGCGCGATCCTTCCGAACAAGACCGCGATCTCGTTTCGCGTGCTCGACGCCGTCAAGCGTCCAGTCAGCGCGGTGGCCGACCAGCGCGAAGTCCGCGATGTGGCGCACATCAGCATCGGCATCGATAGAACCACCCCGCTGACCCTGATGTTCGATCCCGAACATGCGCTTGACGACCGCATCACCATGGAGCAATTCGCGGTCTGACCGCTGTCGGCGCCCTCCGACCTGCGATCTCGCAAGCTCGGAATCACGGCGCACATTAAGGCGCTCTAAAGGCTTGCAAGGCTAGCGAAGCCGCTGCTATAGGCGCGCCTCGCCTTGGCGCGGAAATGGTCCCCGGTAGCTCAGCGGTAGAGCATCCGACTGTTAATCGGACGGCCGCCTGTTCGAATCAGGCCCGGGGAGCCACCGTCTCACATGGTGAGACGATCGCCGAGATCGTGATGCGATTTCGCCGCCGTTTCTACGATCTGCGCTGATTTGAAGCGCTCCGTTTCTCTAGATTGGAGTAGCGGATCAGGTCCAAGCCTAGTTTAGCGTGCCTAACGGCCCCCTTCTCCTTTGTCATCGCTGCATTCGATACGCGTTCTCCTTCCACCGATCGCCGTCTGGCGGCATCAGCGCAGCCTATTGTGCGCGTTCAGGAGTAATTTAGCGTAGCGTGGGTGATCGAAAAAGAGGCCTGAGGCATCGAGCGTAGATTCGGCGGCGGTGGCGTGCAAAGACCTATGAATGGCGGCTTCGCGTCCTAAACTCGGCTATTCAGCAGCGCCCTGCGAGCCCGTGACCTACTCTTCGTTCACACGGCTCGTCGCGAAAGCTCGAACGAGCACGATCGCAGCTTCAGGGGCGACATCGCTGCCTACGACAACGTGTTCAAGTTTTTGCGCGCTTGCGAATATGGCCTCCCGCAGCTGTTCGCGCTGGTGGAGATATTTGTATGTAAAAGCTTCCCGGACGCCGACTACAGCTTTTTTGTGCGCGAGATGAGTCGATGGTTCCGGAACGAAGCGCTTCGTAACTTGGACGAGGAGGGCATCCCGATCCAGATTTCCGAGCGGTTCATCCGCCCCGGCGACGACAGGAACAACTTAGCCCGGCGCCTCGCCGAGGTCGCGATCGAGGGGAGCGGCGATCTGACGCCATTCGAACGCGAATGGCTATTGGCTGCCTTGGATATAGACGGCAGCGGGAAATATCTGGCGCCCGGACGTCTCTAGGTATTCGAACGACAGTTTTAACCCTCGGCATCTGAAAGCCGTCAGTCGGCAAACAGCCCAGCCTCAGCCATTCCGTTTCGCCCGAGTATGCGCCCTGCCTCGTTCGCGCTATCGAACCCGAATGGCATTCGGGGTCTTCATCCACCGCTCTGATTCGATCTACGACGACAGCCCGGCGGAACGATACCAGTTCCCCAGCCAATATCTGAGCCGCGTCGAAGCCTGCGTCGGCGACTGGATCATCTACTACGAGCCCAGGAAGGTCACGGAAACCCGCGGCTATTTCGCCATCGCCAAGGTGCAGCAGGTCATCCCCGATCCCGGCACACCCGGTATGTACCTCGCAATTATCGAGCCGGGCAGCTATCTCGACTTCGCCAATCCCGTTCCCTTCAGCGGGTCGGAAGGTGTGATCGAGCGCGGCGTGCTGAACGAACAGGGCGGGATCTCAGGCCGCGCGCAATCAGCGGTCCGCACGATCTCGCCGCAGGATTTCAACCGGATCATCGAACTGGGGCTCAACCAGGATGAACCGCTGTTGCCCCGCGTGGACTATCCGGACCTGGCTTCGGCCCTCCGAGAAGAGCGGACACCCTTCCAGTTCGAGCAAGTTCGCGATCGAGTCGGCTATTTCAGCTCGCGCATCGTTCGCGATCGAGTCTTCCGCCGTGTCGTATTGCGCGCCTACGATCAGCGGTGCGCGATCACCGGACTCAAGTTGATCAATGGCGGCGGCCGCGCGGAAGTCGAGGCCGCGCACATCAGGCCCGTGGAGGCGAATGGCCCCGATATCGTCAACAACGGCATTGCACTGTCAGGCACGGCGCACTGGATGTTCGATCGCGGGCTGATCAGCCTGTCTGATGATCTCGAGATCCTCGTGTCGCGCCAGGTCAATGATCCCGACGGGGTGCATGCCATCATCAACAAAACCGGGCGAGCTTTGCCTCCGCACCGTCTCTCAGATCGGCCGCATCCGCATTTTCTGCAGTGGCACCGCGACCATTGCTTCAAGCACTGACCAGCGGTCAGCCGAGAGCAGCTTCGATATCAGTCCGGGAGAAATCCTCCCCTACATAGAGCAGCGGGCATCCATGCTCTTTCGCCACCTCATAGGCGAAGCAGTCGCCGAAATTCAGCGCCGCCGGGTGAACACCCTTCCCCCATTTTTCATAGGCCTCGGCAATGCGCCGCGCAGAGGCCGGCGTCACGCTGACGATCTCGAACCCGAGCCCATCGATCAGTTGCGCCACTTCCTCGCCAACATTGCGACGTCCGGCGACGATCAGCGCCTCGGCCACCGTGCCGGCCGAAATCAGCAGACGATCCTCGGCCTCGAGTGCGGCAGCGCAGGCGTCTGCCTTGGGTTCATTCAATACGATCGCCATCAGCGCAGACGTGTCGACCGCGATCATCCGGGAAGGCCATCTTCACCATAGAGGAAATCCTGGCTGCGCGCAGCATTCGGGCCCGCTGTCGCTTTCAAGGCGGCAGAAGCGCGAACGGTGTCGAGCAGCGACTTGCGGGATTTCGCGTCGGCGACCGGCTTGACCGGAACCAGCCGCACAGCGGCATGGCCGTGACGGGTCAGGATGATCTCGTCTCCCGCTTCCGCACGCCGGACCAGATCGGTGAGTTGTCCCTTCGCTTCTGTCACAGAAATCTGCATGGCAGCGTCCTTGGTCGTAGCCGTTCGTTCACGAGCCTATTTAGACCATTTAATAGTCCATTTCAATGAATGGATCGAGCTGTCAAAGATCGGCTACCGTGCCCGCGTCCCACTCGCGACGCGGATCGAGATCAGCGCCAATGAGTGGTGAGTTCAACAAGGCTGCAACGATGCCGCCTCTCGCGGACCGGACTTCCGACGCCGGAGCCATTGCCGCGCGGAGGCGGTCTGCCTTCACGCCACCTTCGGCCAAGCATCTGGCGATCGAGCGGATCAGGTCACGATCCGCCGCACGGCCCGTCACCTGGAAGCGCACGAGATCGGTCGGCCCATTCGCGATGTGTTCATCTGATCCGATGGTCACGCTCCAATTCTCCTAACGGTGGCAACAGGCTTCCCCGACGTCTCCGCCCGCGCGTCATTCCGGCGCGTGCAACCAAGGAGATATTGAAATGCCATCATCCAATACCATGCCCCCGCGTTATCTGCGTACGCCCGAGGCCGCGAGGTTTCTCGGTCTATCGCCGCGCACGATGGAGAAACATCGCCTGTATGGAACGGGTCCACTTTATCGCAAGCTAGGCGGGCGTGTCGTCTACGAGATTGGCGATCTTCAGCAATGGGCAAACGAAGGAACGCGGCGGCTCGACCTCCGAGCCCGTTGCTGACGCGCATATGGCGCGGACGGAGCGCGCCAAGCCATTCGGCGGATAATCTGAATCGGCCTGTGGGTGCGGTTCGCCGTGCTCACAGGTTTGGCGATCTGGTGCCCGTGCGGCCCGACTTCAAAATGCCCAGGATCCTGTCGAGCTCATCGCCGAGAAGGGCCTCGAAGAAGTCCAACTCCCACTTGGAGATTGGAACCTGCTCGGGCCAGTCATCGATGATCGTCGGGTTCCATTTGCGCTTCCGCCTATCCCACCTTCACGAGCAGCCCTTCATCACACATGGGAGTGAGGTAGCAGCGAGGCACACCAATATCGGTCAGATCTTTGGCACGGACTTCACCCTTGGCCAGCGCCAGCCATACAGCCCGCTGCCGCAGGCTCGCCTTAGGAGGCTCGGGTGGTTTCTCGACCTCCTGCTTGGGTTTCCGCCGCCGGCGAAACCGTAGCGAGGAATTGACGGCAATCGGCAGCTCATAGTTCGCGGTTTGATCGGTCACGGGAGCCACTTCATTTGCTTCAGCGAGATCAGTTGCCCCAGCGGTAGCGCAGCTTGAGGCCGTACATTCGCGGTTCACCGTAGAGCGTGCTCTGCACCAGGCTTCCGCTGAACACATTATTGTTGCCGACGCGGAACAGCTTGTTGGTCAGGTTGTTCGCGAAGACCGACAGGTCGAAGCCCGATTGCGCGACATTGTTCCAGCTGAGAGATGCGTTGAGCAGGCCATAAGGTTCGAGCAGCGCGCCCGGCTCCGTGGGGCGCGGGGCGGTCCATTGGGCGCTGACGTGCGAATAGCTGACGAACAGCGAAAGATCGCCCATGCTGTCAGGCACCGGCAGGTCGATCGACGTGTAGATATTGTAGATCCAGGGTGTCAGATACTGAAAGCGCGAGCACGACAGGTCGAGCGTGCCGCCGGGCGCGACCGGGCCGCCGCAATCCAGACCCCCCAACGGCGCGGGGACGTCAAAAGTCTTGTAATCGCCGTCGGCGTGGCTGACCGTGCCGCCGATCTCGATCGCGTCGCTGGGCCGGACCGAAACTTCCGCCTCGAAGCCCTGGATGGTCGCGCTGGCGG
>Ga0065707_10082819_pt1 | contig 11895 bp, 8 predicted proteins | sample SwiRhicommuniRL3_FD_59094 | JGI IMG/M metagenome (GOLD analysis project Ga0065707, IMG submission 59094) | Switchgrass rhizosphere bacterial communities from Rose Lake, Michigan, USA - RL3 v2 (version 2) | ecosystem: Host-associated > Plants > Roots > Rhizosphere > Soil | place: East Lansing, MI... | reverse complement strand
CCCACGCCGATGCAGTCTGGACGCTACTTTCCGGCGCTGGCCTGGGCGGGCCCGCATCGCGTCGGCATTGCGCTGCCGGGTTCGCGCGACGCCTCGGCGGCGCACACGCGGGCCTTGCTGGCGGCGGTGGACGCGGCGCGTGATCGCGCGCTGCTGATCGGCAGCCACGGTTTACGGCACAACGCGCTGCACCGCGCATTGATTGCCGCCTGCCATCGGGGCGTCGACGTGCATCTGCTGCTGCCGGGCGACGATGAGCCCGATTTGTTCGGATCACTGCGCCGAGCGTTGTGTGCGAGCTTGCTGCATGCGGGCGTGCATGTGCACGCGCTGCGCGACGCCGCGCCGGGCGCGCATGCTAGCGTCATCGACGGCATCTGGTCGAGCCTGGAGCCAAGTCCCATCGCTCAGCATCGCGCTCGGTCCGCCGGGCGCGACCGCCTGATCGTGCACGACGCCGAGTTCGGCGCACAGGCCGAGGCGGCGTTCTGGAGCGACGTGGCACGCGCCAGCGACGCGTTGATCGACCGAGCCTGGCGGCCAAGCCCGCTGCGGCGCTTGAATCTGCGCCTGTCGCGCTACCTCGAGGTGAGTCCGTGATGCTCAACCACAACGAGCCGGCCGGGCTCCCCCATGGCCAGACGGCCCGCGCGCCGACCACGGTCTACGGCGCGGGTTACGTGGGTCTGGTCACCGCAGCTTGCCTGGCCGAGCTCGGGCACACGGTGGTCTGCATGGACACCGACGCCGCCCGGGTGTCGCAGCTCGACCGCGGGCGCTTGCCCTTCCACGAACCTGGGCTCGAAGACCTGATCGTGCGCAACAGCCGCCGCGGTCGGCTGTTGTTCACCAGTGGCGCCGACACGGCGGTCGAGCACGGCGCAATCCAGTTCATCGCGGTCGGCACACCGTGCACTTGGGACGGTGCGGCCGACATCGGCCATGTGCTGTCGGTGGCGCGGCAGATCGGCGCCCGGCTGCAGCACGACGCGCTGATCGTCTGCAAGAGCACCTCGCCGGTGGGCACTGCCGAGCGTGTGCGGCAAGTCGTGCACAACGAGCTGCTGCGCCGCAACGTGAGGCCAGCGTTCTCGGTGGTCGCAAACCCCGAGTTTCTGCGCGAAGGCACGGCGGTGGAAGACTTCATGCAACCCGACCGCGTGGTGGTCGGCGCCGACAATTCGCCTGCGCTGCAGGCCATGCATGCGCTGTATGCGCCGCTGCTGCGCGGGCCCGCGCAGTGGCTGCCGATGACGGTGCGCGCGGCCGAGCTCACCAAGTACGCCTGCAACGTGATGCTGGCCGCCCGCATCAGCGTGATGAATGACTTCGCGCTGCTCGCCGAGCGGCTGCACGTCAACATCGACGAGGTGCGCAAGGGCCTGGCGAGCGACCCGCGCATCGGCCCCAAATTCCTGGCCGCGGGTTGTGGCTTCGGCGGTTCGTGCCTGCCGAAAGACTTGCGCGCGCTGCAGCACACGGCGATGGACAACGGCGTGCTGTTGCCCACGCTGGCCGCGGTCGAACAAACCAACGCGCGCCAGAAGGCGTTGTTGGCACGCCGGGTCATCGACTTGTTCGATGGCTCGCTGGCGGGCAGGCGCATCGCACTGTGGGGGTTGGCGTTCAAGCCCGGCACCGACGATCTGCGCGAAGCGCCGAGCGAAACCATCATTGCGGCGCTGGCCACCGCCGGGGCGCGGATCGTCGCCCACGATCCGGTGGCGATGCCAGCCGCCCAGCGGCGCCACGGCCACTTGCCAGCGCTGTCGTTCGCCGTCGATCCGCTGGAGGCCATCGATCGGGCCGATGCATTGGTCATCGCGACCGAGTGGCCACAATACGCCGCCGTCGATTGGGCCGCGGTGCGCAAGCGCATGGCCCTGCCGCATGTGCTGGACGGCCGCAACCTTTGTGATCCAGACCGCATGGCCGAACTCGGGTTCGACTACCAGGGGATCGGTCGGGCGAACCCTGAAAAATTTGCCGCAACACTTCCCACTGCTGAGCGACGGACCGCGCCCCTCGACAAGGCCACCCCGGCGACCCAGGCACCCGCGATGACCTCGCGGGCCTTCGTGCGCGCCGCTCTACGCCCCTGAGCCGCGGTTTCGGGCGTTGGGCGGCACAGGCCGCTGACCGGCCGCTGGTGGGCGTCCGGCTGCGGGCACGTGTCATGCTTTCCACCGTCCATGAACGACGGATACGGGGTTTCAGCCGCTGCGGTGGATGACATCGTCAGGCCGCGGTGCATCGCTCTACCCAGCCAGGTTCAGGTCACCAGCGCTGACCGCGTCTCGTTGTCGATGGTGCCGGCGTGCTTGTCTTTGTTTGGACGGGCCGCGACCACAGCGCGCTGTGGCGCCGCCCGCTGCGCCGATGAGCTGCGCATCGCCGACGCATCCGGCTGTTGGTGCTGGTAGCCGCCGCGCCGGCGCGCGACGCCACCATGCCGGAAGGGGCCTGTTCCAGGCGCTGCCGGCTCAGCTCCAGGCTGTCCGGCCGCTTGTGCCATGCTCGGAGATCCACCGGCGCAGGGCTACCGAGGGTGGCCGCGCCAGAATCGAATTTGTGACTGCCGCCCTGAACGCAACGCAACGATTCCGCGCCCGGCTGGCCATGTTGTGGCCCAGGGCGTCGCTGCGCGTGTACCTGGCCGCGATCATGCTGATCGCCACGCTGCCGGTGATCGCGTTCATGGCGTACAAGATCTATCTGGACATCGGCAACGAGCGCGCTCGCATCTGGCGTGACCTCGAGCGCAGCGCCTCCGCAACCGCCCAGAGCATCGAGCGCGAGCTGTCCTCGTCGGTGGATGCGCTGAACATCATCGGCCGCACCACGCTGGCGACCAGGCAAGACAGTTCCGGGTTTGAGGGCTTGTTGCGCGAGCAAGGGCAGTTGCGCCCCTCGTGGCGCGGCGCGTTCCTGATCGCTGCCAACGGCGACGTGCTGGTCAACACCACGTTTCCCGTGGCGGCCGCCTTGCCCGCTGGCACCACCAACGTGCTCGAGCGCGCCGAGTTCCGCAGCATGCTCGCGCAGCCGCGGCCGATGATCTCCAACCTGATGACGCGACGCGAGGATGGCGCCTACACCACCGCGGTGGCGGTGCCGGTCGTCGAGTCGGGAAGATTGCGCTATGTGGTCGGCGCGTGGATCGACATCACGGCCTGGCAAGACCTGCTGAAGACCGCAGGGACGCCCGGCGACGGCTTCCTCAGCATCTACGACCGCGAACGCTACGTGATCGCACGCACGCTCGATGCCGAGCGCTTCGTGGGCAGTCGGTTGCGGCCCGAGGCGATCGCATCGATGGGCGACAAGCCATTTGGCACCCTTCGCACGAGGATGCTCGAGGGGACCGAGGCGTACGCGGCGTGGCACGTGGTGCCGATCGCCGGCTGGGGCGTCGGTGTCGGCATCTCGGTGGTGCCGCTCGACCTGGCGATCTACCAGGCCGTGGCCACCGCGGCGGCCGGCGCGCTGCTGTGCGTGATGCTCGGCCTGTATTTCGCATCGATCGTCGCGCGCCACCTGGTGTTGCCGCTGGACCAGTTGTCACGGGGTAGCAGCGACGTCACGGCGCCGGTTGTGGTGCGCGAAGTCGCCGATCTGCGGCAGGCGCTGGCGGCCGCGCAGGACCGCGACGTCGCGACGCGCAAGCGGCTGCAGGCCACGGCCGACGAGTTCGAAACTCTGTTCAACAGCAGCCCGGTCGCGCTCGCCTTCGCGCACGACCCCGCGTGCCATCAGGTCACCAGCAACTCGGCGATGGACGCGCTGTTCGGTGGCTCGCAGGAGCCGGCGCCCGTGGTGCAAGTGTTGCGCGACGGCAAGCCATTGCCGCCCGACGAGCAGCCGTTGCAGCGCGCGGCGTTGCGCGGCGAAGAGGTGCCGCCGATGGAGTTGCAGGTGGTGGTCGACGGCCGCGCACCGCGCCACGTGCTCGCGCAGGCGGTGCCGCTGCGCGATGCCGCGGGTTCGCCGCGCGGCGCCATCGGCGCGTGGGTGGACATCACCGAGCGCGTGCGCAGCGATGCGCAACTGCTCAGCGCCGACCAGCGCCTGCGCGAAAGCCAGAACCTGATCGAGCTGGCGCAGGAGGCTGGGCACGTGGGCTTCTTCGACTACCGGTTCGATGAAGACGCGCTCAATTGGTCGCCCGGTCAGGCCACGCTGTTCGGCATCGACCCGCAAGCGACCGAGAGCACGCTGGACGACTGGGTGCGCCACATCAACGTCGAAGACCGCCTGCATGTCGAACAGGTGCTGCGCGGCATGTTCGCGCTTGCCAGGGAGCGCGAGACCCTGGAATACCGGGTCGCGCCGCCCGGCGGCGGCACCCGCTGGCTGTCGAGCCGCGTGCTGGTGATCTACGACGGCGATGGCAAACCGCAGCAGTTGATCGGCGTCAGCGTCGACATCACCGACGAGAAGCAGGCGCAGCGCGAGCGCGCCGCGCTGATCGAGCTGGAGCGCGCGGCGCGCCTGCAGGCGGAGGCGGCGAACCAGGCGAAAGACGAGTTCCTCGCGATGCTCGGGCACGAGTTGCGCAATCCGTTGAGCGCCATCGCATCGGCCGTCGAGGTGCTGAACCGCGTCGAATCGGGCAGCGAGCTGGCCAGCAGCGCGCGGGCCATCGCGGCCCGGCAGACCCGCCACCTCGCGCACATGATGAACGACCTGCTCGACGTCGGACGCGTGATCTCCGGCAAGGTGTTGTTGAGCCGACGCGCGGTTGATCTGGCGATGCTTGCGCAGCGCATGATGTCCACGCTCGAAGTCACCGGCGAGGCCCAGCGCCATGTGGTGGAGCTGCAGTTGCAGCCGGTGTGGATCGACGCCGACGCCACGCGCATCGAGCAGGTGATGGGCAACCTCGTCACCAATGCGCTGAAGTACACGCCGGCCGGCGGCCGCATCGCGGTGCATGTGCATGCCGAGGACGGCCAGGCGGTGCTGGAGGTCAGCGACAACGGGCCCGGCATCCCGCCGACCCTGCTGCCGCGCGTGTTCGATCTGTTCGTGCAGGGCGAACGCACGCTCGATCGTCGCACCGGTGGTCTGGGCATCGGCCTGACGCTGGCGCGGCGGCTGGTGGAGTTGCATGGCGGCACGATCGAGGCGAAGAGTTCGCCGCGCGGCAGCACCTTCACCGTGCGTCTGCCGGCGATCGACGCGCCGGCCTTCAGCGAGGCGGCGCTGAGCGGCATCGACCCGCAGCGCCGCAGCGTGGTGCTGGTCGAGGACAACGAAGACGCCCTGGAGACCCTGCGCACGATGCTCGAACTCGATGGCCACACGGTGGTCACCGCGCGCGACGGCGTCAGCGGCCTGCGCACCGTGCTCGAACTGCGCCCCGATGTGGCGGTGGTCGACGTCGGGTTGCCGGGCATGACCGGTCTCGAGGTGGCCAAGCGCAGCCGCGGCGCGGGCTTCGCCGGACTGATGATCGCCATCTCGGGTTACGGCCGGGCGTCCGATGTGCGGCAGGCGCGCGAGAGCGGATTCGACGCGCACCTGGTCAAACCGGTCAACGCCGCCGAATTGCAACGTTTGATGACCGCACAATGAGCACGCGCACGGTCATGACGTGTTCAAGAGGGGCACGGGGCTGGCATCGCAGCCTGCCTGTGCGATTGGCATGAACGACGGATGCACGGAGAGAGAACCATGAGCCACGCACTCATTGTCGAAGACGACGCCGACGCGGCGCAAATGATGGCCGCACTCGCGGCCAGCGACAACTTCACCGTCGCCACCGCACACAGCCTGGGTGATGCGCGACGGCAGCTGGCGCTGCAACCGCCCGACATCGTGCTGCTCGATCTGCAGCTGCCCGACGGCAGCGGCATGAGCCTGTTCGATGATCCCGAATTGCTATCGCAATCGGAGGTGGTGCTGATCACCGGCCACGCCAGCCTCGACACCTCGATCCAGGCGCTGCGGCTCGGTGCCGCGGACTATCTGGTCAAACCGGTCAGCGCCAAGCAGCTGCACGGCATCCTGTCGCGCGTGATGCGGCCGTCGGCGCTGAAGGCCGAATTGGCGACCATGAGCGCGAAGTGGAAGGACACCGGCACCTTCGGCCACTTGTGGGGACGCTCGCCGTTGATGCAGCGGGTGTACGAGCAGATTTCGCGCGTCGCCGGCACTGCGGTGACCGTGTTCATCACCGGCGAGAGCGGCACCGGCAAGGAGCTGGTCGCCAAGACCATGCACGAGCTCAGCCGCCGGCGCAAGCGCCCGTTCATCGCCGTCAACTGCGGCGCCATCTCGCCCAACCTGATCGAAAGCGAGTTGTTCGGCCACGAGAAGGGCAGCTTCACCGGCGCCGATCGCCAGCACCAGGGCTTTTTCGAGCGCTCGCACGGCGGGACGCTGTTCCTCGACGAGATCACCGAGATGCCGCTCGAGCTGCAGGTGAAGTTGCTGCGCGTGCTCGAGACCGGCACTTTCTCGCGCGTGGGCTCGACGCAGACGCAGGAGGCCGACGTGCGCGTGATCGCGGCCAGCAATCGCCCGCCCGAGACGGCGGTGGCCGCAGGCAAACTGCGCGAGGACCTGTTCTATCGGCTCAACGTGTTTCCGATCGCGCTGCCGCCATTGCGCGAGCGCGCCGAGGACATCGGTCTGCTGGCCGAACACTTTCTCGCCGAAGTGTGCAGCACCGAAGGTGCGGTCAAGCGGCTGTCACGCGAGGCGGTGGCCAAGCTCGAGCGCTACCGCTGGCCGGGCAATGTGCGCGAGTTGCGCAACGTGGTGCAGCGCGCGTTCGTGATGACCGCGGGCGATGTCATCAGCGACGAGTGGCTGCCGACCTCGGCCCAGCCGATGCCCTCGGTGGCCAGTCCGGAAGCGCCAGCGCGCGAGGCCAGCGGCGAGACGATCACGGTGCAGGTGGGCACGTCGATTGCGCAGGCCGAACGCCAGCTGATCCTCGCCACCTTCGAGCATTGCGGCCACAACAAGGAACGCACCGCGGCTGCGTTGGGCATCAGCCTGAAGACGCTGTACAACCGCCTGAAGGAGTTCGCCAGCGAGGGGCGCGATGACGGCGCCACACCCGGGTCTTCCGGAGGAGGCGCGGCCCTGAAGTGAGGCGAATGCCGATGGGCATGGCGATTGCCGAAAAGAGGTGACCCAGGTCGTCAACGGCCGGCTTGGCTTCGCTTTCCTTTCGACAGGAGTCCTGACATGAACCGATTCAGAACCATCGTGATCGGCATATCCGCCGCACTGGCGGTCATAGCCGGTTACGTCTTCGCCCAATCCACCACCGACAGCTCGAGCTCGACGGCAACCACGCAGGCAACGCAGCCGCAGCCTTCGTCGAATGCGACGACGATCCCGTCGGACACGACGACCACCACATCGCCGAGCGATTCGACGACGACCACGTCACCGAGCACAACCACGACGACCGCCACGACCCCGGGCAGCACGACCACCACGTCGCCCAGCACGAGCGAGTCGCCCAGCACCTCGAGCAGTCCGTCAATGACTTCGCCGAGCACCAGCGACAGCAGCAGCTCGACCACCTCGCGCAGCAGCTCCGACTCGCCGATGAACACCCAGGGCGACATGCGCGCCGCGCGCGGTGACCGCGGCTAACTCACCCACTCACGGCTCGGGGTCCTAGCGGATCCGGGCATTCCGACATCGGGAACGGCCGCTGACAGCGGCCGTTGTGCTGTGCGCGAGTCGCGAGCCGGTGTCAACGCGCGGAGACGCGCCACACCGTGTTGCCGACGTCGTCGGCTACCAGCAAGGCGCCTTGGCGATCGACCGCGACTCCGACCGGCCGGCCCCAGGCATCGCCGTCGGGGCTGACGAAGCCGGTCAGGACGTCGATCGGCTTGTCTTGCGGCTTGCCGTTGGCAAACGGAACGAACACGACCTTGTAGCCGTTGTAGGGCTTGCGATTCCACGAGCCGTGTTCGCCGATCACCATGCCGTCGACAAACGGCGCCGGCAGCCGACTGCCTTTCAACGAGACGAGCCCCAGCGGTGCCACATGGTTGCCCAGCGCATAGTCCGGCACCTTGGCCCGGGCCACCAGGTCGGGACGCGCCTCGACCCGATCATCGACGTGCTGGCCGAAGTAGCTGTGCGGCCAGCCATAGAACGCACCGTCGCTGACGCTGGTCATGTAGTCGGGCACCAGGTCGCTGCCGAGTTCGTCGCGTTCGTTGACCACGGTCCAGAGCGCCCCGGTGCTCGGCTCCCATGCCATGCCGTTGGGGTTGCGCAGGCCGCTGGCGAACAAGCGCTTGCTGCGCTGCTGGAGATCGATCTCCCAGATCGCGGCGCGGCCTTCTTCCTGGTCGAGCCCGTTCTCGCCGACGTTGCTGTTGGAGCCGACGGTGGCGTACAGCTTTCGTCCGTCGGCACTGGCGAGGATGTTCTTGGTCCAGTGGTGATTGAGTGGCCCGCCCGGTAGGTCGACCACTGGCTGGCCAGCAGCTTCGACGCGGGTTGAGCCTGCCGTGTATGGGAAGCGCAAGACCGCGTCGGTGTTGGCCACGTAGAGCGACGACCCGATCAGCGCCATGCCGAAGGGCGATTTCAGTCCTTCGATAAATAGCGTGCGCTGCTCCGCCACGCCATCGCCGTCGACGTCGCGCAGCAGCACGATGCGATCGGCACTCGGCACCGAGGCACCGGCGCTCTTCATCAATTGCTTGCGCACCTGCGCTTTGATGCCCTTGCCGTCCTCCGGGCGTTCCGGTGCATTGGTCTCTGCCACCAGCACGTCTCCGTTGGGCAGCACCAGCAGCCAGCGCGGATGGTTCAGGCCGCTGGCGAACGCGCTGACGCGCAGCGCCGTGGCCGGCGTCGGCGTCTTGCCTTCGGGCCAGCCCTTGGCCGTTGCGACATGCACGGTCGGGATCAACTGCGTGCTCGGGGCCGGCAATTGCGGATGCGGCCCTTCGCTCGCCGCGGGGGGCAAACGGGCGGTGTCGCCGCAGCCCCCGAGGACGCCCAGCGCCCACGCGCACAACATGCGGCGCGGCGAAACGGTTGGTCTCATGGCACGACTCCTGTGCTGTTGAGCCAGCAATCTGCGTACCGGGAGCAGGTCGTGCTGCCTCGAGACGAGGGCGACGGGCAACCCTTGCTGCAAGGGTTCCAGGGCGTTCGCGGCAGCGCCGCGTCGGCAAATAAACGCCACGGTCAGCGCGCCGGGCACGGACGCTGCCCTGGCAGGGGGTGATCTCGGATGAATCGCCGCCGCCACGTCCCGCTGCAGCGCTCGGGCCGGATCCCGACCTTCATGACCACGCGGCCCGCGTGATCACGGCGGTGGCCATCGTCGCGGTGGCGGCGTTGGTGGTCTACCTGCGCGCGGTCGTCGTGCTGGCGTTCGGAAGCGTGCTTGTCGCAGTGGCTCTGCGCATCGGCAGCAACGCCGTGCGTCGTGCCACTGGCCTCAGCGACTCCGGCGCGCTGGCTGCCGAGGTGCTCGGTGCACTGGCGCTGTTGGTGTTTGGGATCGTGCTGCTCGGCGATCCGATCGCCGACCAATTTGCGGCCTTGCGCAGCGCGTTGCCCGCTGCGCTCGAAGCCACCTCGCGCTGGCTCAACTCGCATGCGGTCGGCCTGTGGTTGTTGCGCTGGTGGGACAGCGCGAATGCGGGTGTCGAGTGGACGCGTGTGTTGGGCATCGCCGGCAGCACCGTGGGCGCGCTCGGCAGCGCGCTGCTGATGATCGTGACGGGGCTGTACCTGGCGGTGAATCCCGAGCTGTACCGGCGAGGCTTGTTGCTGCTGGTGCTGCCGCGACAGCGCTCGCGGGTCGACCGTGCACTGGCTGCAGCAGGCGATGGCCTGTCGCGCTGGCTCTTCGGCCAAGCGGTCGCGATGGTGCTGGTGGGCGCGATGACGGCCGCCGGATTGGCCGCCATCGGCATGCCGCTGGCGCTGCCGCTCGGCATCATCGCCGGCATCCTTGAGTTCGTGCCGTTCTTCGGCGCCCTCGCAGCCGGCGCGCTGACCGTGTTGCTCGCATTCACGCAGGGCGCCACCCAGGCGGCCTACGCCGCGCTGGTGTGTTTCTTCGTCCAGCACTTCGAAGTGCTATGTCATCCAACCCTTCGTGCAGCGTTGGGCGATCGCGTTGCCGCCGGCGCTGGGCCTGATGGCGGTGGTCATTTTCGGATTGCTGTTCGGAGCGCTCGGCGTGCTGTTCGCGGTGCCGCTGATGGTGGTGTTGATGGTCCTGGTGCAAAGCCTGTACGTCGAGGGCGAGCGCGCGCCGACATCGGGAGCCGCGGCACGGGAACCTCGATTGCCGATTGCGATGCGGCATGCCGCCGATGCGGCAACGCAGCCCCGAAGGACCCGCAATGAATGAATCGCCGGCGTCGAGCCGCCTGGATTGCGAGCGCGAGAACGTGCGAGCCTGTCGGTCTTCGCTCGCAGGTGACGCTGCGTCGGCTGCAGCCACCGCGATCGCGGCGCGCGCCGATGCGGCGGTCCGGCCGGCCCAGCGGCCCATCATCCACGACGTGCGGGACTGTGTACGCGCACCGTGACGACATGTCGTCATGCGAATCGTGTTTGTCACCGAAACGTTTCCGCCCGAGGTCAACGGCGTGGCGTTGACCGTCGAGCGCAGCGTGCGCCACATGCGCCGCACCGGCCACGATGTGATGCTGGTGCGGCCGCGCCAGAACGGTGAATTGCTGGAACGCGGCACCGCGCAATGGTTGGCACGCGGCATGCGCATACCGATGTACCCGGACCTGCGCATGGGCCTGGCGACGAGCACGGCGCTGCGCAACGGCTTCGATCACTTCGATGCCGACCTCGTGCACGTGGCCACGCAAGGACCCCTTGGCCGTGCGGCGGTCAGCGCGGCGTTGCGCCAGGGCATTCCGGTGACGAGCGATTTCCGCACCAACTTCCACATCTATTGCCGGCACTACGGCTTTGGGTTTGCGAGCGACGTGGTCATGCACTACCTGTGCAGCTTTCACAACCGCACGGCGGTCACGTTCGTGCCTTGCCTGGCGTTGCGCAACGAGTTGCAGGCACAAGGCTTCGAGCGCGTTGAAGTGCTCGGCCGCGGTGTCGACTCGCGGTTATTCACGCCGCAGCGGCGCAGCGGGGCGCTGCGACGGCACTGGGGTGCCGGGGTTGACGATCCGGTGTTGCTGTATGTCGGCCGCTTGGCGCACGAGAAGAACGTGCCGCTGGCGCTCGATGCCTTCGCCGCGGTTCGGGGACAGGTACCTGGCGCGCGCATGGTGGTGGTGGGCGACGGGCCGTTGCGGCACGAACTGCAAGCCCAGCACCCCGGTGTGCACTTCGCTGGCATGTTGCGCGGCGACGCGCTGGCGACGCACTATGCGAGCGCCGACGTGTTTCTGTTTCCGAGCCTGAGCGAGACCTTCGGCAACGTGACGCTCGAGGCCATGGCCTCGGGGCTGTGCGTGGTGGCGTTTGCGGCGGCGGCCGCCGGCGAGCTGGTGCGCAACGGCCGCAACGGCGTGCTTGCCAAGCGCGCTGATCGTGACGCCTTCATCCAAGCGGCCTGTGCAGCGGTGTGCCAGCCCACTGACTTGAGCTCGTTGCGCCGCCAGGCGCGACAGACGGCGCTGGCCAGCGACTGGGAGCCGGTGTTGCAACGCTTCGAGCAGCGCCTGCGTGAACTGGCACTGACGACCAGGGTGTTCAGCCATGCAAGTCTGGCTTGAGCGTGCGGTTGCGCGCTGGGTCGACCGCGACCGGCGCTGGGCGCAGGCGGTGCACCGCGTGGCCAACTGGCCACTGGTGATGTTGAGCCTGGTGCTGGCGAGCCGGCTGGGTGACGGTGTGCTGTGGGTCGCGATCATCGCCATGCTGCCGTTGGTCGCCGGGCCGACCGGCTCAGCCTGCGCTCTGCAG
>Ga0065707_10082818_pt1 | contig 11900 bp, 10 predicted proteins | sample SwiRhicommuniRL3_FD_59094 | JGI IMG/M metagenome (GOLD analysis project Ga0065707, IMG submission 59094) | Switchgrass rhizosphere bacterial communities from Rose Lake, Michigan, USA - RL3 v2 (version 2) | ecosystem: Host-associated > Plants > Roots > Rhizosphere > Soil | place: East Lansing... | reverse complement strand
ACCACCATAGTGAGCGGCCATCATACTCTAGTCCCTACGTAGGCAATATTACATAGGCAATACTTGTTGCAGTTATTCATCTCTATATCTCGAATTTGCTTATCTGCAGGATACAAATAGTCAAATATTAAGTCTCATAAACTTGAACCAACAACCCTAGCAACCCCAACAATGTCTACAGAAGCAGAAAAGGAACAAAAAGCTGCTAAATTGCAGCAACAGTACAATAAATACCAAGAAATAGTGAGCGAGTTGGAATCACAGGTTTTCGCGCTCAGATCCAAGCTCGAAGAACACTTGATCGTCGAGAAGACATTGAATGAAATACCAGAAGCACAGAGACAAGACAGAAAATGTTTCAAGATGATCGGCGGCGTTTTGGTGAACAAGTCGGTGGATAAAGTCATTGAAATCTTGAAGGAAGAAATCGAAGCGTTGAAGAAGGAAATGGTTTCTGTGGAGGCCGGATTGGTAAAGACGACCAAAGAGAGAGAAGACTGGATGAAGGGCAACAATATAAAAATTGTAAGGCAATAGATGATAAATAGAATAATGAAGATCTATCAGAGATTTGCTGAGGTGGTAAATGGAATCATCGAGATACAGCTGATTTACTGGACTTCTAACAATGTTTTGACCTGAATTACTGAGGTAGTGAAGATAAAAGCTATTCATATACATAATAATGAATATAATTGACATTTGGACTGGATCTGATGAATTGACCGTTTGGATGATTATTATGCCCATATTTCAAATGTTGTTTATAAATCATACAGCAAATCTACAGGTGGAGAAGTGATTTGACAGAGAAATGAGGGAGGGTAATCAAAAATGACGGTTTTTCATACATAAAGATATGTGCTCAATAGTGGAACTGTTAATATTCTTGTGTATTTATATTATTAGTCATGGGTGTTTGGATTGGGGATGGCTAGCAACAGCGACTGTTCTTCAAAATTATCGTCAAATTATGTATGATGACCATTCATATATAAGTTGTAGACTAATTTTATTAAAAGTATAGAATAATGTAGATGATAATCTGATTCTGAATAGTCCTGACTTCTGAGTCTGACTTCTGAGTCTGACTTCTGAGTCTGACTTCTGAGTCTGACCTCTGAGTCTGAGATAGTTAGAGTCTGATATAGTTTAAGATAATTTAAGACAGCCACAATTGTCTACAAGAAATCCAGTCATACCGATATCTAACTTTACACATATTATACCTGTTGAAGGTTCATAAACATTTATTAACTGGCACTGAGAGATAGTATAGAATCTGAAGAATACCGATCACAGGAACTGATAGTGATCACAGGGAACTGATAGTGATCACGCACAAGCAACTTCACTTCGCTCAGTGTAATTCAACTTCACACAACCAAGGTCTTTACATACTCTACTCTGGCTTCACTTTCCTTACCCAAGTCTCTATTTATGGCTTCCCACTTTGGCTCGTCCTTGAACAATCTCACGGCCTTTACGTACTTGGAGTCGTTGGTCAATGTGAAACGGTGGTAAATACCCGCTGGCAATATCAACAAGTCGTTCTTGACCAACTTTGTTCTGATCCATTTGTCGTTTTCATTTCTGACGTCGAAATATCCTTCTCCATCAAGAATGTACCTGATCTCTTCATCTTCGTGGTAGTGTTCTTTGTAGAATTGTTTCATCTTGTTGTTGAAAGCTTCCAAGTCAGGGAATGTCGCTAATGACAAGTTGACCACGTCACGGTTTTTGTAGTTCCGTTTCTGAGCAAGTGTATCGAGATCTTCAGTGGTACTTATATTATGATAGATCACACCGATGGATTCAAGGTGAGAAAGGGCCACCGGTTCGCCGGAATTGTGAGCTTCGGAGAAGTTATCTTCTGTGTCTTTATTGTCGTGATAGTAAGCCTCAACCATTATGAATAGATATGAAAAAGTTCAACAGAATCTAATTTGGTTCCGAAACCTTACGTAGATTTGCTATCACGAAATCTTTTTTATTCGAGCCACAGCACGTTCCAGACGGAAAAGTGCGTTACAATCACCGAGGAGCGTTGTGAGATTAGAGACGTAGTGAGACTGGAGACGTAGGGTTACCACACGATAGTATAATTACCAAGCACTGTATACAATTGTTCTGAAAGTTGCAAAAATAGCGAGGATAGTTCAATATATGGTTATCCAAATGCTATTATATATTGGATTATACTCTATATATATATTATATTTATGAGTTACCCTCCATCATAGCCTGGCAAGTATCACATTTTCGGTAGTTTAACTGTAAGCCTCTCAACTTGGGCCCTGAGCTAACAATGTACTGACAAATCTATATGTAGTAAGCTAACTAGTGGGTATCACCCACCACATGGATATGTGAAGCTGGTATACTAAGCAGATTAGTTAGTTTACAGATATAGAGTTAGACATACTAATATTTATAGAAATACTAATATTTATAGACATACTAATATTTATAGACATACTAATAATAATAGACACCATTATGACCTAGGCATGCTAATTATATATTGGAAATCACCAGCTTCCAACTATATTTATTTGGGTGCAAAATTCCAATCACCAAAGTCTAGACCAAATTCTGGGCCACCAAGTTAGATTTCCAATTAAACCTCCAATGAAATTTCCACGCTATTCTCTATTCTAAAACTACAATGATTCAGTTTGGCTGTTTTTAACACTCACTGAGCACTTTGTATAGATTCTTGTAGTCCACTTATTGATATTTGCTCGATAACCTTATTCAAGATAGTGAGCTTTTCAAAAGTAATATCCACTAGGCAAATATATTGACAAAAGTTAGGACTTTAGGCAGTAATATAGCTAGTGTATTATTTGAAATTTGTTTAAGCTACTCTGTAAAGACTTTGATGGTTTGTTATCGAAGCAACTATATTCGTTTCACTACTAAAGTTAAATATTTATTCAAGTGTAAAATTATTAAATATTTCAAAGAGTTTTTAATCTACAAAAATTGCAGAATGAACTCCCCACTAATATTATCATCACCTATACCTCCAATTACAACCAGCCATGGACCTTGTAAGCTTTCACTAACTACCACTATATAATGTCGCACGACATTATCATATTTCGCGACACAACCTACAACGAAAAAACCATCAACCAACTGACAGCCATTTACACCATCATAAACTACAGCCATTTTCACCGCCAAAGAACCCATCGCATAGATTCAAATACCTCGAAGAATAATTAACGATAGTGATCATATTCTCGTATTATTAGAGAAATCTACCACTTCATCAGAGAATTAGACTCCAAATAGATTTTCAAATAGATCTCCAACAATTACTTCAAATTTCATAGAATCTATATATCACAATTAGCACCCTCAAGCTTGATTTTCTAAACATAAAAGACTCACTATTAGGTAACTCCAACAGCACACAATGACCGAGTACCGTCGTTACAATAATCAAAACCTAGAACAACAACTAGCGTCGCAAGAGAAAAAGACCGCCCATCGTAGAACAGTCGATCATGGGAATAATATGGGAAGATGGTACATCAACAAGAGTTTGGGAATAACTAAAAAACAACAGCCTATCGGAAAAATCCGACCAGAATCTTCATATTTAATTGACTTGTTGCCGTCTCTTGCATATTCGTCGTCGTCGAATCTAGGATGTAATAATAACAAAAATAATATGGGGATAATGGACATTCAAAGTAAGTTTGTGCATTTATCTTCCAATAAAGTGAGACATGCAATTAATACTGTAAAATGGACCCCCGAAGGAAGAAGACTAGTGGTAGCTTCTCATTCTGGAGAATTCACTATATGGAATGGAATGACGTTCAATTTCGAAACCATTATGCAAGCACATGACTCTCCGATTCTTGCATTAAGCTATTCCCATAATGACGAATGGCTTCTCAGTGGTGATCAAAGTGGTGTCATCAAATATTGGCAACCAAACTTCAACAATGTGAACATTTTGAACGGACATTCCAATGCTATTAGAGATATAGCGTTTTCACCAAACGATTCCAAGTTTTTGACGGCTGGCGACGATTCTACACTTAAAATTTGGAATTTCAACAACGGAAAAGAAGAACGTACACTCACAGGACATCACTGGGAAGTGAAATCTGCAGATTGGCATCCTGATCTCGGATTAATTGTGAGTGGGTCGAAGGATAATTTAGTGAAGTTATGGGATCCAAGAGTCCAAACATGTATTTCAACATTGCATGGTTTCAAACACACTGTGAACAAAGTGAGGTTTCAAACAGCAGGAACAAAACGATTATTGGCATCAGTTTCAAGAGATCGTTCGTGTCGTGTGTTCGACATACGAACAATGAAAGATTTGCTTGTCTTGAGGGATCACGAGACGGATCTTTCTTGTGTTTCATGGCATCCTACCCATGCCTCGATGTTAACTACCGCCGCCTATAACGGTTCGATGAATCATTACCTACTTGACTCATACATTCCTGATAGTACTTCAAAGAAATCATCCACAACCTCATCAACTTCTTCGTCCATCGAAGCAGTCCATACAATTCCTTACGCTCATGAAAAGGCTATCCATGCCTTAGAATATCATCCTCTTGGCCATTTATTATGTTCTGCTGGTTCAGATAAGTCTGCCAGATTTTGGTCGAGAGCAAGACCAAACGATCCTGCTTCATTTAAAGATCCTTTGTACACCGATGACAAAAACGGTGCTTGGTACTATGCTGTGAATAACAATATCAATGCTATCATGGAATCTGGACAAGATCTGATGTCGTCAAACACTAATAGAACAAACAGTCCTACAAAGACGGATAATCGCCAAGAAGCAAATGGACACGCTCCTAGATTCAATTTACCAGGATTGAATAATTTAAGTAATAATGAAGAAAGAAGCGAAGGAAGCTATGGTGGGTCTGCTTGGGGGTCGATTCCAGGATTGAGAAATTAGGCTAGTTATTTTCGTGGCTTCCACAGCGCTAGGAACCCATAATTGACCTCTGTTAAGTCTATCATTCTAAATCGAAATCATCATAAAACAATAAATGAATAGTTGATATTCACACCAAGAATGAATCAGAGATTAACATAGTGAAGTATATAACAAAGCAGATCTAATAATAACTCTATTCTGAGTTCCTACAGTCATAAACCAATAATTGTATAATAATATCTATTAAATCTATAAACCTGAAAAAAATATACGTGTTCCACGTATTCCCAATATTAACCGAAGACTACCCTTGTAGTCTTGTGAATGAATAAAATGTAATCTGTAATGTAATGTTCCGATATCTGAATGAAAATGTTCCGAGATAACTGTAATCTCTAATAAGTTCCGACTTGCAACCTGTAATTGTTCCTTTTATCCCAATACTAGAACCTGTTTCTACCATGTAGATAACCCTTGTGATCTCTTCTAAGAGACTCTTTGTGACGATTATTCCTTATTTAAGTTGATTGGATATTCCATAAAATGCATCAACGGCTTCGTAATATCTCTTGCCCTCTGATTCGAAATAATCCATTTCAAATGCTCTAATTTTGTCGAATATCTCTTCTTCTTGGAACTCCTCGTCGACGAGAGAATTCTCTAAAAATTCTCCTCCGTTGACGACCTTTAAGTACATCGAGATCGGATAACTTTTCAACTCTTCCGTGGTAATTGGCTCGTATATCTTGTAGTAATGTTCCGAGCGTAACTTGAAATCTGAGATGGAGGAGAGATAGTTCTTTTCTTTGTAATCTAAATTGTGAGCCTTTCCGTTGATGTTGAAGTTGAGCAACCTGTCATCGTTACACTGGACTTCCATGATCATGATTCTTGCGTTGATGCTGTTGTGGACCTTTTCGATCATTTTGGCCCGTCTTGCTGCCGTGGTGTTTGTTGCGTCCAAGAAGCCGACATTAACGACATTATTGTTGATATCGTCAATCAAGTTGGTGACTGCAATGTTGGCATACTTTTCTCTGTCTAACTTACCTTGGATGTTGTTTGGGTTGAAGAAGTCGGAGTTATCGAATTTTGCATACATTCTTCTGACATCTCCGGCATTATAGATGTTTGACGAGATGGAATGTTGGTTGAAATAGTCTGATAATTGTTTGGCAATGGTGCTTTTACCAGAAGCCGGTAATCCAACGAGAATTATGGCCAACCCTTGTGATTTGGTGGCGATTGAATTGAGCTTCGGGTATAATTCCGAATTTTGAAATATTCCCGCGATGTGCGACGCGATCGGACATTTGGTGTTCGGAATAACCAGCTCCGATGTACAGCGTGACATGATCGGTGTCACGGTAGCCGTGGAACATTTGCTATTGTTGTCGAATAAGGAGTTTATGGAAGTAGATGAATCGATTAATCTCATGTTGTATGAATCTATTGGTGAAGAAGGCTCGAAATTTAACTGGCTGGGATATTTGGGACTTGATGGACCATCAAAAAATTCAAATGATACTGATTTAGACATAATATGATGTAGCCGATGTAGTGGGAGCTTTTGGGCTTAACTGATCAGAAGTTACTGAGCTGAGTTAAGAATAAGCTACTAATCTGAGCTAACTGCTTTGTTGTTTGAACTCTTGCTTTGAGCTAACTAGCTTGAATGTGAGCTAATCTGACGAGTGTCTGTACTATATGTAACTGTAGTAGGAGTTAGCACTAATAATTTAATAAGAACGATGGATGGTTTATGAAAAACTTTTGAAAATTGCCAGTTTCAGATCCTTTAATATAAATCTAAAAACGATGGCTCACTAAATCAACTTAGGGACTACGGAAGTGGTATGACGAAGGCATGTGGAACGAACCGTGGATTTTATGTATGTGGTCATGAGCCTTTTCTTGAAACAGAAAAAAAGAAAAAATTTTCCGAGAATATTCCGAACCCTTCTGTTTGAGCGAGTCATTTTGTCAGGAGATGATGCGGGTTTTGAATAGTCTGTTAGAGGTTAGATTTAGCGTCTACTGAGGTAGGTCATTGTTTTAGAGTAACCGTTAAACGGTTTCTTTGAAATGGATTGAGAATTAGTGGTTGCTCATACTTCCTCAACTCCGTTGCGGCATGCAATTTTGGGGAGGGGGGGACGGAGGGGAGTCCGGACGTGAGGGACCCATGACTCAACATTGGGCCAAGTGGATTCAGGACAAATGGAGGATAAATGGAACTATGAGTCTTTGGAATTGACTACTAGATCTAAGAGGTGTAGACGGTCCGTATACGTAGCAGATAACACCATTAGAAAATCGTAATAATTACATCATCTAACAGATATTGCGAGCTTTGACTCAGAATTTTATTGTACGACGAGAATTTTTCATGACTTTCTTATCGCTGACAATTACAGAGACACGTTGGTTTCCATAAACCCACGATAGCCTAGAGCGGTGATGATGTTCACGTAGTCTATCCGTGTAATCTCTCGATGAGGCTGTGTTGATAGATACGGGTATTGATTATTTCCACATCGAGAGAGTCGCGACAGTCTGAATGTGACGAAGTCACGTGACAAAATCCAGTTTTAGGTTATAAATACGTACACCTATATACATATAGATTCTACACATTCACCAGGTTTACGGATAAATATATGGTCGGCTTTATTGTACCCGCTCTGTGTGGTGGTTCTATTGAAGTCTATTCTTTTCTTGATTTATCAACTTTATCGCAATTTCACAACATAAATGAAATTTTATGGTCATTTTGAAGAAATTGGGTGCAAAATAATATAAATACTAATAATTTATTATATTGATCATATTTACAGGATGTTTATTCATTTCTCATAATACAAGTTTCGGCTTATAGACTACTGGATTCGCGTCCTGATGCTCCCATTTCTTAGTTCTTGCTTCTCCAAGTGTACCGTAAACTTTCATGGTAGCTTCTCTAGACATTCTCTTGGTTCTAGGTGCCTTATCTAAGTCGTCTTTATTTTCTTTCAGCTCGCTACTATCGTCTTTCTTATCATTCTCTTTGTTTTCCTTGAAATTCTTTTGGTAACTCATGGAAATGGTGTCGACGGGAACTGCCAACATGTCCAATAAACGTTTGCGGTTGGATTCGGTAATTTCGTCACTTGTATTTTCAATCTTGTGTATGCTGTACAGAACCTTCCAGTCAGCATCTACTCTCGTGGGGTAGGGACTACCTCCTACTGCAACAAAATCGTCAATAACATGTTTGTCGATATCGATAAAGTACGTCGTGACCTCTGAGTCTGCGATCGTACGCTCATTGAAATCGGTAAGGCGGTCACGATGTTCTTTAAGGTTTTCCAACCGTTCCTGTGCAGTCAAGTCCTCTTTGAAACTTGTCTTAAACTGATGAGAAAACTCTTGGAGTTGCTTCCTTTCGTCAGCAGCTATTGGAACTGAAGAAACATATAACCGTGTCTTGCGTTCCATTTGAAAGAACTGACTCTTCATCACTAATCTGAACGCAGTGTCACCCATCTCTGTAGTCAACAATCTCATCAAATCTTGCCAGATCTCTAACGACATTTTGAATTGAGTATCCGCCACATGGCTGGGCAAGTTTTCGACGGTTTCATCTAGATTGATCTCGTCGGCCGTTGCATCCTCTGAAGGCTGAATTCTGTCCAATTTTGAGTGGTGATAGAATACTTGATCCAATTCGCTCAATGGTAAATATTGGAATCCAAAAAACGTACTGACATTATGGTACGCCACAAAGATCCCATCCATTTGACCGATTCTTGCTTGAAACGCATACTTCAACAATGCCCCCGTGGTGATCAAGTCAGTATACTCTTTTTCAAAAGATTCAAACTCGCCCTTTAACCTCCATATTTGATACTTGTTCTCTTCAGCTTTGGGGTTTCCACTATTGTATCTAATAGAACATGCCGCACGAGTCTTGAGATCAAACGTACCATTCCCAGGTAATCTTTCGTCGTAACAGTCCAACTGCGATCTCATCAAGAAATCTCCGTATGTCGCATAATTATATATATTAGCAGGTTTGTCTTCATCCTTGGTTGGAATTTTGGAGTCCATTTTATATTTTCCAAACTCATTTTCATCAGTAGTCAATAGAGCTTCAAGACAATGTCCCATGGCCGATAAGAGAATTTCGTTATCACATGATTTGTCGGATTCCAAAGCATATATTCTTTCGCCTGTAGTTTTGTTCACTCCTTTTGGAATCACAACGAGACTGGCAGGTAATTTGGGTAACAACCCTGAAAATGCTGGAAATTGGAATCTGGATACTTTGGTAGGATGATAGTTGTTCAATAAAAAGTAAAATTGAATCAACGTTGAAGTCATGGACGAGGTAGAAGAATAAAATTGTTTGTTCTGTTCATTAGACGCTGCTAGCAAGGTCGTATCCTTAGACACCGTCTGAAACGCACTTATAGCGTCGAAATCGAAGTCACGATAGTTGATGATTTTCTTCAAGAACGGTGGGAAGTTGTATACCCTTGTTCTTGGATCTTGAAAGAAATGAACTCCGGGCGAAAACAATACTCGATCTAGATTGTGGGCTAGTTTGGGGATATTCTCGTTAGCCAACTTATACGCTTGCTCCATATATTTATCCTTCACTGAAACGGTCTTCTGAAGCACTTGTGTAGATGTGGTCTTGTCTACCTTTTCGTTGATGAATTGATGATGTTTGGTGGGACGGCGGGTCACCCTATTACTGGAAGATATGAAGTGGGATCTAGCTCTGATATCTTTCTCTGTATGGTCTGATTTGAAATGTCTAGATCTGAATTTGTCTGTATGTCCCTTATCTGAGATATTATTGGTTACTTTGTGAATTGTCGTGGATCCAGTAGGATATTTCTGTAATAGTTGTTTGCGCTTACGTTCAATGCTTTGGATGGAAGCTTGTGGATTCTTCTTGGATTGTTTAGGCTGTGACTCCTTCTGTGATTCTTTGTGGATCGGAGGGTCGCTCTTTTGCTTTTCACCCAGTCTCTTATCTTGATTCGTTTTATTTATGGCCCATCTTACCTCAGCCGATAAGACATTTTGATCAAGATCTTTGGTGTAGCGCTTATCTATCTTTCTAGGGGGATATGGCGACGGAGCTTCTTCGACATTTAATGACGCGATTTCTTTCTCATCCACCATTAATCTTGAAGTATTCTTCAAGGCACTGGCAAGATCAATCGATTTGGTTCGTTTTGTCTTCTTTGGTTTGTCCGTAGACTCCTCATTATACACACGGACAGAAAAACTCAAACATCGTATCCTAACTGAAGCTATGAATGTTTTTGTTTGATTCCGCAGGACTCCTCTCCTTGCAGACGCCAACATATGGTGGTAAGTATTAAGTGTGTATGAAATTTGGATGTTTTCAAGTCATCGTTAATTCGGCTACATGCAGGATCTATTTCATATCAGGACCTGTAATTCGATTACCTATATATATAAACATATATGATATAAGATATGGTTATTAATTGGGTATCATTATATCAAAAAGGCTTTGTAGATGAAGAGTAAGAGAATTGCTGATTAATTAGAGGTCTGATGATGGAACTATGAAGAGGCTTCAAAAAGGTAGATGGAGCATTTAAGGTAATAGATAAAAGCAGTAAACTGTCAAGCTAGTAGTTTTCAGAGGGATATACAAAAATATATTAGATCATGACTCCGTGATACGCATCTAGAGTAATACTTTAATGTAAACATCTGTACCTAGTACTTATTAGAAATTATAGTAACTTGTTTTTTCAATTATATGTCATATTTATGAAAATATTAGGCGACCAACAAGAACTACTAGATTTCAAGAGAGTGCTTCAAAATCACGATATAACCTATATATGTTATTTATTCCATGCAAGTTAAAGCTCTTTGTATAACTAGTTATTGTTATAGTAGTATATTTGTTTGGCTGCAAAATATGGACTTCTTATCAAATAACTCAGAGAGCATAGTAAACGTTTAATACTAGACTCGCTAGATTACTATATATTGAGAAATTTGAACGAGTTTATGAGAAGCTTGATGATGAGGTGGTGGGTTGAGTTTAATAGCTAGGTTTTACCGACGCCTGTCTAATAATTATAGTGTCATTCTATATTACTAGGGAAAATTATAGCTTAGTCTTTGAATATCAGGGACAGTTATAACTCTCTCGAACTTCAGTCATTAAATATCAGGGAAATATATAAGTTCAGTCTTTAAATATCAAGTAATAATGCATTTATATAGAGTTTTGTATGTATTGTTTCTTGTCCACTAGAACAGATTTTGCAGCCAACAATAGATCCATTCACGTGACTTTACACTTACCTAGGGTTGGTACCCTAGTTTTACATCACGCTTTTTTTGGGACTTCCAATGCGCAACAATTAACTATTGCGGTGAGGATGTTGTACTTTTTCGCAGCGTTTTTTCATCCACATAGTGAAAAAAGGCACTGAAAAATTATTGAAAATTTAATAGTTTGTAGTTTACTAAGCCAAACACTTAAAAAATGGGTATGTGACATTTCAAATAGTGATAGTTGATGTAATTGAAGCACATAATAGAGCCGACAATCATGGTGGCGTTAATTCCAAGCTTGTATCTTTAAAGAAATGCTGAAAACGATCTATCAAGATATTGTTAGGATAAAGAAATTCCCTAAGACGAAGTAGACCATCCAGTACTGTGAAGAAAGACCAACATGAATACTTCAGCGCCAGAAAGACGCCTCCATTTTACATCAAATCAATTCAAATATGTCCAAACAAATACTAACAATTTTTAGGTAGAGTAATTCGTAACCAAAGAAAGGGTGCCGGATCCATCTTCACCGCTAACACTAGATTGAGAAAAGGTGCTGCCAAGTTAAGAACCTTGGATTATGCCGAACGTCATGGATACATCCGTGGTATTGTTAAGCAAATCATCCACGACCCAGGTAGAGGTG
>Ga0065707_10082817_pt1 | contig 11903 bp, 18 predicted proteins | sample SwiRhicommuniRL3_FD_59094 | JGI IMG/M metagenome (GOLD analysis project Ga0065707, IMG submission 59094) | Switchgrass rhizosphere bacterial communities from Rose Lake, Michigan, USA - RL3 v2 (version 2) | ecosystem: Host-associated > Plants > Roots > Rhizosphere > Soil | place: East Lansing... | reverse complement strand
CGGGGCTGTGGCGCCCCGCTGTGCGCCTGCCAGGAGTTCGTGGCGCCGGCGGACGGGAAGCCCTCCTGATGGCGAACGCGCCGACGCCCGATCCTGACGGCAAGACGTTGAGCATCGACCAGGCCCGTACCGTGGTCGGCGTCTCCCGCCGCACGATCTACAACTGGATCAAGGCAGGGAAGCTCCCCTACAAGCGCACGCTCGGGGGGAGCATCCGCATCTACGAGGAGTCCTTGTGGCAGCACGGAACACGGCGCGAGACGCCGAAGGAGCCAGCGTGATAATCGCCAGCGCGTGCATCGGTTTAGCCTGCGGGCTGATGGCAGGGTTGGTCGCGTGGCTCTGCACCGAGCCGTACGTGGAATAGTGGACGGATCTGATGCCGTCCCGCCTCTCCGACGAAGAACGCTTCCGGATCGCCCTTAAACGGATCACCGTGTATCCGTCGGCGGCGGAGTTGCGGCGGCAGTCCGGATCGGGCGGGATCCTCAACTACAACGCGGTGCTCGAGCAGCACTACGAGGATGTGATCGAGGAAGCCAGGGCGGCGCTGCGGGCGTACCGGAAGCAACCGATCCCAAAGGAGACGACCGATGCTCGGTGATTTCGACGAAGACGAAGAAGTCGACGACGACTGGTTCGACGACGAGGACGAGGATGACGACGACGATCTGGTGGATCCCTTCGAAGACGACGAGGAATGACGGTTTGAGGTTCTTCTATGGCGAGTAAGACGCGGCCACCCGAAGAAGTCATCAAGGAAGCCGACGAGCCGTCCGTGATTGGCGCTGGTTGTGGCCTGCCGACCATGCCGACGCAAGCCGAAGCGGAGGCAGTCTGGCGAGCCGCCTACGTGGCCCGCATGTGCGAGCGCGGCGTAGACATCGCGGACGCTCGGGCGTGCTGCAACGCGGGCTCAGTGGTCCTATTAGACGACCCAAGCGAAGCCGCTGATGCTGAACTTGAATGCTGGGAGAACGACGGTGATTGAGGATCCACGGACAAAGACCGAGCTACTTTCCCAGCTCCAGGCGGCCGAGGACCGGATCGCCAGCGTGCGGAACTTGCAGCGATACGAAGGACTGCCCCCATTCGCCGATGGTCAACAAGTTGTGCTTGCCAAAGACCTTGACGCCGCCCTCCGTGCAGGACAGGAGACGACCCATGAGCCCTGAGACGAGTCGCCAGCGAGATCCCGCAGAGGTGATGGAGGAACTGAAGCGACACATCGCGGCCATCGACGGCGTGGCCGAGGCTCAGTTGCAGTGTCGGCGGCCAGTGGCAGCACGATTACTCTACGACGCCAATATGGGTATATGCGGGCTGTTCAATGACCTTCTGAAGCGTGCCGAGGAGTCCTCGCACGCCCTCGCACGGGTGCAGGAAGAACGGCAGTGGCAGCCGATCGAGACGGCGCCGAAGGATGGGACGACGGTGCTGCTCTGGTGGCGCTCGGAGTTCGCTGGTGACGTGGTCGATTGGTGGGCCTGCGGGGAGTGGAAAGTATTCGGCGATGGCTCGAAGGGCTGGATCGGTGAATCGTTCTACACGAGCGAACCTGACTTTTGGACACGGCTGATTGCCGCGAGGCCGACTCACTGGATGCCTCTCCCCTCTCCTCCCCAGGAGCCGACATGAGCCCTGAGACACGACGAGACGAGAAGAAAGGATCAGCCCCTGTGGTAATCTCGGCCGAACCGGTAAAGGAGTAGCCAGTGGGAAACAAGAACGAAATCACGGGAAAGGTCGGGGCTGCGCCCCCTCCGGACGCCCCGATTGAGTCAGCCGCGCCACTCCAGCCGAGTACGCTGGAATTTCAGCAGCAGCAGGCCCGGAGCAACGAACGGACGCTCCCGCCGTTTGCGCCGAAGCCGATGGGGCTGGTGTCCGGTGTCGTCGCCGCGGTCCGGTCGGCCATCATGCCGCCGAAGGCCGAACCGGTGGCCCCGGCGCCGGATCCTGAACCGAGCCGCGTGCAGCAGTTGGCAGAGGAGTTCTTCGGCGACGAACCCTACCTGCCGGTCGTCCAGCAGCAGGCCGATGCCGCACCAGTCAGCCCCTTCCACGATCCGATGATTTCAGGCGATGTCGATCAACTGGTCGACGTGCTCCCGGAATTGACGGCGGAAGATCGGCTCCGGATGCCGGCGGCGTCGAACAGCGAGACGCCCTCCAAGGGGCTGTTGCCGTCCCTCGTCCCGGATACGATGCCGGACAAGTTCGACGGCATCTCCCGCGGCGGATTCTCCGACGTGAACGACGCGCAGTACTTCCCGCTGACCGGCGAGGAACTCCGGGAACTGGTCTGTGCCCTCGCCGACACCCTCATCGCCCAGGTCCGCAACGATCTGCGCTTCTCGCTGGCGCTGACCTACCCTCGCGTGCGAGCGGTCCTGCGGCTCGAGGTCGAAGGGGCCGCCGAGGACAAGGATGGCGGGTTCGTCATCGAAAAGGTCTTCGCGCCGAAGGCTGGCACGCCCGGAGGCACGGCGCTCGAAATCGCCCGTCAGCGGGCGAACCAGGTGTGCTTCGTCATCCAGGCCGTTCGTCAGGAGTTTAGCGAGGACGGCCAGTCGGATCAGCCCCCGGACGCGATCCGGGACGAGCTCGGTCTGAGTCGTCCACGGAAGACGATCATCCAGGGGCAGGGCGGCCAGCAGTTCATGGTCGATATTCCGTCGCCAGGAACCGATGTGTCGGCGCTGACGCGGTAGGGGTGTAGACTTCCTGACGCTATGCCCAAAGAGCCGAAGCCGACTCGTCCGACGCCGATCCCGCGCACGCCTCCAACCGGTAAGATCCACGTCACCGTCCAGGGAGGGTCCGTCTTCGATGCCGAAGGCGTGGCCGTCAACGATCCCGGGTTGGCCGTCTTGTTTCAGGCGTGGTTGGCTTCACTGTCGGCGACACCGCAGCAGATTGCGGCGCTGACGGCGAAGCTCAGGGGCCAGAGCGATGCACTGGCCTCCACCGTGGCATCCGGTCACCCCGATCCTCAGCCCAAAGCGCATGTGCCGAAGGCTCCGTAACTTTTTTGCTCGATTCAGAAAGAGAGACACCATCATGGCGACTCCCAACATCAACGAAGCCCTTCTTGCCCTGGAAGCCGAACTCGCCCGAGACGCCTCGGTCAATTCCTCGGCCGCGACCCTGATCACGCGCCTGCTGGCCGACATCGAAGCCAACAAGGGCGCCCCCGCCGCGATCCAGGCGATCGTGGATCAGTACCGGGCGCAGACCGATGCGCTGGCGGCGTCGGTGGCGGCTGGCACGCCGGCCGAGGAGCCGCCGGTCGATCCCCAGGCGCGTCGTCGGTAGTTCGAATCGGGGGCCGGTCTTCGGATCGGTCCCCACTTCACACAAGGATCTATGTCAGAAACGACGCAGAACGTGCTCGGTCAACTGGCGGCGGTCATCGCCCGTATGCGAGTACTCGCGCAACTGGTGCAGTCGAACGAGCGTCGTCCATCGGCGGATGAAATCTACAGAGAACTCGTCGCGTGCGGCGGGGCGCTCGTTGCCGTCCAGGATCTGCTGTCGGCGCCAGCACCCGAACCAGTCGCGTCAGAGGATCCGCCGACAGAGAGCGTTCGTCGGACCAAGCGACCGGCAACCGATCCTCACAACAAGAAGAAGTAGATCGTGCCTCCCTACTCACCGGTCAAGTCGAAGTCGCAGTCCCGTGCTCTCTTCGCCAAGGCGAACCGCGGCGAGATGTCGATGGACGACGCCAAGGGGAAGACGAAAGCGGCGGATTTCAAGCGGTTGCCGGAACGGCTCGGACGCGGCAAGAAGGGGCGTGCTCCGAAACGCGCACCCAGTCGTAGGGGCTGACGTGTGGATCACCGAAATTCCGAGGCTGCTGATACGCCTGATCGCGCTCATGGAGGAGAACAACCTGCTCTTGCGGGAACTCCACCTGAAGTCGACCGGACATCACGCGCTGACGGTAAAACGCGGAAGTACCCCCTCCAGGATCCCCGCAACCGATGCTTCCCAACCAAGGCGTTCCGCCGTTCGAAACTCGAGCGCCGTTTGGCAGCGCACGCCGCCCTCGTTGCAAGCGGACCTCGACAGGGAAGTGTCCGAAAGAAATCTGAAAGCAAGTCAGCCACTCTCGCCGACGGAGCCCGACGTGGCATCAGAAAGGTCCAGACCGCCAACCGAAAGCGGATCGCCGCCGAAATGGAATCCGAGCGTCGACGACATGCCGCGGCCCTGAAGGATCTGGTCATCGGCGAGATTCCAGAGGATCCAGACAACCTTCGACTGCCATCCTCGGCCACGCACACACAGAGAGCCAAAGTGAAACTCAGGAAGCTGCGAGAGAAGCGTGAAGGGGCCCAGACGCGCAACGATCTGGAGTTGCCGGAGATGCCAGGCATCAACGCGTTGTCGTTCACCGTGCGCTACCTCCACGGCGGGCGGCAACGGTTCCTGGAGTTCGTGAAACTTGCGCACATGAACGGGGATCCAGTGGCTACGGCGTGGTGGACGGTATTCGCGGACCTTCCGAAGACGCAACGCGAGCACTGCAACTTCGACGACGTGTGCGCGGCGGCCGGAGTCAAGCCCTCCGCTTTGCTCGCAGGCGTCGTCGGACACGGCATGGAAGCGATGACCGACATGGGGAACCTTGTGGCGGCAGCGTTCCATCCAGAAGTCGTCGCGGCGGCCGGTAAATCGGCCCTGCGGATCGGCGGCGAGCACGCGTCGGTCGCGGCGGATGATCGGAAGCAGTTGCTGCAGGCGAGAGGGTTGCTCCCGGTACCGAAGGGCGCCTCGATTCATGTCCATGCGAACGCCAGTGCCAACGCGGCGGCGGCAGCGCAGGCGAATCAGGATCCATCGGTGCCGAAGTTCTCGAGCGACATCGCCTCGCTGTCGGCTTCGCGGGAGCAGGTGCAGAAGCGCCTCGCGGAAACGCCGAGCACCTTCGAACGGATCCTGGAAGGGGAAACGATTCCAGAGACAGTCGAAGGCTGATGTACGACAAGGCCACTACGCAGCGGATGATCGACGCTGCCGTCGCGCAGCAGCACGCCGAGGCGAGGGCGAAGAACAAACCCCTGTGGGTGCCGGAGTACCACGGCATCAGCCAGATCGACAACGCCATATCGCACCTGAACAACCTCTGGGACACGGACCAGAAGAAGCTCAAGCGCCCGCTGACCCAGGACGAAGCCGATTTTATTCAGAACGAGCGCCGTTTATGCGCCCTCGACTTCGAATATTGGTCGACGCACTACGCGTGGATCGTCAACTGGCGGAAGCAACCCGTCCGGTTCACCCCGAACGTCGCCCAAAGCATCATCTTCGACCTCTGGGCCGAGGACGAGGCCGCGGGCAACGCGATCTGGATGCAGCAGTTGAAAGCCCGCCGGCTGGGGGTGTCGACGCTCTCCGAATTGAACGTCTGCCATCGGTATCAGTTTCAGCCGTTCGCCAACTGCGTCGTCGCGTCCGCCGATCCTCAGAAGACGATCGAGATGGCGGGCATGATCAAGTTCTGCCTGGACAACCAGCCGTGGTGGTTGCTCCCGACGGTCACGAAGATCAAGCACGGCATCCCGATCGAGTTCGGGGACCAGCACTCGACGCTGGCGATTGAAGCCGGGAACCAGTTCACCGGCGTAGCGCGAGGATCAGCCCCGAACATCGTGCATCTCTCCGAGCTCTGCGAGTGGATGGATGCCGAGGATCTGATCGACGGTGCGCTCCTCCCGGCGATCCTGGACGATCCGAACGTCTTCGGCATCATGGAATCGACGGCCAAAGGTCCGGGCTGGTGGAAGCGGAAGTGGGAGCAGGTGAAGCGCGACTGGGAACGCGGCACGGCTCGCATCCGGCCCGTCTTCCTGCCGTGGTACGTGGGCACCGACATCTACCCGACGCCGGCGGACCTTCGCAAGCGGCCGATCCCGGAGAACTGGGTACCGGAGGATCGGACGGTCGCGCACGCGGAACGGGCACGGCAGTACGTCTTGACGAACCCCCTGCTGTTCAAGCATCTCGCCAAGGGCAACAAAGAATGGCGAATGCCCAAGGCGCAGATGTGGTGGCGGGAGATGGGCTACCGGACGGCTAAGGAAGAAAAAACGCTGAATATTTTCCTTGCCGAGTTCTGCCTCACCGGCGATTCGCGTGTGTCGACGGAGCACGGGATCGTTCGGATCGATCAGGTGCAGGATGCGAAGTTCTCTGAAACCGGATCGATCGTGAAGTGGTTCGACAACGGGGAACGTGACACCGTTGCTCTGACGACGGAGTTTGGGCGCCGTCTCCAGTTGACACCTGATCATCGCGTCCAGTTGGCGAATGGTGAGTGGCAAGAGGCTGGTTCTCTTGCTAAGGGCGTAGAGATTGCGCTGTCGCCTCCGATGTTCGCGTCCTACTACTACACAGCGAAATGGCCCTGGTCGCCGGTCTGCGAGATGTCGACGAGGATCGATGAGGACTGGGGTCGCCTCCTCGGGTTCTTCGTCGGAGACGGATGCTGGGCTGCGGACGCACTCGACTTCGCTTGTTTTTCTGAGGACGAAGATACGAACTCGGAAATAGCTCGGATCGTAACGCGTATCATCGGCAAACCGCCGTTCCAGCGAAAACTTCCTAAGGTTCGTCTCATCAACATGCGTTCAAGCAACGTGCGCTGGTGGGAGATGATGTGGAATCTCGGCATGTTGGACCGCCGGTTCGCCAAAAAGCAGAACAGAAACTCCGGATACAAGAAACGTCTCGCCGTTCCGGAGTGCATTTGGCGGAGTCCACGTTCGGTCGTCCGTGCCTTCCTCCAGGGGCTATTCGAAGCTGACGGACACGCGAATCAAACGACCCCGCAGATCACGTACTTCTCCAAGAGCCAGAGCCTGATCCGAGAAGTGCAGTTGCTGCTGCTTGGCTTCGGCGTCAACGCCAAGTTCATGTCCTCGCCGAAGAAGTCCGGCAACGGAAAGGTCTACGAAGGTTACTGCCTCCGTCTCAATGCGCTGAACGCGGAGATGTTCTACGACCAGATCGGATTCATCGGCCGACGTAAGAACGGAGGCAAACGGCGCACTGGCTCAGGTCGAGGCAGTGCAGTTCACGCGCTGACCATGACAGACTTCGTTCGATCGGTCGAACCCGCCGGACGTGCCAGAGTCTACGACCTGACCATTGCCGACGCGCACAAGTTCGGAGCGAACGGCGTGATGGTGCACAACTGTAGCGACGATATGGAGGCTTTCCAGGCGTCGAACATCCCGATCATCGACACGGAAATCCTCCTCAGTTATCAGGAGCGGACGCGCAACCCGCTCGGCGCGTACACCATCATCGGCCCTGACATCCCCCCGGCGCTGATCACGCCGCAGCGGTTCTGGGATCACTCCAAGCCGCCGATCACCATCGCCACGCGCGACATCGTGCCGAGGCTGGACGCGAAGTACCAGTTGATCCCGCTCCTGTTCGAAGGCTACTCGTCGTTCGACTGGGATCTGAAACTCCTGATCTGGGAGTGGCCGCAACCCGGCGACACCTACGGCCTCGGCGTCGACACGTCGGAAGGCATCGGCCAGGACCGAGCGGTGATCGAGGCGTTGCGCGAGGCAACCCCCCAGCGTGGCCCAGGACAGGTTGCGGAGTGGGCCTCGGCCTACGTCACCGCCTTCCAGTTGTGGCCCTTTGCGATGGCGATTGGGTGCCTCTATTCGACGTTCAAGCAGTCGGCAGGGCGTGTCGTCCAGTCTCGGATGGCGGTGGAGTGCATGGCGAACGGGGCGGCGTGCCAGTACGAACTTCAGAAGCGCGGCTGGCACAACTTTCACCCCTGGAAGTCGTACGACAACCGAAAGATCCGGAAGGACGGCGAGGTCAACAAACTGGGGGTCTACACGAACCACAGTTTCCGGACGCAGATGTTCGACATGCTGCTGACGAACCTCTCGGAAGAAGCGATCGACTTCCCATCCCCGTATCTGGTGAACGAGTTGACGACGCTCGAGGCCGCCGGGGATCGCCGGAAGCCGCAGGCGGCGCCCGACGCCTACGACGACCGCATCATGGGGATCGGATTCCCGCTGTTTTCGCTCCACATGGGGAAACCCCCGCAGCGGCAGTTCGCCAGGAAGCGTGTCGAATACGTTCCAGGGGGAGAATCGGAAGTGCGGCCAAATTATGCAGTTTGGGCGCCCGAATCTCAGGCACGAGATATTCCCAACCCTCTCTTGATGCGACCACAGTACAGAGGTGGACTGCGCGGCCAGGTGGAGTTGGCGAGAATCACCAACGGATCTATGCCGAAGGGGTACCGATGAAACGCCCCTACAAACGGAATATCCAGCGCCTTCGGAGAACGCAGGGTTGCCTAACCGACTGTGTCGCGTACGTGCTGAATCTCCACCCCGAACGCGTGCCATTCTTCGTCTACCCAAGGGACGGCTGGATGGTGAGGGTCAGGAGGTTCTTCAAGAAGCACGGCTACGAGGTCAAGTGGACTCGGTGCGCGGCGGTCCCCAAGCGAGGGACGCACATCGTCTGCGGCAACAGCCTCAAGTGGAAGACGTTCGCGCACGTTGTGATCTACAGGAACGGGCGGATGGTTTACGATCCAGCCTACCCGTCGAAGTGGACCGACAATCGCGTGAGCCATAGACTCGTAATGTCCAGGAGTTAGCGTGCGAGAACTGAATCCGAATCACCCGGTCACTGCCCAGATGCGGGAACAGTGGCACAAAGTTCTGGCGGTTCTGATGTGCCGACTCGGAATGACCGAGTTTGAGATCACGTCCGAGGCGCTGGTGGCGTTCGAACGGGACTATCCAGGCGGCGCGGTGGTCGCTGATGCCAGGAACGGCCGGTTCATCGTCCGGCTTGTGACAGCGGAAGACGGAGAACGGATGGCTCGCGCAGAGGGAGGGTTGCCGTCATGAGTACCGATTCAAAAGGCCAAGGGCTCTGCACAACGAGCGGGAAGCCCATCGACGATCAGACACAGCAGATCGATCCGGCGACCGGAATGCAGCGCGACTACATCGTGCTCTGCGACGAGGAACGGGCGAAGGGCTTCGTCAGGCCGTACCGCGACCGCTACACGCACACGACGTGCGGCGCGGTCACGACGATGGGCCGGAAGTTGTCGGAAACGTACGCGAGGGATCCGAGTTTCTACAGTGGAACGTTCTGCGCGACGTGCCGAACGCATTTCCCCCTGGATCAGTTTCATTGGCTGGACGGTTCACAGGTTGGATCGTAGATGCCACTTCACGACATCGCCTGCTCCGACGACTCCTGCGCGACTCGCTTTGAGGCGTACGTATCGCTCGCCGACTACCCTGCCTCTCCAGCCTGTCCGAAGTGTGGCGGTGCGACCTACAGGGCGATGAGTCGCCGTGCTCCGGACCGCGGCACGGTCGATCCCGTCGTCGCCTACCAAGCGCCGGACGGCACGTTCAGGTTCCCCCCGGACATCTCCACGTCGTCGACGGCGATGTACGACAAGTTGGGCTACACCCGGATCGAACTCCGCGGCTGGACTGACGTGCGCCGATTCGAAAAGCACATGAATCAGGCGGAACTGTCGAACGTACGCCGACGTGTCGAAAAGCAGCAGGAGCAGCACGAACGGGCGGAGTCGGAGCGCCGGAGCGAGATCCGCCGCGGGCTCGATCAGGGCTTCCAGGTTCCAGAGCAGGACGACCGAGGGCGGTTGACCGGCCGGATGAAAACTGTTCGGCTGTCCCCCCGTGGACGTGCCATCATGCAGGCCGCTATCGCCAACAACGACCGGAAGGGCGGGCCGCGGGCACACGATCCCGGCTTTCGCGTTGAGGCGTACAGTAACGACCGCAATAACAGGGATCCTGATCCCCGAAGGCGGAACCAGTAGATGCCAAGCCAGTACGAAATACCCCTCTACGGAGGTCCGGCGGATACCCTCATGGGCTGGCTCCTGGAAGCCGTCGCCGAAGGGGATATTTGGCTCAAGGCGCAACGCCCGACGAAGGAATGGGACCGCATCCTGGAAGTCCTCGGCCCGGACTACGGAGGCGGGACCGGCGCGGCGGCGGTCGGCCAGAGCAACACCGGGTACAACCTGGTCCGGTTCAACTACGCGCAGATTCGATCCACGCTGGCGAACTTCAAGCACGCCGGCGAGATTGTGCCGACCGAAGACGACGCGCAGCAGTTCTTCGACCGCGCTCATCTCCTGACGAACCTGGACCGGAACTGGGAGCGGACGACGTTCTCCGGTCTGAAGATCCGGGACGGCCTCGGCTACGCGCTCGCCAAGGGAACCGCCTACTTCTACCAGGACTGGGATCGGGCGGCATGGGGGCCCGGGCGCGGCGACATCCGGCTTCGGGCGGTCGATGCGGCCGACGTGACCTTCGTGCAGTTGCCGAAGACGCATGAGATTCAGCAGGCGTACGTCGTCCTCATTCGGGAAGAACTCCCGTTGCAGTTGGCGAAACGGATGTACGGCAGCAATCCGACCTTCGCTAGCAGGTTGAAGGCGGATCGGGAGTCTCCGGGCTGGATCCAGAAGGGGCTGCAACGCGTGCAGCAGTTCATCTCGCCGGCGCTCCGAGCGGGGGGATCGATCCGGAAGGCGAACGACTCGTTCCCGACGGTGGACATCTGGCACGCCTACACCCTGGACGGGTCGATCAATCAGACCAGCGAGTCGGTCACGATGGGGGCGCTCGACACGAACTGGAGCTACTCCGTCCCGGCGCTCGGCGATCCGATCCCGCAGGGGATCATCAATCCAGCGACGGGTCAGCCGTTCACCTTGCCAGCCAAACCTGACGACTGCCTGCTGTTCCCGCTCCGTCGGTTGACGGTCTTCGCTCGCACCGGAGTCGCCTACGACGGCTCCTCGCCGTGGTGGCATGGCGACGTCCCGCTGTCCCGGTTGACGTTCAACGATCTGCCGTGGGAGGCGTTGGGCGCCTCGCAGATCGGGGACGCGACGACGATGCAGGACGGGATCGTCTCCCTCATGCGAATCGTGGAAGACAGCGCCGCCGCGAGAATGCGTCCGCCGATGCTGATCGATGATCGGATCGACAAGGCTCAGGCGACCGCGTTCGACACCGGCAAGGCTGGTGCGACCATGCAGACCGACTTGTCGCAAGGGTCGCCATTCGAGTTCCCGTTCCCGCCCGATTACTACAACGTGCCATCGTGGATCGCTGGCCCCGGCGGGTTTATTCAGCAGCAAGAGGAACGCATCAACAAGATCACGTCGGTCAGCGACCTGATCGCCGTCGCCAAGGCGCGACAGATCCCCAGTTCAGACACCCTCGAAAAGTTGATGGAGATGTCCGGGCCCGTCGTCCAGGATATGGTCGGGGCGCTCGTCCGGCCGCTGACCGAGCTCGGCGAGTGGCGCAAGTCGTACTACCTGCAGTTCTACACGCGTCAGCGCATGATCCGCGTGGCGGATCCCGACGCGATCGAACTGATGACGAACGTGAAGTACGTGCCGGAGAAACTGGTCCCGCTCATCCCCGGCGAATCGCCCGAAGCCTCGACCGCCCGTCGCAAGGCGTACCTCGCGGATTATCGGTACGAAGTCTCCGAATCCGGGATCAGCGAGTTGAATCGCATGAGCAATGTGCTGCTGTACCTGCAGGCGACGAAACTCGGATTCCCGATTTCCTGGTGGACGCTCGCCAAGGTCATGCGCGTCCCGAACTTCGGTCCACCGCCTGCTGGCACGAACACGGAACTCGAGCGGTGGGTCGCGCAGCAGCACATGACCGCCGATCTACAGGTGGGACTTGCGAAGGAAATGCAGGAAGCGCAGGCTCCGCCGCCAGGATCTGAAGGCGGTGCGCCACCGGCTCCAGGAGGCGGCGGAGAAGGGCGTCCCCCGAGCTTCACCGCCCCGCCGCAACTGAAGACGCGTGACGGCG
>Ga0065707_10082814_pt1 | contig 11908 bp, 14 predicted proteins | sample SwiRhicommuniRL3_FD_59094 | JGI IMG/M metagenome (GOLD analysis project Ga0065707, IMG submission 59094) | Switchgrass rhizosphere bacterial communities from Rose Lake, Michigan, USA - RL3 v2 (version 2) | ecosystem: Host-associated > Plants > Roots > Rhizosphere > Soil | place: East Lansing... | reverse complement strand
ATTGCGTTCGTGGTCATCGGTGCTGCGCTCATTGTGCTTCCCTTCGAGCCAGGGCTCCTTTTTGTGATCTTTATGCTGACATTGGTTATTGTCACCTATCCGCGGCCTCGTGCACTACTGGATTTTTCGCGAGAAGGTCCACTGAGTCGCCCACTGCTAATATTCAGTTTGGTGGCAGCAGTTCTGTTGGTGCCTTATATGGTGCGCCTGGAGCTTTGGCAGATTCGGGGCATTGGAGGTGAGCACGCGATAGCTAATCAATGGGTTTCCGATGTTGAACATAGTTCGTTCCTGCTCATTGCTATGTTTTTGGCGAGCACAAAACGACCGGGTTGGCAAATCCTCAGCATGCTTACCGGTATCGTATTCATCTATCTCGGCATAGCGGCACTGGCACTCCCGAACCAGGCCGGGAGTTGGAGAGTGGCGGGGGGCGTTGTAGCGTTGATCGGTGGACCGCTCTATCTCGTTGTCAGCATCAGAGAAGCACGCAGGACAGTGCAGAATCCTCGCCAGGTGCTGCCTTCCGCTGCATCATAAGCCTTGTGGGACGGTGATTATCCAGTAGGCAGGTCGGTCCAGTGCCCGCACGCGCGGATTACATATAAACAAATCTTATTCATAGAAAGGGCTAACTCGAAATGACAATCAATGTTGCAGCTCCTCGGATTGTAACAACCATGGATGATGAAACGCAGGTCCGACGCGCCCGGCAGGGCTTGCTCGTGTTTGCAGGATTCCTGATACCGCTCTCACTGTTTGGATATTGGTTTCTTATAAAGACGAACCTCCCATTCAACTTTTCTATTTGGCCGATGATGTTCGCGCCTGGGCTTGCTAGCATTATTACACGTCTGGTGCGCCGCGAAGGCTTGGCTGACGTATCGTTTCGCCTGCGTGGCAACAGGATGAGGAGCGCCTATCTGTTGGCGTTCGCGCTTCCGCTGGTTGTCGGTGGTATCGCCTACGGCTTTGCATATCTCACCGGTCTCGCCAAATTTGACCCTCCTCCATTTCCGGTGGCGATGGGTTCGCCGCTGGCTCAATTCGGGCTCATCCTTGTATTCGCGGCGATTGCTGGCATGGTCCTGGGCATTCCTACCTCTACCGGCGAGGAAGTGGGCTGGCGCGGCTATCTGTTACCCAGACTGATCCAAGCCCGCGTTGCCCAGCCTATATTGCTGACCTCGTTGATCTGGGGCGCATGGCATCTGCCGGTCATATTTGCGGGAGCATTATTAGTTGGTCCCTCTCACTGGTTCTCAGCGGCTACAGTTATGGTTGCAGCTATACCATTCGGCGCCATTCTGTCTTGGGTGCGGCTCAGAACTAGCAGTATCTGGCCCAGCGTCATGGTACACACGCTTTGGAATGCTCTTATCAATGGAGGGTTCACCTTTGCGACACAAAATCCCACCGAAAACATATGGATTGCGGAGAATGGTATTCTAGTTATAGTGACATTCGTGCTTGTCGTGCTGTTACTGAGAAAGAGCTGGAGACCTGAATAGCCTTTCCGTATCAGCAACGCTCGTATCCGCTTCATCAAGCAAGGGTTCAATACAACAAAAGGCCGGATTACCTTATAAAGGAAGGGTCAATTTGAGCAGCAAAGAAAGACCTATCAAGACGCTCAGCGAAATCGTCCTTCGTGTCAACAACCTGAAGACGATGAGGGAATTCTATGAGAACAGTCTCGGTCTTGAACTGCTTCAACACTTTGAGAACATCGTCTTCTTCAAGATTGCTTCAGGATATGGAGGTCTAACGCAGTTTCTGGTGTTATTCGATGAGTCAGCAGCATCGGATCATAGATTACGTCAATACACAGGGTTAGACCTCGAGAAAACATCGCTTCATCATATTGCCTTTGCCATCGGCCTGTCGGATTACAAAACAGAACATGACCGCCTTCTAGGACTTGGCCTGGATGTAGAAACGGGAGTCCATGAATGGGTTCATTATCGGTCGCTATATGTTTGTGATCCCGATGGCAATGTTGTTGAACTGGTCTGCTATGATGAAAGCGTGCAATGGTCCAGCTGACGCAATAGAGAATAGCGCAGTCCAGGCACATTTCTGAGTATATGATAGATTCATAGCTAATCCCAAACATCCATCATCATAAAAATAAAGGCACTTTGCATTGAAAGGAGTTTCCAATGGTCAATATACTCATTCGCTGGCTAATCTTCCTACATATATTGTCTGCAATCACGTTTTTCCTCGCACATGGCACTTCGGCAGCGATGACATTCCAGATCCGCAAAGAAACGGACTTTACTCGCATCCGCGCTATGCTGGACCTATCTTGGTCGACGATGATCCTGATGGGTGTTTCATTCCTGATCATGGGATTGACCGGCCTCATCCTGCCTTTTCTGATTCACATCTGGAATAGAGGCTATATATGGTTGTCCATTGTCTTGATGTTATTTGTTTTTATTTACATGGCTATGTTCAATGAGACTCGCTATAAACAGGTCCGACGATTAGTTGGTTTGCCTTATATGAAAGGCAATAAAGAATTGCCAGCCGAGCCACCTTCGAGTCCTGAGGAAGTTGCTGAAGTACTCAAGAAGACCAGTGTGACATCCTTGGTTGTAGTTGGCTATGTAATCCCTGCAATCGTTTTGTGGCTGATGGTCTTCAAGCCTTTTTAGGATCAAAGAGGAGGTAGCAAAATGACAACGGATGCTGCGGCTTTACAGATAAAGTCAACTTCAAACGATTTGCATTTTCAAATCCCACCTGGGTATGAGCGCTGGGTCCGCCTGGGCGCGACATGGACGATGATCATCAGTCCCTATATGATCCTTTATTTCATTCTGGTCATAGCCCTGGGGGGAGGCGGAGATGACTCAAACAACTTTGCCACCTTACTTGAATCTGTGGGCAAGTCGCCTATTCCGTATATCGCGGTCGTCTTTCTCGATGGATTGTTTCATGCTCTGGCATTTGTTACATTCCTGACTCTTTTTACGGTTCTGCGTTTGAACTTTCCCGTGCAAGCAAATCTTATTCTTGTTTGCGGCGCGTGGCAGATGCTAATGGGTTTTACGAAAGGACTGATCGCCTCCTATGTATTCCCTCGCCTCGGCATAGCGTATCTCGCTGCAGAGCCGGCCCTGCAGTCCGCGCTGATCCCTGTGGCAAGCGCACTGGATGGTTTGCGCATGGCGATGCAATGGATGGATTCGCTCGGCGTGATGTTTGGCTGGATACTGGTTTCACTCCTTCCCCAAGCTTCGGATCTACCGCGGCCTATCCGCTGGCTGGGTTAGATCATGGCGTTTGGAATTCTCGTTCCGGAATGGATCTTCCCGGGATTCCTGCTCGTGATCCTATTATCTCCGCCTTGGCTATTCCTGCTTGGGCGTTGGATGAAGCGGCTCACGCTCAGCCCGGTCCCCACTCAGGAAATAATAGGAGTCAATCCGTGAACGATACACATTCATTTCAGCGATTCGCGGCGATTACAGCAATCGTTTCCTTCTTTACTGCCATGGCGAGCAACGTGCTGCAAGCGATTCCAGTGAATTTCAATTCAGAATTCCCAATCAATCCAGTTATGTTCCTCTCGGTCGGAAATAGTGGCGCAAATTTTCTTCGCTGGGGATTGATATTGGATATGCTAGGCTACTATCTTCCGCTATTGCCCATCGCCCTCTTCATTCAACATTGGTTCAAGACGAAAAATCCCATCTGGACCCGTTTCTATACGATTTGCGGTTTGGGATACATTCTCATTGGTGCAGCTGGCGCAGTGACTTTAGCGGTCGTACAGCCTCCACTGATCAATGCATATGCTCAAGGCTCAGTAGAACAACGCGCCTTTCTGGAAACCATTTTTGGAACCATTTGGAATATCGTTTATGGAGGTATGTGGAATATTCTGGGGGAACTATTGGCTGGCTTCTGGTTCCTCGGTATCGGCTTGCTCCTGCGAAGTGAACGGCGGGCCTTCAGCATTGTCAGCATGATTTTGGGTGCCTCAGCACTGATAGATTCGCTTGGAAATATTGTAGGCATGGAAAGTCTTGCATTGGTAGGACTTTCAGTTTTTATTATTCTTGCACCCATCTGGATGTTGTGGTTTGGCATTGATTTGCTCCGCAAGCCTATCCAGATTCAGGCTATGTAACAAAATCGGGAGACACGATGAACAAAATTTTACAGTTCCCTCTTGTTCGCATCATTATTGCCGTTGTGTTGGTTGGCATTGGCATCACCGTTGGGCAGACGATTTTGAATCTTTTACGCGCCGCGTTCTCGATCACAAACATAGGGCTTGCCAACTTATTGGCTTTTGTCGTGATCACGCCCGCGACCTATTTTGCTTACTGGATTTATGTCCGTTCCATCGAAAGACGGGACTTGTCTGAGCTAAGCTCGTCAAACGCGCTCCGGGAAATTGGACTCGGTACATTGATTGGCTTTGGCTTATTCAGTTTTATCATCGCGATCCTGTGGCTATTCGGTTTTTACCACGTGAACGGAATTGATTTTGCACTACTGTCCTTCATCGGCGCGCTGATTGGTGCCTTTGTTAGCGCGTTTGCGCAAGAGCTAATCTTCCGCGCGGTAATCTATCGAATCACGGAAGAATGGCTGGGAACATGGTGGGCATTGGTAATCTCTGCTCTGCTGTTTGGGCTGATTCACCTTTCAAGCACCGGCGCGACCATCTTCAGCGCGTTGTCAGTTGCACTACAAGCCGGCGTCCTCCTTGCCGCGGCGTACGCGCTAACTCGCCGTCTCTGGATGGTACTTGGTATACACATGGCATGGGATTTCGCCAATGATGGAATTTTCGGCGTGGGTGTCGCGGGGCAATCGGGCCAATCCTTACATGGATTACTCCAGGCTAATCTCAATGGCCCCAAATTGTTGACAGGAGGAGCGCTTGGCGTCGAGGCATCTGTCATTACGCTGGTGATTGTATTGATTGCAGGGATAGTCATGCTTCGGAAGGCTTACCAGCAGGGACCATGGGTCTCAGCCAAAAACAGATCGCAAAGGGAGCCTGCTCACAGCGCGGCTGGGAAGATTTCCCTGTAAATTAGGAAACGCACCTCATCTCACTGGGAATTGATCAGCGTACACTCAAACTATCTTGATACTGAAATGAACGTAAAGCCAACCATTTACTGCTTCGCGATTGGCCCGTTCCCTTCCTGAGAGGAGATCCGCTATGTCCATGATTCAAGCCGCTACGCCATCAGATATCATGCGCCATTCGAGAATTTCAGGCTGGATGAAGCGCCACCCATTGGTTGCCTACTTCGTTCTTGCTTATGCCCTCACCTGGGCTCTTATCGTTCCCATCATGCTTTCACAAAGAGGGCTGGGAATCTTCAACTTGCCCGACCCTTTGTTGTTGGTGTTGTTCCTTTTGTCCACGTTTTCAGGTCCCCTGCCCGCGGCATTCATCATGACCTCTGTGATTGACGGCTCCACAGGGAGACGGCAGCTCTGGCGGCGGATGTTCCAGTGGCGCATCGGACTTGGCTGGTATATATTGGTCATTGCTGGTTATCCACTGATTTTTCTAGTGGGCCTGACGGTTTACTCGGGCGCGGCTCCCTGGATCGAGCTGGTCCAGAAATGGCCCTTGATTTTTACCTACTATCTGCCGATAGCTACCATTGGGATGATCTTTCCAAGTCTCGGCGAGGAACCTGGGTGGCGTGGCTTTGCTCTTCCACGCCTGCAATTGCAATACGGGCCATTATCAGGAAGCCTAATTCTGGGTGTGCTCCATGGGCTGTGGCATTTGCCTGTTTATTTTATTCCAGGGACGATTCTCGATGGCCCCTTCAATTTCACTGCATTCGCAGCCAATACGTGTTTGATCATCACCATGACTTTTATCTGGACCTGGCTCTTTAACCATGCCGGCCAGAGCATCCTGTTCGCAATGTTCATGCATGGTGTGAGCAATGCAGCCAGTGGCTTGCTTCCGCGGTTGATCGTTGATACCACTGGTGACCCGTGGTTCGGTTTTAAAGTAGGAGCTGCGTGCGCGTTAATCATTATTGTCTTCACCCGAGGCCGGCTCGGCTATCCATCGTTCACGGAAAAAGAAGATGTCCACTGACAGGATTGTGGAAGTAGATTCTCAGCATTCAGCTGAAGAATGGACTCACATATGCATACTTCTTTGAAATGGCTGGTAACAGCCTCCCTAGTCAACCTAGTTGGCAACAGCTTAGGAGCGGTGATTTCGCTGGGACAAAATCTGGCTGCGGATTGGGGTGGCACTCTCAATGGTCAGGATGTGCTGCGAGATTTTCTAGGCTTCAAGGGAACGGCACTCTCTGCCCCCTTGTCTTTCATGTTGATTCAGCTTGTGATCATCTTGCTCGCACTGCGGCCCGGACGCTTAGGTAAAGTTGGCGTGGGCGGGCTGATCTTTATCGGCTTGTTTTACACTTTGGCACAAGTAGGAGAGCCAATTGTTCTTCGACTGTTCGATTCGGGCGGATTTGATCTTCTGCAGTTCCTCGTATTGATGTTGAATATCATATCAGCAATCGCGATGCTCGTGATGGGAATACGGGCGTGGAGAACCATGCGCGTCTCTTAATCTATCATGGCGACGTAAGTGCAAGATGTTATCTTGCGCTACAACATTCACAGAAAGGCCGACTCGAAATGACAACCGATATTGCAGTTCCTCAAGTTGAAACAACCGGAGATGCTTCTATGCAGGTTCGCCGTGCCAGACAAAGCTTGCTCATCTTTGCCTGCTTCCTGATCCCGTTATCATCATTCGGATTTTGGGTCTGGGTAACCTTTCCGGATGCTCCTTTTATTTTGCCTACTCTGGCTTTTTCACTCTCTCCCGGCCTGGCTTCCGTGCTCACGCGTCTGGTTCGACGTGAAGGGTTCACAGATGTCTCGTTTCGTCTGCGTAGTCCCCGCGTAAGAAGTGCTTTACTGCTGGCATTAGTATTTCCGTTGGTGATCGGCACCTTTGCCTATGGCTTTGCCTATCTCTCTGGTCTTGCCAAATTTGATCCGCCGCCATTCCCGGTTGCAGTTAATTCTCCACTGGGTCAATTCGGGGCGATCATGGCATTCTCAATCGTTGGGATCGTTCTGCTCCTCATTCCGGATGCAGGCGAGGAGATTGGCTGGCGCGGCTATATGTTACCTCGCATGGTCGACGCTCGTCTTCCACAACCAGTTTTGCTTAGTGCATTGATCTGGGGAGCATGGCATCTGCCGGTTGTGTTTGCTGGAGTGTATGCCGTGGGTCCATCACGAATCATTACCGCGGCGGGACTCATCGTCGCAACATTGGCATTCGGTTCCATTTTAGCCTGGCTCCGACTTTCGACCGGCAGCGTTTGGCCCTGCATTCTCTTGCATGCAGCGTGGAACTCTATGATCAACGGTGGGTTCACACTGGCGACAGAGAATGCCTCACAAAATATGTGGATTGGAGAAACGGGCATACTCATTGCAGTGACGCTGGTGATTGCCGCGCTTTTGCTCAAACGTATCTGGAAACCCTTTCAACTTTTGAACGATGGAGGCAGTCATGTCTAATTCTCGCCTGGAACGATTTGCAGCCGCGGCGGGCTTGATCTTCGTGGTTATGGGATTGGCCTATGTTTTTCTATCGCCGAGCATGGACCCGCTTGCTCCCGCCGTTGAAGTTGCCAGTGTGTACACCAAAAACAGCGCGGGGGCGCTTCTCTGGATTTTCGTTGGCACGCTTGGGTTTTTCTTCTTCCTTTTCTTCCTTGGCGCACTGTACAATGTTCTACGCTAGGCGGAGGGAGGGACAGGCTGGCTATCGTTGATTGCCTTCGGCAGCGGTTTGGGCATGCTTGCGATCCACTCCGTGGAAACATTATCTGCCTATACCCTTGCATAGCATGTGGCTCAGCAAGGTGACCTGGCGGTCGTTCAAGCCCTCTTTGATCTGCAGAATCTGGCTGTCTACTTTTGGGCTATCCCAATGGCTGGGATGTTGGCGGCCACCTCGATCATCACGATCAGGACAGGGGTCTTTCCAAAATGGCTTGGTTGGGTCGGGTTATTAATTGCCTTGGGGTGGCTCGTGGATGCCTCCGGGATCGTGGCACCTCAACAGGGACCGCTCTCTCTAATTGGTGGCCTGATTGGCATCGTCGGAAGCGAACTGATCTGGATCCCTGCAACCAGCCTCCTGCTGATCCGCAGCACTAAGGAAAGCCCACAAATGTCCTTAGGTGAAGTATCTGTCTCTTAGCCACCAATGGACAATCTCATATCGCGTTGGGAAACTTTCCCAGCGCGATTTCCTTTTCATTTAGTGAGCCTGCCCTCATCTCGTTGGGAAGTGAAAACGCTATGATTGAGCTATCGATCTTGAAAAGGAGATTTTGCAATGTCTACAGTTTCTTCAGTCTCTGCGATGAAAGAGCCAGGTTTCAATGCGCTCATAAAACGCCAACCTTTGCTTTCCATGTACATCATTCTGTTCCTGCTGGGATGGTCAGGGTTGATTCTGCAGGTGCTTGATTCTCAAGGTGTATTATCTATGCCATCCCCAGTTGCCTTCATGGTCCAGCTCTTAACAGGCTGGGCACCTGGGATAGCTGCAGTTTTGGTAACTGCCGTCATCGCTGGGCGCGTTGGCGTTCGGGATCTGTTGCGGCGCTTTTTGATCTGGAGGGTCGGTCTGCAATGGTACATACTCGCTTTGTTCCTCATTGCAGCCATCATCCTGGGAGGAATTGGATTGCAAGTTCTCTTTGGCGGCGCGACGCCTGTGATCCCTGCAGCGAGTTTTTCTTTAGTCAACACGGCAATTGTTGTGGTGGTGTTCATTGTACTGGGCGTCCTGTTGAATACAGAAGAGATCGCCTGGCGCGGATTTGCCCTGCCGCGGCTCCAGGCCTGTTACGGTGTGCTGGCAGCAGGTCTGTTTCTAGTCATTCCAGAAGTGGCGCTTCATATCCCTTTGTTCTTTGACAAGACCAATCCTTTTTTCCAGACCGTGGGCATCTATTGGTTCTCCGCTTTCTCAGTTGCAATGGTGTTCGTTTATATTTTTGTCTTCAACAAGACCAGAGGTGGTCTCCTCATTGTGACGTTGATGCACGCTTCACAGAATGCCTGGGCGAACTTACTATCAGACGATCACATCGCGCGTCCTTTTCAATTCAGCGTTGCTTTAGTCTGGATGATAGCCCTCGCTCTGATCTTCTTCACGAAAGGCCAGTTAGGGTACGAAGGCGTTGCAGTTGATAAGAGCGAATAAAAAGGATCAATCGAAATGAATACACTTGCCTCTGCAACACCATCCTATAAACAAAATGTCCTGGCGCGCTTTCCATTGCTGAGTTTCTTCATCCTGGCAATTGTCATTAGTTGGCTGATTGCATTACCTTCGCTTTTATTTGGAATGCCTTTCAAGCTGTTCCAAACTGCGGGCGCATACGGACCTCTTATCGCGGCTATGATTGTTTCTGCCGCGCTGGGAGGCGATGAGTTGAAATCGCTTCTCAATCGAATGACGAACTTCCGCTTCAGACTCGGTTGGTATCTGCTCGCCATCTTCGGCTATGTTCTCCTCTATCTGCTGGTGGCTGCTCTATCGGGCGCGCCGCTGGCACAGTCCCTAGCCGATAAATGGACTCTGAGCTTTACGCTGTATCTGCCCGCGTTATTCACCTCCTATCTCCTGAATCCGATTGGTGAGGAAACAGGCTGGACAGGCTTCGCAGTCCCACATCTTCAGAGACGATTCAGTCCCTGGCTTTCCGCGGTCATCCTCGGCGCAGTATGGGCCGTCTGGCATTTACCCGGCTTCTTTGTCCCAAGTGAAATGGGCGCGTTCAACCTTGTGAGCTTTATTTTCTTTATGTTGATCAGCATCTTCGTCCGCATGATATGGATATGGGTGGCGAATCATACAAAAGGGAGTGGCGTCGCTGCGATCCTGCTTCATGCTTCAAGCAATGCAGTCAGTCTCGCTCTCATCCCAAAGCTTTTGCCTGCGCCCACGCCGGACCAAATGACGATCTCAGGTTTGCTCCTACTTGGATTTCTGCTCTTCTTCGCAGTCTTGATCCTCATCTTCACGCGTGGAAGGCTTTCTTATAAAGAGAACATAGCTAATTCCGTGGGCTAGTCAGACAGATCACAGAGAATTTAGAGATTTTCTCAATGAACTCTTCGGCGAGACGATTGATGAGAGGAACAACCGATGCAAAATATCCTGGGTGACTTTTCTGCGGAACAGCTAGTAAGAAATGCCATCAAAGCGAACTGGGAAAATTATCATTACTGCCTGGGACGGGCATCTTGTGTGGAGTTGTCCATCAACCGCTATCTGACCTGGTTCGTCACGAATATGCCAGATCATTTCATGAATCTGGTTGTATGTACGGATTTACCAAATGATGGAACCGATGAACTGATCGAGGATACATTGGCTCATTTTCGGTCATTGAATATCAGAAAACTTACTTGGTTGGCGGAGGAGGGTGTGTTGGCCGCTGAAATAAAAAAACATCTCCTCGCTCACGGATCGGCATTCAGAGAGGCGCTTTCCAGAGAGATGGCCGCCGACTTGATGGCTTTGCCCGAAGACCTGGTGGTACCGACAGGCTTGGAGATCGTTCGAGTTGAAAATAGCCCAGCATTGCAACAATGGATCCATGTTGCAAGTATCGGTTTTGAAGTTCCTGAGGAGTACGAAAAGGTTTGGCATGATTTTTTTGTGGAGGCAGTCTTTGATCTGCCGTTTCGCACTTACCTTGCTCGCTTGAATGGCAAGCCGGTTGGTACATCACAATTATTCCTCTCCGCTGGTGTAGCGGGAATATACAATGTGACCTGTATTCCAGAAGCACGTAGTCAAGGGATTGGAGCGGCAATCACGCTGGCTCCCGCACTGGCTGCGCGTGAGATGGGATATCAAATTGCCATTCTGCAAGCATCCGATCTCGGCGCTAAGGTCTATCGTCGGTTGGGATTTCAAGATTTTGGCAAGAGGAGTATTTTTCTCTGCGAGCATGGATAATAGCTTGGCAAGCGACGGTGTGCCACTCCTCGAATCCTGAAGATGTCTGATTATCTACATTCTGGTTGATCAAGTTCACTACATAGGAATAGTGGAGTGTTTCTATAGGATCTAAACTGCAAACAATTATGGGAGGACAAACTCTATGGAAAAGAATTAAGTTAAACATGTAGGACTTGCTATGACGTGTTCTGCAAGAGGAAGGTCTGGATCGTGGATTCGATACATCATACTGATTCATGGAGTCCGCGACGCGTAACTAGTCTAGGGCTTATTATTCTGACTGTTCTTAGGATGAAACAAAAAAACGACCATTTGAGGTCGTTTTCTTTGTGTTATTCTGGTGGTCCCGAGAGGGTTTGAACCCGCGGAGCGGAACTGGTTTTCAGCTCGTTTAGGCGCTTGACAAGCCAAGGACAGGTATCAGTAGATTTCTAATCCGCAATTGGGGAGTTATGTAGAAGCGCAAGCATTTGGGACGACTATCCGTTAGTTGATCGATAAAGCATTGCGGAAACGGGGGTTTACGTTTTGTGGGCCACTTTGCCTATATTTTGTGTGGGCATAGAGACTGGAACTCCTCGCCTTTACTCTGAAACGATTGCATCCTGTCCATCGTGATTGCAACACTTTCGCAACACCTAATAGGTTTAAACAAAAAATCGCCTCCCAATTTCGAGGGAGACCTTTAAAGGGTCGTTGAGTTACTTGGCCAGTCAACACGAGGCAGCCTTATGTGCTGCGGCTGGCAAATACTATCTATTCGGCCTGGTGTGTTTATAGATCCTCAGAGGATAAAAAGCGACAACTTTGTGAACTACAGCATGTCGTCGCAAACCGCGGTCCCGACGCGTAACCACTAAGGCGCTCAGTGAATTGGAT
>Ga0065707_10082816_pt1 | contig 11919 bp, 8 predicted proteins | sample SwiRhicommuniRL3_FD_59094 | JGI IMG/M metagenome (GOLD analysis project Ga0065707, IMG submission 59094) | Switchgrass rhizosphere bacterial communities from Rose Lake, Michigan, USA - RL3 v2 (version 2) | ecosystem: Host-associated > Plants > Roots > Rhizosphere > Soil | place: East Lansing, MI... | reverse complement strand
ACCAATGGCAAGCGGATCATCGAGTTTCTGTCGGCGTTTACTGATTGGCGCTTTTACGAACATCGGGTGCGTGCGGTGGTGGATGGCACGCCGCTGCCCATGCCCATCAATCAAACCACCATCAATCGTCTGTATGGCTTGACGCTGGATGAAGCGGGTGTGGCCGACTTTCTCGAACGTGTGCGCGAACCTCGTGAGCCGCTGCGTACCAGCGAAGACTGGATACTGAATTCAGTGGGTCGCGATCTGTACGAAAAATTCTTTCGTGGTTATACCCGCAAGCAATGGGGCGTCGATCCATCGCAACTCGCCGCCAGCGTGGCGGCGCGCGTACCGGTGCGTACCAATACCGATGATCGCTACTTCCTCGATGACTACCAATTTATGCCGCTGCACGGTTACACGCGGATGTTCGAGAATATGCTGGATCATCCCAACATCACCATTGGTACCGGCATCGATTTCGAAGATGTGCGCGCCATGGCCAAGGTGACGCATACGGTATACACCGGCCGCATCGATGCTTACTTCGGTTATTGCTATGGACATCTGCCGTATCGTTCGTTGCGTTTCGAGCATGAACATCTGGCCGATACGTCGCGTTATCAGGAAGTGGGTACGGTGAATTATCCCAATGATCATGCCTTCACGCGTATCACCGAGTTCAAGCAACTCACCAGTCAACGACATGCGGGCACTTCCATCGTGCGTGAATATCCGCAAGACGAAGGCGATCCTTACTATCCGGTGCCGTCGGCAAACAACGAAGCGTTGTACCAGCAGTACGCCAAGCGCGCGCAAGCAGAAACTGCAGTGACCTTTGTCGGTCGCCTGGCACAGTACCGTTACTACAACATGGATCAGGTGGTGGGCGCGGCGCTCAAGGCGGCGAGCAACCTGCTCAACAAAGAGTAAGCGATGGCGACCATCAATTTTGTCGTGCCCAAACTCGAGGCGCGGACCTATACCGGCGGCATTTACTGCATTGCGCGCTACGCGATCGGTTTGCGCGCGCAGGGTCATGCAGTCAATTTTCTGCCGGTGTTGCCTTCGCCATTTCCCGCCTGGATTCCCGGGGATTTTGGCTGGATGCCGTCGGGTACGCCGCGCGACACCTCGCGCGATCTATGGCATGAAGTGGCGCGCTTGTTGCGTGTGCCCGGTGTCAAGCGTCCGCCGGGCCTGCGCACTCGCGACATCAAGCAGCGCGTCATGTCGGCTTTCGCGTTCAAGTATCCGCGTACATTGACGCCACTGATGCTGAAAGCGCTGCAATGCGAGTACGTCGGCACACACATGAAGGCCGCGGACGTCACTATTGCCACCTCATATAAAACTGCACTGGCCGTGCATTTGTACGGCACCGGCAAGAAGTTTTATTTTGCGCAGCACTATGAGCCTTATTTTGCCGAAGATGCACCCGATCCACTGCTTGCCGAACAGGAAGCCAAGCTCAGTTACCAGCTTGGTTTGCACACCATTGCCAATTCAACTTGGTTAAAGCACAAGCTTGAATCTACAGCCGGGCAGCAGGATATTCCGGTGTGTCCCAATGCCATCGATCACAGTATTTTTAATGGTGAACCAGTTGCCGCATCCAATAAGCGCGAGTTGCGCATCATCAGCTATGGCGGTCGCAAAGCAACCTGGAAAGGTTTCAAAGATATGGCTGAAGCCATGCGTCTCGCACGACAGCGATTGCCTGACTACAACTTGCGCTGGCTGGTATATGGGTCGTCGTTATTGCCGCCGGACAATCCTGTGGCGCCATATGAATCATTAGGCTTTCTTCAATTACCGGCGCTAGCCGATGCTTATCGATCGGCCGACTTTTTGTTGAGCGCTTCGTGGTACGAAAGTTTTCCGTTGTTTCCTATCGAAGCCATGGCTTGCGGATTGCCGGTTATTACTACACAGCCCGGCACAGAGGATTATGCCGTGGCTGACGACACCGCGATGGTAGTGCAGGCACAGAATCCGCAGAGCATTGCCGATGCCATCGTTTACCTCGCCATACATCCGGAGGAGCGTCATGCGATGGCGATACGCGGTCAAGCGAAGTCGTTGCAGTTTACTTGGGACAACGCAGTGAAGCGTCTATCGCAGTTACTGCAGATTTAAATGACCATTTTCGATCATCAGTCTGATCCGCCAGCACAGACCGCGCTGATCTCTATTCCTCTGTGCACCTACAACGGCGCCCGTTATTTATCGACGCAGCTCGATTCTTTGTTTGGCCAGCACTACACAGCGATTGAAGTCATTGCGATTGACGATGCTTCTACCGATAACACTGTAGCGATACTTCACGACTATGCGAGCCGCTACCCCAATCTGCGCGTGCTGGTAAATCCAGAGAATATCGGCTTTCGACGCAACTTCGCGCTGGCGCTTGAACATTGCCGTGGCGAATTGGTAGCACCTTGCGATCAGGACGACATCTGGCTGCCCGAAAAGCTGCAGCAGTTGTATCAATGTTTGGGCAATGCCTCGATGAGTTACTGCGATTCGGCGTTGATCTCTGCCGATGGCAAGTTGCTCGGCAAAGCCATGTCGGATTTATGGGCGATGCAGAGTCTCGATGACCCGATGCGCTTCGTCATGGAAAACTGTGTGTCGGGTCATGCCATGTTATTTCGACGCGAAGTGCTGACGCGTGCTTTGCCTATTCCCGACAACTTTTTTCACGACTGGTGGTTGGCGGCGGTGGCCGCTGCGATGGGCGGCGCTGTGTTTTGTCCGCAGGCATTGGTTCATTACCGCCAACATGCGGCCAATGTTACCGACGTGCTGCGCAAGCGTAAACGCGATGTTCGCACTGCCGAAGTTAAACTGTCGAAATGGCGTGAAATCGCCGGGCGCATCAGTGCACTGGCGACGCTGGCTGGACCTAGTCGTGTGCCGTTGTTGCAGCTAGAGAAATTGTGGCGCGCGCGTTACCGGCAATGGTTCTGTTGGACGCTGTTGTTATACGCGATTCGATATAGAAACGTCTTATGGAGCATGAAGCGTCGTTCGTTCTTGCAGCGATGCACGTTGCCATTCAGATATATGACGGGCCTGCGTTGGCTCGGCTTATTCGGTTCCAGCAACACCGAAACAGGACGCTCGCTACAATGAATGCTCCTTGCCATTTGGCAGTAGTTTTTCTATGACGGTTTCAAGTACAGATCGGTCGCAACTCTCCGCCACCATTATGGTGGTGGCGTACCGCATGGAAAAAACCATTCTAGAAACGGTGGAAGCGGCGCTGGCGCAAACGGTACCCTGTCAGATCATCATTTCGGACGATGCATCCGGTGATCGTGGTTACGAAATCGCTGCAGCGCGCGTGGCTCAATATAACGGACCGCACCAAGTCATCGTGCGATGCAATGACACAAATCAAGGCTTGTGTGGGCACCTCAATACGCTAGCGACAATGGCTACCGGCGATGTGTTTGTGTTCATGGCCGGCGACGATGTATCGCATCCGCATCGTGTACGTGAATTGTTGCTTGCATTGCAGAAGCATCCCGATGCTTATGCAGTGGGATCAAGGGTGGATGAAATCGATGCCGCAGGCAATGTATTGCGTCGTGGTGTGTGGGGCTTGCCGTCGCCGATGACTCAGTATCAGTTTCTTCACTGTGGCAAGTTCGTCACCTTATTAGGTGCATCGATGGCGATACGTCGCGAGTTGATGATTGGTTTGCCGCCGCTCAAAGGCATGGTCGAAGACAATATGCTCAGTCTGCGTGCCAGCTTGTTTGGACCTTTGTATTGTTTGTCGGAATCATTACTGCTGTATCGTCGTCACGATAACAACCTGGGAAGCTGGGTATATTCGCGCGAAGGCGGTAAGCGCGCGGCGCGTCGGCGTCGTTATGAACGCACTATTCGCATGTATCGGGAAATTGCCGACGATCACGAGCGCTGCTTGAATGCGTTGCCGCAATTGGATGCTGCAAAGCAAACCATCGGTCGACAGATTGTTGCCATGTACCGCATCGAAGCCGATGCGCGTGAAGCTGTATTGAGTGAACCCAAGCGTGGCTGGTTGCCGCACATCTATCGCGGTTTGATGCATCCAGGGTTGAGGCGAAAATCTCTTGAGCGGGCGTTCAAGCTATTGGTGCCGCGTCGTTGGATGGGGCTGTAGGGTGGGATGAAATTATCAAAAGGAAAAATTTTGTCCACGTATGAATCAAATATTGCGATAGCTCGCGAATGAGTCCAATACCTGCGATTGGCGCCTGCCCTCAACCAGCCAACCATCGCGGTTATACATGAAGTCGGCTCTGCCATCGCCGTTGAAGTCGCCAACGAACATGAAGCCTGCGTTGTAGGTAAGTGCTCCACGGGGGGGCGCCATTGCTTGGTAGCCAGGTCCGCATGCACGAAAGAAACGGTAGAACGCCTCTAGATTACCGCTTACACTCAGCCAACCTAAATGGATGCACGTAGGTACCGATTCAGATCGATGCTGCTACTCGTACCGGCCGGAAGTAAGCCAATTAAAATGCCGGCTTGGAGGCCCCACGAAATGAGTTAACAGTGCTCAACCAAGTGAAAAAGCGGTCCAATCACAAAGCATCGCTGTCTCGATGTTTGGGTTGCATCATTGAAAATGCACTAGGACTTTGGATGGCTCGTAAGTTGTATAGCAAGTATGGGGAGTTAAATCATGGGTCAATGGAGCATCAAAGGCTTTTTCATCGCGATGATAGTGGCATGTCTCTATTCATCAAATTCATTTTCACAGGCGGCATGTACAACTGCACAAGGGGTCACTGCAACCTGCTTGCCTAATTGGCCAGTCTGGCAGAGTGCGGGTCAATTCAACAGGTCCACGCCTTCCATCGGAAACGATGGTTATGCCTATTTCGTTGACTACCCATTTAATAGCAACGGCGGGGATTTGAGGTTGTGGAGGGCTGCAATTTCCGACGGGAGTCTGCAAGGTACTAATTTAATTGATACCAACGTAGCTCCAAGTGTTATTGGGCCGGTTATTGATGACCGAGGAAGAATATACGTTTCATACGCCAAATCTAATGGCGCGAACAGCTCGCAAACGATTTACATCCGAGGCTATGCGCAGGGTGCCCCATTTGGTTCGCCAGTTGCCTTAACCACCCTGCCAAGTGATTCATCCTGCATCGTGAATTACACTGAATCTTTAGCAGTTGATGCAGATAACCACCTTTATATTTCAACGTGTAACAAACTATATAAATACGACTTAGATTCTTCGTCGCTACCAGTGTGGATTTTCTCGGCACCCGCAGGAAGACTGCTTGGCCATCCTTCAATTAATTTGCAGAATGTATATGTGAGTGACAACACTGGCGTTTTATATTCCATACCTGTTACATCGCAAACCGAAAATTGGCATGTTCAAGCTGGCGGCGATAACGCTCTAGGGCCAGTCATAGGAACGAATGGAAATATCTACGTTCGATCATCCAGTGGTTTCATCTCTAGCGTTAGTCCATCCGGTCTTATCAATTGGCAGGTAAATCTCGGGAAGAGTGTGTTCGGAAGCTTGGTTATAGGAAATAACAATAACTTGATAGTTGGAGTTGTGGGTGCCGGAGGATACGGACAGTACTATTCTTTATCTGCCACCAATGGGCAATTTCAATGGCAATATCCATCGGCGCCATCATCAACTCAAGATATAAGAAGTGCGCCGGTAGTAGCGCAAAGTGGAAACCTATTTTTTTCTGCTGTAAGCAATGACGTTAACACTCTGTCGTACGAGTGGGGCGTCAATGTGTCTGGCAATGGCACATCTTCCACCGTGTGGAAAGGTAACTTGGCGGCCTCTCCTTATGTTTTTCTCCAAAGTGCTGTCATGGATGCGAGTGGAAATATTTTTGCGTCAGCAACGCAGGGAGCCAACAGCAGGTATGCTGTTTTCGGTTTTGCAAATAACGATACTCCTGCAATTGGTGGTTGGCCGATGCTCGGACAAAATCGTAGACACACATGGCGTACATCCGCTTCCACGTCAATAAAGATTGCTAGTCCTGTAGGAACAGATATTGTTGGTAGTGGCAGTCCGGAAGCATGGGTAACAGGCACGAACGGAAATCTCTATAGAGACCAGTGGAACGGCTCGTCGTGGGTTTGGGAAAATCGCGGCATACCAGCGAGTGGTGTTGGCATTGCGAGCTCTGTGGGAAGCAACGCGGTTGGCGGCAGTCCGGAAGTGTTTGTAATCGGGACGGATGGAAATCTCTATAGAGACCAGTGGAACGGCTCGTCGTGGGTTTGGGAAAATCGCGGTACTCCGAATTGAGTGTCTACGAACGTGGACGGCACTACGTTCTCGAAGTTGTAGAAGTTTTAATTTGATCTGATACCCGACTCGAAAGAGTCGGGGTTATTGGGTTTGATGGTTGCGCGAGTAGTCAAACAAACTCATTGTGGAGTAACCCCGTCATGAATGTTGATCAGTAACGCACTTGCTTGTGCGTTGCGATGAACACCGTCTGCCATAGCGTAACAATTTGGTCCTTGTTGGTTAAGCGGAGTGCTAATGCCTTGCCGACGGTAATATCTTTGATGCGGCTGGCTGGATCACGGTAGCGCTCCAAGAACGATTGCCATTCGTCGAGGCCAATGGTTGAGTGGTACGGAGCGTAGCTAGGAATCTCATCCGCTACTGTGGCGAGATTGTGCAGCAGTGAAGTCACCACGCGATTGTCAGTCTTGCAGATCGTGAATGGATTGCTGTTGATCGGAATCAGTGAAATGTCGTGCGCCTGTAGCAACGTGTCGAAATTCGCCGAGTTCCACGCTGCATACAGCGTCGGTATCGAGAACGGCTGAATGTGTTGCTGGAATTTTTCTTCGTTATTGCTGATCACCGTGAGCGACAGCGGTGACTTGCGATGTGCTTGTTCCAATGTTGTTTGTATTCGCAACAGATCGGTCATACCGGCATCAGCGTAAGGTCCGCCATGGCTGCCGAACCAGACCAATAGCGTGTGTCCACGCCTGCGCAATTTCTGCAACCTCCGCAAAGTACGCCAGGCGTGAAACTTGGCGGCAATCAATTGCTGCACTCGAATGGGCACAATGCTCAGATCATCGGCGAGATCGCCAATAACGCTCAGCTGCCGCAATGTCGGAACGTGTTTTCGAATCACTTCTGCCAATGTGGGTGTCGACGCGACGACATGATCTGCCATGTTCAAGAGCTGGCGAAGCTGCGCAGCTTGCTGCGCCAATTCGGTAGCGCCTTCCGGAAATTCAAAGCGGTTGTCGCAGAGATCGACAATAACTTTGCCGCCTTGTTGCTGGAATGCATTTGCGAGTTTGAGCGTCTCTGCATCGTGCCGCTTGCCGATAACTAGGGTACTGAAGTCAGTGCTACGTTGTGGATCGAACCAGTTGGCTGATGTACCTGCGCTACGCAAGGCACGCATAACTAGTTCGCCACGTATGCGAGTGCTGGCAATACGCAGATCGCGGTTGTGACTCCACCAACCGACCTTTGCGGTGTTTATGTGAGTGTCGGATGTTGTGAAGATCATGATGTGCGCTGAGCCCAAATAGTCATGCGGCCGCTTTGTTTAAATGTGGCTAACCATCGACCCAGCCATCGATGCGGTTTTTGTCCACGATGGCCGGCTACTATGTCCGCCATATAGGCTGCCAAACGGCGATGCCCACGATCAAGTGCCCAGTAGCGAATACTGTGCAAGAGGTTGTTTGGACTCTGGTGCCAGATCACGTGTCATCTTCCAACCACTTTTTTCCAGCACCTTAGCAGCCGTGGTTGCAGTGAAATGAGTGATATGTCCAGGCACTTGTAGTGCGTACCAGCGTCCGCCAAATAGCCAAAAATCGAAAGCATTACTATCCGGCACCGAAAATGATAACCAACCCTGCGGTTGTACCCATGTCCGCAACTTCGAAAATACTGCGACTGGGTCATGAACATGTTCAAACACCATCCAGCCCACAACAAGCTCAAACGGGGCGGCGGGGGCTGGCATATTTTCAACAGTGCCGCAGTGAACGTTGAGCCCCAGCTTCTGCGCTCGTGCAACCGATTCCACTGAGAATTCGATGCCTTCCGTTTGCCAGCTTTGTGCAGTCGCTTCTAACATGTAGCTGCCACTGGCACAGCCAACCTCTAGCGTTCGACCGGGAGGAGCAATAGGCAATTCTCTTGCGTCAAATAATCCCAAAGTACGTCGCCACCGTTGTTTAAGGCTACGCAAAAGGCTGGTTTTCTTCTCATGTTTGGGTGCTTGGACGGAGGTGGGCACGTGGTAAGGCGCATAGTCAGTCGGATAATAGAATCCTATCGGCAGTAGGGCGAGGATTGGTGCGAATCAATTGGCAGTGTGTGCAACGAACAACGTTGAACTCACCTGGCAGATCATGCAGACGATCACGTGCAGTCATTACCAACACATCTGACGGTGGGCAGCCCATGGGGCATGGGGACTGCTCAACAGAGACTGGTGTATCGGACAGTTTTATGTGCATTCTGGTTCATCAGGTCTTGCGGTAAGCTAGTCGCGATATGTGTTTTCTTTTGTTTGCTTAGCAGCAGTCGGAAAAATGTGTGGCGATTGTATGTCGATCGGTCGCAAATGAGGAATCCCACGTGAAGTGTTTCTTTGATTGGATCAGAGACGAATCGCTGACCGAACAACCCTGGTTAATGTTGGGCAAGGGGCCTTCGTTTGGTCTTCTATCGCAGCATGATGTGGCGCAGTATCAAATATTGAGTCTGAATCACGTCGTGCGTGAACGCCCCGTGACGGTGGCGCACATCATCGATCTGGATGTGGTGACTGCTTGCGCCAATGCCATTCTCGATAACGCCCGCGTGCTGGTGGTGCCGTGGTTCCCGCACGTCGACAATCGCGTCGGCGACAAGTCGCTCGAATACTGGATCACACAAATTCCCGTGCTGCGTCAGCTCGAAGCTGAGCAGCGTTTGCTGTGGTACGACTTGAGTACGTCGAAAATCCGACACGGCGCAGGGCCGGTGGTAAAAGCGAAGTACTTCAGTGCCGAAGCTGCATTGAGTTTGTTGGCACTGAGCGGTGTGAAGTGCGTGCGCTCCTTGGGCGTGGACGGTGGCTCGGCTTACGGCAGCGCGTTTGTCGATATTGAATCGTCCACCAAACTCAACAACGGTCATCAATCGTTCGATCTGCAATTTCAGGGCTTTGCCAACACCATCAGCAAGACCGGCGTCGACTATGCGCCGCTGAACATCGAGTCGCCGGTGCGCGTGTTTGTCGGCAGCCAGGAAGAGCAGATGTTGGCGGTGCAAGTGTTGGAATATTCCATTCGTCGCCACGCCAGCATGACGGTGCAGGTGATGCCCTTACACCGCAGTCCTATCATTTTCAAAACACCGAAAGAGGTACGCAATCGGCCGCGCACGCCTTTTTCATTTCAACGCTTTACGATTCCTCAACTGGCGGGTTATCGAGGCCGCGCCATATATGTCGATTCAGACATGATGGTGTTCAAAGACATTCGCGAAGTGTGGACGTTGCCATTCGATGGCGCCGATGTGCTCGCAGTGGGTTCCACCGGTTCGGATCGACGCCCGCAGTTCAGCGTCATGATGCTGGATTGCGATCGCTTGCGCTGGACGCCCGACTCCATCGTGGAGTTGCTCGACAGCGGTCAGTACAGCTACGAACAGCTGATGTACGAAATGAAGCTTGCGCAGCAGGTCAAAGCCAGTATTCCACCTGAGTGGAATTCACTGGAACACTATGAAGCGGGTCGTACCGGCTTGCTGCATTACACCGATATGCATAGTCAGCCGTGGATTTCGCGCGGTCATCGTTGGGGCGGTTTGTGGGTGAAGTATCTATTGCAGGCAGTTGACGATGGCTTTATCACGCGCGAAGAAGTGGCCGATCATGTGCAGCGCGGTTGGGTCAGGCCATCGTTATTGCAGCAGATCGATGCGCGTGCGGAAACCTTCGGTTGGCGTGCGCCATTGGCAATGTTCGCCGATAAGGGATACGTGCCGCCGTATAAGAAGATGGGTGCGCATGGTGTGGCGCAGAGTCATTGATCAGTTGATTTGCAGGTCGGATTTTACACCCGACAGTGATGTCGGGTGTAAAACCCGACCTACAACATAAAGAGTGCGACCTATTGGTTCTTGGGCTCCGCTTCCCTCAATCCACGCCAGGCATCAATAACCGCCGACGCTTCAATGCCAAGCATCGTGCGTTCGCCATCGACTTCACCGGTAACGGCGCAACTTGCGCGGCCCGGCCCCTTAGGTAAGTAAGTACGTGGCTCAGCTTTGCCAAACAACGTGACCACTGGGCAACCGACTGCGGCAGCAGCATGCGCCGGCCCGGTATCCACAGAGATCATACCGACGGCTTGCGCGCATAACGCCAGCAAGCGCGGCAACGGCAATTCATGTGCAATGTTGTGCGCATCGCTAATGCCTGCGAGCTGCAAGATTTCATCATTGAGTGGGGCTTCTTGCGGCACGCCCAACAACAGAATCGAACAATCGGGATGCAAGTCGCGCAGTGCTTTTAACACCGCCGCCCAATTTTCTTCCGGCCAGTACTTGGTGTTGCTGGCGCGTTTGCGCAGGCCGCGGCGCATGGTGCGTTTGTTGCCCACTTGAATCAGGATCAATAGTTTGTCGGCAAGACCTTTGGCTGCTAGCCAGGCCTGCAACTCGGCGCGTTGTGCGTCTGTCACGGTCAGTTGTGCATACGCATCGTGGGCAGTGAGCGGCAAGTCTTCGCCACCCAGCACGCGTGGATTGCGATACGCAAAGCGCAAAAACAAATCGCAGAAATGCGGGCCGGGCACATCGCGCAATCCGCGATAGTCGCACCAGTCATCAGGTGACCACCCTGCGCGTGTTAACAACGAAATCGTTTTGCGGTTGTCGTGATCGGCTAGCCAGGTTGGACCTGCGCCGCGTTCATGCAATACCTTCACCAGCGCACGTTGTTCACTGCTAAGCAAGTAAGGCGTGTTGCGACTGCGCAGCACGTAAATGTTGCCGATGCCGAGTTGGCCTTGCAGCAGGGGTCTCGCCCAGCCGCCCGATGCGACCACATCGACCGGCTGACCAAAGCGTGCATGCAAGTGCCGGATCAACACGGTGAGTATCACCATGTCGCCCAGCGCGCCGAAGCGAACCACCAAGGGGCGCGGATTGCTTTGCTTCATCCTTGCAAACGCGCGAATACGCGCGCGGCGATGTCGATGGTGGCGTGGATGTCATGTTCACTGTGCGCGGCCGAGACAAAGCCGGCTTCGAATGCTGAGGGCGCAAGGTACACGCCTGCTTCCAGCATGCCGTGGAAAAAGCGTTTGAACAGTTCGGCATTGCTGCGCATGACTTGCGCGTAATTGGTGATGTGCTTTTCGCTGTGGAAATACAGGCCAAACATGCCGCCCACCTGCGTGGTGGTGAAGGCAATGCCGGCGCGCTCTGCGACATCGGTCAGGCCTTGCAGCAGCGTGTGAGTTTTGTTGGTGAGCTGTTCGTAGAAATCACGCTGTGCGCAAATGAGTTCTAGCGTTTTAAGACCCGCTGCCATCGCCACTGGGTTACCCGACAGCGTGCCCGCTTGATACACCGGCCCGAGCGGCGCGAGTTTTTCCATGATGAAGCGTTTGCCGCCGAAGGCACCCACCGGCATGCCGCCGCCGACAATTTTGCCCAGCGTGGTGAGATCGGGCGTGACGTTGTACAGCGCCTGAGCGCCTCCCAGTGCAACGCGAAAGCCGGTCATTACTTCATCGAAAATCAATAACGCGCCCGAGGCATCGCATACCGAGCGCAAGGTCTGCAAGAAGCCTGGCACTGGCGGCACGCAATTCATGTTGCCTGCAACCGGCTCAACAATAATGCAGGCGATCTGATTGCCCATTTCCATAAAGACTTGCTGTACCTGCGCG
>Ga0065707_10000991_pt1 | contig 11932 bp, 7 predicted proteins | sample SwiRhicommuniRL3_FD_59094 | JGI IMG/M metagenome (GOLD analysis project Ga0065707, IMG submission 59094) | Switchgrass rhizosphere bacterial communities from Rose Lake, Michigan, USA - RL3 v2 (version 2) | ecosystem: Host-associated > Plants > Roots > Rhizosphere > Soil | place: East Lansing, MI... | reverse complement strand
CGTCGCCGCTTTTCTTTGGTATCGCAAAAGCGGCGACAAGTCGCCGCACTCCAAATTATGCAGCCTGCTTAGGCCGCAACCAGCGCCGGATGATTTGCCTGAACCTTTCGCCGCAAAATCTCCCGGGCCATTTCGGCGATCTGCGGGGTGTCGAAAGGTTTTGCCACGACCCAATCGACCTGCGCTGCCTGGCGCTCGTGCGAGCCGACGGCTTCTCCCCATCCAGTGATGACTGCCACCGGAATCCTGCTGTTGCATTGCCGTACGGCCCGTGACAACTCCCAGCCGTTCATGTCAGGCATGCCTACATCCGTGAACACCGCGTCAAAGTCTCCATTTTCAAAAAACAAGAGCGCCTCGCGGCCGCCTTTCGCGACGACCACCTCGCAGCCTTGCTGCTCCAAAATGTCGCGCAGCAGGTCGCGCACGTATTCTTCATCGTCCACCACCAGTATTTTGGTCTGTCCGGATTTGAAGTGAGGCTCGACAGCGACCGGCATCCCAAGGAGTAGTTGCTTCTTCGCTGCAGGTTTCCCAATCGGAAGGCGAACGCGGAAGGTCGTGCCCACACCGACCTGCGATTCAACCTCGACCGTGCCCTCGTGCCGGCATATGATCCCGTAGCTCACCGCCAGCCCCAGACCCATGCCGAGCATATCTTTGGTAGTGAAGAATGGATCAAAAACGCGCAGGCGAGTTTCTTCAGTCATTCCTGTTCCGGTATCGTGAACGGAAATCTCAATAAGGTCGCTGGTTTCTTTTGCCGCCAGGGTGAGACGGCCTCCCTCGGGCATCGCATCGACCGCGTTGAAAACCAGATTGACCAGGACTTCACGTAGTTCGGATTCATCGCCCAACACCAGCAGGCCGCTGGCACATGCCAGATCGAGATTGATATGAATGTTGGCGGCTTCAGCCAGGTTCTTCCAGCGCGGGCGAGTGATTTCCGCCACGTCTCCGAGCAGTTGCTGAACATCAACCATCTGAAAGTGATGATCGCGGCGCTGCCGTGCGAAATCCTGTATGCGTCTGACGGTTTTGGCTCCGTCCTTCGCGGTCTTGATGATTATGTTCAAGCCACTTTCAATTTTTGCCGGATCCTTTGTTTCCAGGAGTAATTGCGCGCGGCCCAAAATGCCGGTCAGGGTGTTATTGAAATCATGCGCGACGCCGGAAGCTAATTCGCCCACCGCAGACATTTTTTCGATCTGCGAGAATTGTTCGCGGATACGCTCTTGTTCCTCGATGTAATGATTGAGTTCCGCCACGTGGCGTTCGGCTTCTGCGGCGTGAGCGGCTGCTTCTTCAGCCCTCGCCGCGGCCGCCATGACCTCTATGTTTTTCAGATATGTCCGATAGGTGAAGTAAACTATGCCTACGATCGGTGTACATGCTATCAGCGCATAAAAACCAGCGCTCTCGGTAAATTGAGCCGTAATGCCCGCCGCTGAGGCGCCCGCAAAGAACGAGATCGACGCCCACAGGTAATACTTTCTCCAGGTATGCCAGATTGGTTGCTGCATTTTCAGCGACGAGTGAATCGCAGCGAGGATGGAATTACTGCCGTATTGCAGTAAAGCCATGACATACAATGCGGCCACGAAGCGGACTGAGAACGGGCCGTGACGCAACGTGGTCAGATCTCCGAAAAGCCGTTCCATTACGATGAAGGTGATGAATGTCGAGCACGCCATCATCGCTGAGTTGAAGCCAACTGTCACCGGTTTAATGTGAATCGATTTATTGCTGAACCGCAGNGANGACCACAGCGCTTCTGCCGCCGCCAAAAGGACCGCNGCTTCCCCGCCATAAACCAGCATCGTCAAAAAAAGGAAGGTGTCTGANACGGAGATATGACCCGTAATGCGCGGAATTCTTACTGTCAGCCGCGAGCTAATCACGATGGTTAGAATTGCGAGTACCAGAAAGCGAAGGTCCAGGCGACCTTGCGGTAGCCGGAATGCGGAGTAGATCACCGCGTCCAGACCAGCGCTGATAATCAGCAACATGTACGTTTTCTTCAGTTCGTGATGGGGCATTGTCTTTCACCTCGACTTCGTAACTTTTGTCGCGCTATCGATCAGTGATAGCTGCGTTCATGCAAGAAAACCGTGTCGTAGCTCCCGCGGGCCACAAATCCTAAATTCTGAAAGAATCGAATTGCGCTGTGCCGCTGTTCGTTTACCAGCAGGCTGATAGATTTCGCACGTTGCAGTAGCTGCGATGAAAGTTGGGTCACACAACGCGAGCCGATTCCCTGGCGGCGCCTCTCAGGGTGAACGCCGACCCCCTCGACATAAATCACTTCGGGCGTGTCTACGATGATGTCGGCTTTGAAGATTAGTTCGCCGTCCTCAATTAGGACCCAGGTCCGGCCTTGTTCAATCCGGCGATGGCACCGGACTCGAAATCCTTCCGGATCTTTCTCCAGGGGATTTACCCCGCTCTCTTCCCTGGCCATGGCCGCGTGAGTAGGCACGATCAAGGAAAGATCATTTGAATCAGCCAGTCGCAATTCTGCCACCGTGGCACGGTTCGGCAGCGCCTGATTCAATTCAAGCAGGACTTCGCGGCCCAAATGGCGCAGGAGCTGCCCGCCTTCTGAATACGACGCCCAGAAGCACTCGACCATTTTTTGTTCGCCCATAATCATGTGCGTTCCATCGAATCCTTGCGCCAATCGAGCCAACTCTTTAAGTGCCTGATCGCACCGGGATTCGAGAAAAATTGCATGACCAATAAGGGCTACGGCTTGAATTGCGCCCGCCGCATCACGACAACCGTAAAACGAGCCGCGGTTCAGCGTGCTTTTGATTCCATTATCGGTGATGAGACCGCTCATAACAGCCGTTTGCAGTGGACGCTCGCGAAGAAACTCGAGTACTTCCACCTGGTCTTCATTCTTAAGTCGATAAGTCGTTAGGCCATTTGCCCTTCCGGTGGGAATGCGCGTGACGCCTTGTTGCACGCGGAGGATGGCCGGGTCAATTATCATAACTCTCCTTTCATTCATCCGAGATGAAGTCAAGAACCTGGGGACTGAAGGGAACCAATCACGTTCGCCCGAGGCGAGTTGATGGCGGTTTCAATAGTTCAAACAATCGATTCCGGTATCGACCCTGACGTGCGTTGGGCAGGTAGGGTCTCCTTCCTTCGTTGCTGACATAGCCAGCGCCACCGAGGCGGCATTCAACGCGTTGTCGCTAACCAGAACTCCATCGCTTACCAACACGCCATCGCTCACCAAAACGCCATCGGCCAGCAGGTCGGAACCGAGAAAAAGCGTGCCTCCGCCGAGTACCGTGCCATCGCTAAACATGACGCCAGCATTCACGACCACACCGTCGGACAGCATCGCCGGATCCTTAACCATCTGACCGTCACTCACCAGCACACCGTCGCTCAGCAAATTGCCGAGCCGGTAAACGGTCTGATATTTCGTTATCAGGTCAGCGCCGGTAACGAACCCATAGTTCCCGATGAGTCCTTGCGCCCAGCTGAAGGTCTCTCCGGCGATTGTCGTTTGCGGCGTCGGCCCATCAGTCGATGTCAACATTGGCCGGCCGAGTGGCGTCGCGGCCGTGACATCCCTGCGAATCAGCCGAGCGACACGCACTGCGCCTTCAATGTTGATTTCGCCGGCTCCCTGCTCAAGCATGTTGTAGCCGGCGAGTGGCTGCGCCGTGTACATGAGAAGCGCCTTAATCATGTTTGGGGTCAGACCAGGGTTGGCTTGCAGCAACAACGCGGCTGCGCCTGCCACGACAGGCGTCGCCATTGATGTCCCGTTCATGTACATCATCTTTCGACGATCCAACGGACTAACTCCGGCGTCCAGCGCGGGATACTGTGTCACCAGATAGTTGTCTTCGGCTTCGGCATAAATCATCTTGTTGCCGGGCGCTACCAGGTCGGGCTTGATCAAATGATCGTAGTGTCTTGCCCCCAGAATATCCGTCCAGGCGCCACGTGTTGGCCCGCGGGAGCTGAAGCTGGTGACTCCATCATCGATCCGTTCATCGGTTCCGAAAGTGTTGGCCGCGCCAACTGTAATCGCCGAGGGCTCATTTCCCGGCGCGTGAATCTGGCCATACACCTTTTGTCCCAGCCCGTTGGTGCCGTTATTGCCGGCGGCCGCGACAACTACGACGCCGGCATCTACCAACCTCCTGACTGCGCGACAGACGGGATCGTTTTTGTACGACTCTACCGCCGGCGTACCGAGGCTCATATTCACGACTCGGATGTTGTAGGCAGCACGATTGGCCATCACCCAGTCGAGCGCGCTTAACACTGCTGAGGTGGTGCCCGATCCGTTGGCGCCCAGGACGCGCAGATTTATTAGATTTGCGTTGGGAGCAATGCCTGTGTATTGCGCATTTGAAATCCGGCCATTGCCGGCGGCAATAGAAGCGACGTGGGTGCCGTGGCCGTATGGATCATCCGTACGCCCCTCGCCGGTAAAGTCGCGGCTGAAGACTACGCGTTGATTATTATTGCGATCCAGAAAGGATACGTGGCGGAAATCGATTCCCGAATCGACTATGGCAATGCTGATTCCCGATCCATCCAGGCGTTTTGAATTTATGCCGTTGCTGGCACGAATCAAGTCGGCGCCGGTGGTCGCAGTAACATGGCCAAAAGCGATATTTGGCCGGTCGAGCGAGACTGACGAGACATCCGGCCGGGCAGCCAGGGCCTCAACTGCGCTGGCTGGCAGTTCCACCGCGCGGGCTCGGAAATGGCTAAAGGCGGCTTTGACTCGGCCGCTCTTGCTTTCCACGTCCGCCTCAAAGGTCACGTCCGGATCGCCATTGAACTGAATGATTGCGGGAATCCGCTCGCCTTCCAACGAGTGGCGTGCGCGCTCACGCAAATCCGGCGAAACTTTGTCGCGTTTTGCAGATCCGTGTCGGGCGTGCGCAGACTCGGGAATCAGATTGAAGCTGACTAAAGCTCCGAGCAGTAAAAAGAGACCAATCCACACTACGGTGGGGCAACCGTCTTTCATTGAAACCTCTTTTCTGACCGATTCAGAACCAGCTTTTCGGGATCACCATTCTGAAATCGACACTGGCACCGTTAAGGCAAGGCACCAAAGCCTAACTTCACGCTGTATTACTCAGCGAAACTGACGTGCTTCGTTCTCTTAAAGACCGAGCCTGTGGGAAGGCTGTACATCACAACCTTAGTTAGGAGAGATTTTCTTCGTCGGGATAATACTATTTGGTCGGGAAATGCCTGGATTAAATTTTACTTCTAAATAGCTTGCGGTTTCAACCCGGCAATCTATCTCATGCAAGCCGTGTCGTCACCGACGGCGCCACCTATGGTGTCGCCCACCAGGATACCGTCACCAACCAGAATGCCGTCGCCCACCATGACGCCGTCACCGATCATGATGCCATCGCTCAGCATCGCCCCGTCGCCCAGCAAGCAGCCTAGCTCCAGAAAAACGGTGCCCTCGCCAAGCGACGTTCCGTTACTTGTCAAAATGTTCGCTCCGAGCGAAACAGAGCCGGCCATTCGGGTTGGGTCGACTGATTGAGTTGTTGGCGTTTCAACTACTCCGTCACTGAGCACGAGGCCATCGTCATAAATTCTCTGATACTTCGTGATCAGATCGTCGCTCGTCGCATAGGAGTGTGCCATCAAAATACCCCTGGACCAGCTGAACATCTGTCCGCTAACGGACGTTGCCTGAACGGGTGTTGGGCCATCCAATAGGGGCGCCCCCAGCGGCGTGGAACTCGAGAGGTCAGTTCGCACCGAGCGCGCCAGACGGATTGCGCCTTCAACATTGATTTGCCCGGCGCCCTGCTCGAGCGTATTCGAGCCGGCGAGCGGCTGCGCCGTATACATCAGAATCGCCTTTACCAAACCAGGTGTAAGGTTAGGATTGGCCTGAAGCAACAGCGCGGCGGTCCCGGCAGCGATGGGCGCAGCCATCGACGAGCCACTCAGGTACATCATTCGGCGCGTCACGATCGTGCTGACATTGGCGTCCAATTCCGGATGGTTTACTAACAACAGATTATCAACAGCAGCCGCAGCGACAATCTTATTCCCGGGAGCGACGATGTCCGGTTTCAGCAAATTGTCGTAATGCCTGATGCCATAATCGTCAATCCAAAAACTTCTGGTGGGCCCTCGTGAGCTGTAGGTGGTGACGGTGTCGTCGCCGCGCGCATCGGTGCCAAAACTATTCGAAGCCCCCACTGTGATTGCCGAAGGTTCATTACCTGGCGAATGAATCCGGCCATAGAGCTTTTCGCCTGCCAGGCCCTTGCCGTTATTTCCAGCGGCGGCGATGACGATGACCCCGGCGTCGGTAATCCGCCGGACTGCCTGACACAAGGGATCGTTCCGATATGAATCGATTGCGGGCGTGCCCACGCTCATGTTGACCACGCGGATGCCATAAATCCCGCGATAGGTCATGATCCAGTCGAGAGCGGCGAGCACACCGGAGGTCGCGCCCTGACCCTGAGAGTTGAGAATCCGCAGATTAATGAGTTTCGCGTCGGAAGCGACGCCCGTATAAGCGCCACTGGATATCTCGCCGTTACCGGCCGCAATCGAGGCAACGTGTGTCCCATGCCCGTATACATCATCGGTGCGATTCTCGCCGGTAAAATCCCGGCTCACCACGACCCGGCTCAGCCCTGGTTGATCCCTGAAAGAAACGTGCTGAACATCGATACCTGAATCAAGAACTGCGATCCCGATTCCATGTCCGTCATAAACGGTCGTCGAAGTGATCAGGCCCAGGAGCGATGTGGTCGTTTGCGTTCGAATAGCAGCCGTACCCGTGGTGCTCTCAATGTGGCCAAAGGAATTAACCGGGCGGTCAAGCGAGATGTATTGCACCTCTTTTCGCGAAGCTAATGCCGCAACTGCGTTAAGAGGCAACTCAACGATGCGTATTTTAAGTTTGTTAAGTTGGCGTGTGACCACGCCCCCCAGGCTCGGCAGCAGATCATCGATTTGCAGCGGCAAAGTGTCGTCATATTGAATAATGAGTTTTTGACGAACCTGGCCATGCCCGTTTGCGAGCATTTGGGTTAAATCAGGAGCGACCTTGGAATGCCCGCCGGTTCTGGCATGGACCTGAAATGGCTCGCCAATCGGAAAAACCGCGACAAGACAAGCTGCAACCAGGAACGAAGCCACCCATCTACTGCAAGCACTCATATCAAACCAACCATCTCTCCCGCCTGAGACTGCGGCGACTTTCATTGTTTCGTAGCGATCAGAATTAACCGAGGTAAAGGGACCTCAGCAACCGGTGTTCCGCTGTCGCGAATTTGTCTAAGCGACGTTTTCAGCAATACTCCGAACCGGCACCGATGCAGGATTCGCCACCACGTACTCATCCCGCTGCAGCAAAAAGCTCAGCTTGCATAAAATCGCGCGGGACTGATTCGGCGCAACGGGGCCTTACTTCCAAACTCCTGGCCCTGGCATATTCACGCCGGGGGTTGACTCCGGAGATGAGCGCTTCCGGGAATTCCACCCGATCGTTTCAACAACATTTCCTCAGCGTAGAAAGAAATAAACGGTCAAACGCGGCTTACCACTGTCTTCACGGGAAGCGGCAACGGACTAACGCCGCGTGAGAGCGTGAATCGTGTTAGATCTTCGAGTTAAAACCGCGGAACCCGCCCATGGCATTGTCGTTGCCAGACACAGCCACCCCAATATCAGATTAGTTTGGAGAACCTGTGAGCGAAGCAAAACCGCGCGTGTTAATTGTTGACGATGACCCTGAGATTCGCAGCATTCTGCTCGAATTCCTGGGCCGGTCTTATGAGTGTCTGGCGCTCAGCTCGGCGGAAGAAGCATTGCCAATGCTGGCGACGCAACAGTTCGACCTGATTATGACCGACATCGCAATGGCCCGGATGAACGGCCTCGACCTGGTACGTCACATTATCAGTGAGGCGCCCGACTCAGTAATCGTCATGATCAGCGGCCAGCAGACGATAGAGTTTGCGATTCAGGCGATGCGCGCCGGCGCGTTCGACTACATCACCAAACCATTTGAGCTGAGAGAGGTCGCCGCCGTCGCTCGACGTGCCCTTGAGCATCGCAAACGAATTGAGAATGCTCGCCCACCGTCGAGATTCGATGAGAGATCGAATGAATTACTTGCCGCCATAAGTAATCAGGAATTCGTGCTTCATTACCAGCCGCAGGTGGAAATTCAAACAGGAGGAATCGTGGGCGTGGAAGCGCTGGTTCGCTGGCAGCATCCGACTCTGGGCTTACTCTTGCCCGGAGATTTCATTCCACTCGCCGAACGAAACGGTGCGATCCTGCAGCTTGGGGAGTCAGTTCTGCGAGCCGCTTGCACCCAGGCTCGCCATTGGTCTGACGTGGGTTTGAGCGACTTTCGCGTGGCCGTCAATGTTTCGCCTCAGCAACTACAGCAGAACCATTTTCCTGAGACCGTGGCAAACCTACTTCAAGAGTTTGGTCTTCGAGCGTCCACGCTCGAAGTCGAAATCACCGAAAGTTCGTTTATGCACGACGATGGAATCGGGGTTCAAACTCTGACAGAGCTCAGGGAAATGGGCGTGCTTATCAGCATTGACGATTTCGGCACGGGATACTCGTCGCTCAGCTATCTGAAACGGCTGCCAATCGATTCAATAAAGCTGGATGCATCCTTCGTGAAAGACGCCACAACTGACACGGACGATGCGGCGTTGGTCGTGGCGATCATCGCTTTGGCGCACAACTTGAGACTGAGAGTCATCGCCGAAGGTATCGANACGAAAGAGCAGTTGAACNTGCTCAGATCACTTCGCTGTGACGAAGGCCAGGGATACTTTTTCGGNCGGCCTGTCGGAGNAGAAGTTATTACTGCCTGGGCCGAGAAAGGCAACGACCGAAAGCCAACGATCCTGAGCGAGGCGGCGTGATGCGCGAGGAACTAACCACCCCGATCCATTCTGCCGCATCTGAATCATCTTACCGCGGTAGGATTCCGCAGAAAGCGCTAAGGCAATAGCCCGGGTACCGTCAATTGCCTTAATTTTCCCGGGCACGATGATTGCCGGGCACAAAGATGTCGCACATTCTGGCGTGCGGCGCAGATGAGCGTGGCGGCGCAAATCGGGTTTTACGTCGCCACGACTCTAAACCGATTACCTCTACACCCCCTTCATCTCGCCTGGATTTTGGAGTGCGGTGACTTGTCACCGCTTTGTATTTGACCGTGGCGAGAAAAGCGGCGGCAAGTCGCCGCACTCCAAGACAAAACCGGAATGGAGATGATCAAGACAGTTATCGGCAATCATCCGAGCGGTCTGTTGCCGTTATCGCCCGAGATAATTCTGCAGGGCCGGTATCGGGTAGTGCGTGAGCTTGGGAGCGGTGGGATGGGCGCAGTGTACGAAGCTATTGACCTGCGCCTCGGACACACGGTCGCGGTTAAGCAAGCGTTGACCAGAGACCAGGATCTCTGGAAACAGTTCGAAAGCGAAGCCCGCCTGATGGCTCAATTGAATCATCCGGTGTTGCCACGGGTCAGCGATTACTTCAAAGAGGGAGGCCGGGCGTTCTTTGTAATGCAATTTGTGGAAGGCGCAAATCTGGCCGAGATAATTGACCAGCGGCGGGAGCCGCTGCCATCGCACACCGTGGTCGCCTGGGCTGATCAATTATTAGACGCGCTGATGTACCTGCATTCGCATGAACGCCAGGTGATTCATAGGGACATTAAGCCTCACAACTTGAAAATAACGCCCGCGGGCAAGATCGTTCTGCTTGATTTTGGTTTGGCCAAGTCGCAGGCAGCAGGTGTGACGGAGATGGAATTGTGTCGCAGCATCTTCGGTTACTCTCCTCGTTATGCGCCGCTTGAACAGATCCAGGATTTGGGTACCACGCCGCAAAGCGATATCTATGCATTGGGCGCAACGCTCTATCACCTGCTTACCGGCGTCAAACCACCGGACGCGCTCACCCGGGCCACGGCGTTGATTAGCTCTCGACCAAATCCGCTCAAGCCGGCACATGAAATCAACAGATCAGTTAGTCCCGAACTGTCCGCGATTTTAAATCGAGCGATGGAACAAAATCCGCATGAACGTTATCGCAGCGCGATGGACTTTCGCGAAGCATTGCGGCGGCTGGGACGGTTAGGACGAAATGGCGCGAATCAGCGTTTGGAAATTGTTGTCCATCCTGTTCCGATTCGAGCGACGATAGCTGAGGGTGGCGAGCGAACTGTTTACCCTGCGAACCACTTCGCTTCGCAATCGGGCTCACGTGCGAAAACCATGATGGTCGTGATTCTGCTCGCGGCATTCGGAGTGTTCTGTTACTACTACCCATGGAAACTACCGGAGATGCCGGCAACTGATAGGTCGCGAAAGAGTACTTCAGTTACTCCGAGTCGAAATAAATCCACAATCGGTAATGCGCTCGAGTCCGACCAGTCAGGAGATCGCCGTACCACGACTCGGAGAAGGACTTCGTCAGCGACAGGAAACGTTCGGTAATCTAGGGGCCTGTATCGAAAGTCTGAAAACACACCTCTCAATCACACCGGGCTTCAGCCCGGTGACGCCAAGCCGTGAAATGGTAAGAAACCGTTTCAACGGTTTCTCGGTTGGCTGGTCGGGTAACCTCATCAGGCTCAGCAACTGAACGCTCTGTCAAGAATGCAAACCGTTAAAACGGTTTCACACCCCATTGGCCGCCGATCACCGGGCTAAAGCCCGGTGTGCACGAGAAGGGGAACTCTTCGAGTTTGGAAGCCTCATCTCGAATGAACCCGCCTGATCACGAGAGGTAAGCGAAAAAGACGGTTCCCGATCACGTCGCAGGGCCAAGCGGCTTACTTCACCACAAAGCTGCTCCCATAAGGTCCGAAATTATTCGTCGTGATTCCGTTTCGGGTACTGCCTTTGTAAGCAGACTCTCCAGGCCGTAGCTCAATTGTGACCGGACCGCCGGTTTCCAAAGCGAACTTTCCAGCATGGACCGCGGCGGAACAGATCGACGAATCGATCGTGTAGATATCCGTGCCCCACACCGAGCTTGCTTTGCCATCAGCGGGACATTTGAATTTGTAGGTTTTGCCGCTGTCGAATCTGACCATCCCGGCCGACGTACTCCACAGGACAGCTGTCTGTTCTTCGGCGTCGCGTACCCGCGCTTCGGTGTTTGCAGTTTTGAAAACGAAGCTGTGCTGGTAAGGGCCATAGGCGCTGGTAGTGACGCCGTTTCGTTCACTACAGCCATAGATGTCCCGGCCCGGACGCAGCTCGACGGTGACGGGGCCACCCTGCTGATAGGTGATCAAACCGCTATGGACCGCGGCCGTGCAGATTGATGAATCAGACGTGTAGATATCGCTGCCCCAGACTGAATGCGCCGTGCCTCCCGGCGAGCACGCCAGCGTGAGGGTTTCGCCATCTTTACCGTTCAGCGAGTTGGCGCTTGCTTCCCAGGTCGTTGGCTTTCCCACCGCGGTTGCGGATGGCGGAGTCGAAGAAGACGAGTTACTGGTGTGACCTCCACCGCCAGCCGAATCGCCCTTTTCATTTTTGAGTTTTGCACAACCGGCGCTGCCGAGCACGAATGCGAAGAGCCAGAGCGCAACCCAACCGGATCCGATCCGGCGCGAATGATTTGATTCGGGTGATGACGACACAGAGATCGATCCTTTCGAATTGGAGCACGCCCGAGGCATGCGAACCACCTTGCGAAGCTTAAACATCAGAGGGGTGCCGGTGAGTATAGCAGTCAGAGAAGCGTGAAGAAATGATCGTGTTGGAATAGCAAGACACGATCGCCGACAAATGGCTCTGCCTCGCCGATGCGCGGCAAGTCTTTGACTTGCCGGCAGGTCGTTTTCGATTTCTTTCGGTCTGTGACCGAGTCTGGGTCGGAGACCCGGAAAAAACTGGAACTAGTG
>Ga0065707_10082813_pt1 | contig 11933 bp, 7 predicted proteins | sample SwiRhicommuniRL3_FD_59094 | JGI IMG/M metagenome (GOLD analysis project Ga0065707, IMG submission 59094) | Switchgrass rhizosphere bacterial communities from Rose Lake, Michigan, USA - RL3 v2 (version 2) | ecosystem: Host-associated > Plants > Roots > Rhizosphere > Soil | place: East Lansing, MI... | reverse complement strand
GTCACCTTTTCGATTTAGATGCACTTTTTAACCGAATTTTTCAATCATAATCATGCAATTTTTCGCAGCCATACTTTCCATTCTAGCAGTACTCAACTTTGTTGCAGCCTATCCAGTAGAGAAAAGGTTCTACCAACCGTCGTCGCCTGTCTTCTCGCTCATAGCACACCATCAAGGAGCCGTTTTTCAATACCATTTGGTCAAGTTTGATGGTCATGACTTGACGTTGGCCGATGATGTTCTGGCCTTCTTCGGAAGAATCAAGGCCAACAATGGATATGTTCTTAATATCCCAAAGGGAGTCAACTATGATTTGAACAGTAATATTGCTAGCAACTATATCAATGCTACCAACTACACTAATGCTACCAGCTATACTAATGCTACCAACTCCACCATTCTTCCTTCCCCCCAAAATGTCTACATCGACAAAAATAATAAGTTGACCACTACTAAAAACAATACCTCAACCGAACACTTTGGAATCAGCCATTCGTTATTAACATACAAGAACTCAACCAAGTTTTTGGCGTGCCCAACCTTCTCGTACAGAAGAAACTACGATGTTTACTTTAACGACGGTGCAAAGAAATGTCCTCGGAATGCTACCGGGTATGATATCACTTTAATGGTGCAAGTCGATGCCACCGTCAATTACACTCCCGAAACAAACAAAAACATGTTCAAGAGGATGTTAAGATTCTTCCAAAGAAAGTAGTGTTGGGCTAGTCCTACACTCATAAAGATGGATTTCTATCTTTAGACTCACTAGAAGTCACCACTCATTCATTAAAACTTAAAAACAAAAGTTCCCTAAAGTTATTAAAGTTCATTAAAACTATTAAAGTTATTAAAGTTATTAAAGTTCATTAAGTCACCAAAAGTTCATTCAACTCATTAAGTCACAATTCATTCATTAAAACTCGTTTTGTCACCAAAAGTTTGCTTTATATCCTCGAGTATTCAGTACTTGACTCTTCACTAGCACTACAGAGCATTTCGATCAGGTTAACTTCATTCATTGTTACCTGACTCGCCGCATTCAATCCAGTCATTCACATCAGTCTCCCAGACTATAAACCTTTAATCCAGTCATTCACTTCAGTCCCTCAGACTATAAATTCTCAATCCAGTCATTCTTTTACATGCTATAAGCAGGTTACCTTCATAGATCTTCTTCCTACGTATAATACATTTTTTCCAATTTAACATACTGTAATTATTGTATACTATAATGTTGTACTACATATACAAAGGCTGCAAAATTTAACTAGCCTAGTTTTAGAATACTGTAGAAAGCACCTATCATCAAAATGAATGATTGTAGAGGAACTAAAGGAATTCGAAGTCTCTCGTGTGCTCAGTGGATCAATAAACAGGATATCATGAAATCGCAAGAATTAGAGAGAATGATCCCAATCCAATTTCTGATGCAATAATGGAGAGTATGATATCTCAGTTACGTGAGTGAATCAGACAATGAATGGCGGAATAAATATTAGGTGGGCCAGAAGCTTTTTTTTCAATCAATGATATCGTGAAAATTATCGTTACTATTTTTGAGAATTTTCATGATGATAATCACTATTCAGGTCTCTGACCCTTTGTGATTTCACTTTCTGTGGCACCAGCACTCAGGACATTGCTTTTCATGCTAGCAGCCTCTTTATCGACTCCTTCTCTTCCCCTTTTTGCTCTTTCAAGATAGTAAGTACCAACGTAAATAACACCAGCAATAAATTCCATGGTTGTTGCCAAAACATATTCATAAATCACGAATTTCGAAGTCAAACCATCCTTGGAATAATTGCCAATATCGAAATAATTCATAGACTTAATATAGATCGACATCACCCCAAAAATACCTCTAACTGTTACAAATGGAGCAGCCAAGAAGACGGCCTTGATGGAAACGGTTTGCCACAAGTTTTCAAACATAGCACCGAAGACTGCGGCCGAAATCGCTATGGCTGTCTGCAACAAAAAGATCGCTTGTCCTGCGGTTCTCAATGCTTTGGATGTATGAACCTTAGAACTTGTATTGATATCTTGAGGATTTACTGAGGTTAACATAGTACCACCCGCGATAATTATAGCATTGGCTGGAATAAGAAGCAAATGAAACACCCGGGCATAGGTGAACCAAGCCAACCGCTTTTTCCATCGGTTAGTACATTTCGACTGTCTGATCTTGACCTCTCCTTTGGTAGGTTTGATCCACGACGTACCGTGGACTTCTTGTTGGGCTTTGCACGTGAGGTATAATGTACACAAGATCAACACAAAGTACCCTTCAGCACTAAATACCAAATATGCAATAAGCCATTGCCAATGGTCAATACCAAGCGAAGCAAACGCTACCCCCGACAACTGTCCTGCCAATCGAAAGACCCCAAATATTAGAAAGAAGGTGTAGATGGTACGCCATCCTTCGTGATACACAATCTTTACACACAATAATGTATATATAGTATACAATCCTAGGAAAATCGAGGCAGCGATTCCAGAGTCTGGTGAAACAAACGACATGTTATGATATGTGAGAATATGTTAGATTAACTGGTTAATGTGCTACGGCTGTAGGATCTTATATAATCAATTTTAAAAGGTTATGAGTGATTTATAGTTATGCGCTTACATAAGTATACACCCCGAATCTGCGCAATTAGATTTTCGTATGTTAGTCCTTCTCGAGAGGTACTAACACAGCCTAGTGTCGATTAGAGTTTAGAGTTTGTAGTGATACTCGAGCACAAAGCGCGACTATTCTAAATCTTGTCTCCCCCTAGGTTAGCTCGTAGTAGCCTCGATAAACTATTGTTCCTGAAGTCAATTTGCTTGGTTTTCGCAATGGTCATGGTACACCACCGTGAGGCTGGAACTGTATTTAAACTCCAAAATCAATACTTACAATGTGTTAAATATGAACAAGTGATGTCAGAGGATTTACGTGGGGGGACTTTTTTGTGGGTTCTCAAAAAAGCGAGTGACGTATGGTTCAATTGACTTGAATGACTTAGCTTCGGCCGTTTTGACATCTTGCCCAAAATGGAAAGAACTTTTCAATTAAAGTTGAATTTGAAGACCAGGCTGGAGTTAGATATGTCACAGCTCGTCTGACAGCTGTAACAAACTTATCCTGACTGACTGATATTCACAAATTTCAGGATCTTATAGAACCCCGTTACAACTACGCAAATGGATTATGATTCCTGGTCCAACAGCATAAGCCATATTCATGCGGCGTAATTTTATCGTGGGGATAGAAATGTTCATTAAGGTTATTGAAAAGGTATATGAAAAGATTATTTTTAGAAAATAAAACTCATAGTTAAATTGACAAGTTAAGAATTAAAGAATCTAAGATTAGCATTAATAAGTGAAATACACACTAACACATAAGTAAACATTGATAAATTACCTCATAATACATTAGCTGATACAGAAATGTACAATGTCTCGTAGGGGTTGGTTCTAATCTTACATCATAGTTCATCCAAAAGATACAATCTAGTTTATCTGTGTGGCCAGTGCAAAGACCAATTACGATTAGTTCATTCCTCGATCAAATTGAATCCTTTTTAATATATTTTCAGAGTGAATATTTTATAATACGGTAATCATATAACGTTGTCATTTAGCATTATCTAACATAGTCATCTAATGTAATATTTTAACATCATCTAGCATTGTACATTTTATCACAATCAGAAGAATTATATTACATAATCTTCCAGAATTTCGAGAAAGTCACGTGTCTCGTTCTGCGATGGCAGTAAAAAAATTTCAGCTTCTAACAACAACTTGATACCAGATCCAAACAAAATGTCGTCATATAAATCACATGAATACGTGAATGACTCCGATTCGGAAGTAGAGGATGCTACTTTTCAACCACCAAAGAATTTCCACAAATTCAGCCCAAACACCAAGTTCCATCAATCAGGAGACAAAGAAGTATGGTTGATCAGAGTACCCAAAGGTTTCCCAATTAAAGAGTTGAAGACTTTACCAGTATCATTCACATCGACCTCAATTAGCAATGGTCCAGCTCCTTTCACTATAGACAAAAACTCGTACCAGGTAAATGAAGAATTGTTCTCCACCGAGACTGATAACCGTAAATATTCAGTATTGGTCAACTCCAACAAAAAGCACTACAAGCCTTTGAAGAGAGATGTATCAAGATTCTACAATATCCGTGAGTCCGTGACTATTCCATCTATTGATTTTGACAGAGTTGTTGAGCCTAGAAGAAATATCAAGAAGGCCAAAAACTTGAGAATGAGACATTTCCCAACTGGATACGGTGCCGAAGATTATGAAGAAGCCAGGGCCACCCATATTGAAGAAGAATCTGATGAAGACACAAGACCTGCCAAAAAAGCAAGAATAGAGGAATCTCAAGAAAAGAAGGAAAAGAAAGACAAGAAAGAAAAGAAGGAAAAGAAGGAAAAGAAAGAGAAAAAGGAAAAGAAGGAGAAAAAGAGTAAGAAGGATTAAATATGGATCCATTCCATTATCGCCTTAACATAGCATCAGCCTAGTGCGAGAAGAGTGTTCGAAAAGTGTTCGAAAAGTGTTCTGTTCTGAAAGATTCAAGTATCTCATTGTGGCATCTGGACTATTCAACCAGATTAAGTACTTTACTGAGCTATTTCAAGGTAAATGACTATTGTATTATCACTCAGCGTTAGTATTTCACTAGACCATCTGTTTCCACTCAAAGAGACGAACTATCTGCTCCACATTATTTTGTGGTAATATATAGACACAACCCAGATCTAGCGTACTGCTACTCAGCAACTCTAGTCCACCTATCACTAGGTTCATTTGGCATTTATATACTTCTTTCAATATATTGCCGTGTATAATACATTAGTGTGCGATGATGTCGCGACGTAGAAACGAAAATTAAATAATTGCATTTGATCATCTTGCATCAATCGTCATCAGTGTCTCTTAACTATGGGTCTGACTACTTCCAAACCTACGAGGAAGTTGACTAAAACTCTTGCTGACGTAACCAAAACGGTGAATAGATCTTCAGATATCAACCAACTCCCATCTTCGAGGTTGAAGCAACAATTTGAAGATAACTATAATAAACAAGCTCCAGATGCAAATCCAGTACCAGTACCCGATGAAAGCATGAATAGCCAAGAATTCAAATTAGACCCCAACGCTTCATTTGATCCATCGTTCTTGAAGAAAAAATTGAAACACAACAAAGAGTTGGCTCGCTCTCAAGTCAAGACTAATTTACCGGAAGGCAAAGATGGTTTTGATCCCCACGAGGCTGGGACATCCACCTACGACTCACAGTTTGTGAATTCGATAAATAGCTTAGGAAGACAGATCCAATCACATTCGGCCAGCGTCCATGTTAATCCAAATTCTAATGCTTTAAAACAACTTAAATTCCGGAAACAACTCTTCGAACAAGGAGAAAACGAATTGAAATCGCAAAAGGATCCAAAAGAATCGGGAAATAATATTGCTTCTACTGATATTGTATCAAGAACCATGGTCCATCCTAGGACTTTAGGGGCTATTCTCACGGATATCAGGGATCCTAGGATCAAAAATGAATCTATAATCAAAGACTATCAGCTCAGCCCGACATTTTTGCACGAATTGGGGACTCGATACAAGGTGTGTACAAATACAGTGATAATAGAAGAAAAGACAAAGGAAGGAGAAATTGGTCACAAGATAACTCCTCCAACTGCATCTGTATTGGATTACAATGAAAAGGGAGAATTAGCAGATGCTGAAGAATCTGAGAGGTATAAATCGTTAAAAAAGAGAATTAGTTTGGATGATTAATAGATTTAACAGTGGAAAGAAGTATGGACAGAATCCTCCTATTGGGATATTCCTATTGGGGGCCATCACGAATCTTCACGAATGAGAGTTTTAGTCAAAGATACAGATTCCTCTGGTAAAAATACGAAAAAGATTTGAGGGAAATCTTTGAGGAAATCTTCGAGACTGAACATAGTTATCATTAAGTGTCTTCGTTGATAACAAATCAGGGATTTCAACGTTAATTCCGAGTTTGGCCGTGTAAATAGCTCAAAGGGCCATATCCAACAATATTTCTGTCGTTGTTAATAATTTGGAACATATCAATTATTCTAAAGTCATAAGTTTTGACAACTTAACTAACTCATATTAGGACGTTGCAATGCTACAATCTACAATTTGATCCTATATAATTCTGTATATAAAATCTACCATTTGACTCTATGTAATTTGTACATTGTGAAATATTCAAATTCCGAAACGCGGAGAAATATTGCATAATCTCAATATTCCATAGTTTCAATATTGCATAGTTTCAATATTGCATAGTTTCTTTCCCATGTCTGTAACAAAAGCATTATCTCTGAAAGAGATCATCACTTTCCTCTCTAGGTATACTCCTTGTGATATTTCTGACTCCTTGAACAAACACGGATTTGCCGATGGAGGTTTTATTCCGAACTTGAAGAATCAATCCCCGGTGATAGCCACCACATCCGCGGTTGGTCAAGCGTACACGGTGTTGTATGCGCCCAAGTCGGACCCTAGACCAGCGATCAAACAATCGTATATTGATAATGTTCCCCAGGATAGTATAGTTGTTTTGGGGTTACCTCTCGAAGCACAATTGACAACAGCACCATATGTTAAGCTCAACAATGCGATGTATGGGGGTCTTATGTCTACTCGGGCTCAATATCGTGGATCCAATGGGTCGGTGGTTCTAGGAAGAATTAGAGACTTGGACGAGCACGTCGATTTAAAGTATCCGGTATGGTCGTATGGTGTTGGAACCTCTGCCCCGGGGCCGTTGGTGAAAGTTGTGGGGATCAATGTTCCCTTGGAAGTGAAGGTTTCTTCGTTGGAAAAGAGTGAAGATATTCTTACTATTAATCCAGGTGACTATCTAGTTGCCGATAAGAACGGGGTTGTTTGTCTTCCACATAATGTTGACAATCTACAAAGTATTTTGGATTATATCGTAAAAAGAGCGGAGGCAGATACTAATGTCAGCAACGATATCAAGAACGGTAAACCGGCAGCGGAGAGTCAGAAATTCTGGAGAGGTAAGATTTAGATTTAGACCTGCTAGATGTAATTTATGATTATTTATTTCCTCGGAGCTGTATGTCACTGTTTAAAGAGTGTAGCTATTTTCTGTACTCAAGAGCTAATTTCTTTATTCTTATTGAGCCATCTTCTGCAATGCTTTAACATTTCAATCTTGCTCAGAAGAGATTAATATATTATTATCCTGGGTAACCTTTCTATAAGCGAAATTCAGGTTACATATTGATATCAATGAGTTTTTAGTGGTGGTTAACCACAGTTGTAGTAAGAGCATGTTCAGCCAGAGATTTCTAATGGTGGTTTCATAAATGTTTGATACATTCCTCATGTACTGTGGATACTGTAGTCCTGCCGATTTGACGTATGCTGTAAAGTAATTCTAGATTCCTCGCCCCTTGCGGATATCTCGAGTGGCTACCTCATACTCCGTATTATGTCAAATATGTCCGGGCGAAAACTCACAAAAGTCAAGACACCAAGTCGTTTAATGCAAACTTATACAGATCAGATAGTTGGTCAGATAAAAAGCTAGTCAAGCCTATCCTCTTCTTCTATTTATACTAAATCTAACGTATCACTGCTCGTATATTGCTGACCTTCTTGGGCTGAAAGTGACGCACTCTCGCACGATTTGAAATTGAAATAACACTTGTAACTCCTAGAACCACCAGCAAACATGGAACTTGATCGGCATACGAACGGTGATCAATTAAGTGGCCATAACTATAAGAGTACCTCTGACCTAAGGGTGGCTCTTATAGGTAACAAAGACTTGAAATATAAACTAGTTGGCAACATAAACTTCATCGAACCCTTGGTGGAGCTGTTTAATGATCTGATCTCACAGGTGATATCAGGACAAGCTAGGATACTGGTATTCAAACATGGATTCTTAGAAGATTGGAAGAACGAGGCAGTGATTCTTAAAATCTTGAGTTCGTTCATATCTGAAGTGAATACTAAAAAGAATGAGAATATCACCACTTGCCTACGCTCAATAAAGGATGTGATTACTCCGATAACCAATTTGTTGTCATATTTTGTGGAAAAGTTTATACCGTTAGTATGTTCCAGCAAGGATCTTGATATCTCGTTTATCCCTAAGCTCGAAGACATCATCGAATATAGCTTGGATATCTTGTTGTGTATCTCCAATATAGAGAATCAAGAGATCGATTCTGAAAAGGTATCTAGATATATCACTTCGTTGCTTATTGTGACAGACAATGCTTACGATAAAACAGTTTCAAACTCGACGATTGTGACAAAACTGTTGCGGTTGGTCCCGTTGTTGCTTTCAAATTCGAAATCTGGCAATTCTTCCATCATTATTTTGTTAACAGTACTATTGAAACGATTGGCCAAAGTATCCAATATAATAATTTCAACCCATTTTCCACAAATAGGTGGCAGTCCAGAGTCAATGCACAGGTTAGCGTTTGAAAACGAAAATCTTCCTAATATTGAACTTAATCCAACAATTATTCGCAGTACGATCGATTCAAGGTTGTTAGTGGAGCTCATCATCTGTACTGCTCAAATATTCAGCTATCTGAAGGAAAATGACTTTGATATATTTATGACTTCCTCCACAAATTCATCTCAAAGGTCGGATAATGATTCTGCCGCGGTGATATTATCAATAAATATTTACCTCACCTTACTTATGCTTATTAAGTATGATGATAAGCTATTGAGCTTGGCTTCGTTGAATTTGTTGTGCTTTTATTTAAATAATCTTAAACCTGGAGGTCAGATTACCGAAGTGTTGATCTTTAAGAATTTCAAAAAGCTATTTGCAAGAATAATCGAAATGCTAAACTTGGATACAGACTACAAAAGCGATGAAAAGAAGAATACGAGAACTAGAGCGCCTCGCTCTCCATTACCAATGTACTTATTGCTGCCCACGAGGATTTTGGCAGACTTGTGTTCAAGATATCCACCGTTAGGTGATGAAATTAAAGACTCAAATATTGATTACAAACTCACAAAGCAGTTGGAAAATTATTATTCCTGTAACCAACTTTATAAGACTTTTAAAGTATTGAAGAGAAATTCGAAATATGGAACTACACTAGTTGATTTTACAGTGTTGTTGAATATCGTTAGAGATGATCGAAAGTTGGCCGACTTGTTTTACTTGTTGAGTGTTTATGTCAGCTCAAACGAGGAGTTTAGATCCCGTCTTATAAACCATTCTACTAGCGCCAAACCTAACGTCTTGTTTGCTCAGATCCTCTTCGAGACTATTGATAATTATCACTTTTTGTTGACGCAAATGGAATTATCTTATTATTTGTTGCATACAAAATCATCTTCTTCAAAAGTTGCAAAGGAAGATTTACCGTGGTTTGGAAAGAACTTGGGAATAATACAAGCTTTTTTGGATAGCAATCTTTATACAAACTGCTTGTTTCTAACCAGATCTTTGTCAAGATCTGTAGCTACATTGAGAACATTCTTCGTTGAATGCAATTCTTTGAAGAGTTTTATTACCAAAGAAGGAACAAAAGATAACTATGGAGGATTTGTGACTAATATTTTGGAAATTCTTCGAGCCTTTGCTAGTTCTGATCAAATTGCTACTTTTTTCTACAACTTGAATAGAAATGTGTTCCTGAACCGTGGTAAAAGGATTCAAATCATGAACAAGTCGGTAACAATTGGAATATTGGCAAACTTTATTTTGGATTTCAGTTCATTCAGAAATACTGTTATTAACTACGACTGTTTCCTACTGAACTTATCAGGAATATACTATGGCGGTGAGACTTTAGAGAAGACGAATAACATTAAGGCAGAAAATGAACCTTACGAAGATGTCTATCAGGAAAATGTTATACAGTTGAATGTCTTGCAGGTGATCAAAAATTATATGTATAACGAAACCAATGAAAATAAGAAGGAATTGTTAGATTACTTTGCGTTGGCTACGATTATTTCAAATACTACGTATGGAATCAATTCTGTTGAGGTTGCAGAAGATATTCATCTGATCAAAATGCAGCAGAAACTAGTTGCCTTTGATATTTTGAGAAACATTACAGCAGGATCTCCTAACTTTAACGAAATGTTGGTACAAGTATATGAGGAGCAGGTTGCTAGTCCTACCAGTAGGTTGCCAAAGACCTGGTTAGAGTATGTTACTAAAACAATCCTTGGCTTTAGTCTTTTTACTGTTGATGTTGGAAGTTTCGAGGATGACGAATTCTTGAGCACAATGTTAATGAAGGAAGGTTATGTCAAATTGGTGACATCGATCAATTATATTGAGGACCATAAGTTCACCATGATTGAATCAATTCGTAAAGACTTCTTCCCCAACGACGAGTTGTTGAAGATTTGGTTACGATTTCTTGATTTCCAGGTTCCACCCGGTTTTGAAAGCAAGGATTTGAACGCCAAGATTGTACTTAACAACAACATCAATGAGATCAAATCTTCCATTGTATGGATTATTGTGAATTTGACTTGGAAATATTCAAGATATGCCTTCAATGTGAATTATGGTACCGACTATAATTCCTTCGAGACTGTCGGAGGACCAGTTAGGCGTGGTACTACAGGAAATGCCAGCGGTCAAAGAATATTTATAGACGAGGGTGATGATTCTGAGACCAGTACTATTCGGATCAACACCAAGGAAAATGATGAGTTAAGTGTGTTGGACCGAGCCAAATATCTCTCTGAATTTGGATTCGGTCAGGTCTTGACGAAGCTAATTAATCAGTACTCGAATGACGGCGCAGGACCAAGCACCAGCAATGGACTGGAGACAACCCGCATTAGGGATGAAGATGGCATGCACAAGAATAGCACCAATCCTGCAGAATCTACAGCTGGAGGGGTAAGACGCAACCTCAAACGGTTTGACATCCAAAATAGTCACGATTTGTTGGAAAAATTGAAGACTGCCAATGAGCAAATTACAGATCTTTTGAAAGGAGGACGTCGCGTCAGTATCGGTCCATTAGTGGGCATCGGCAGTGATGTCGTAGTGTCGAACGAACGACCAGAGCTTACAATAGGACGGCCAGATGTTAATCGAGGAGGTGAAGGATTCGGATATGAATCTGCGGATGAAGAAATGGAAAGCGCCGAACATGCAGTGGAAGAGGATGATGATGATGATGATGATGAAGATGCCGACGATCCCCGCGAGTACTGGGTAATGTAGTTTATTGAGGCGCAGAAAATAACTACCTGCCAATAATTGTCCAGATGGTTGCGAACAAATCGGCCATAAAACGGTCTTTAAAAATATAATAGCAAATTAAATTTACACGCAAAAAGACGCAAACAGGTTTAAACGTACAAACCAAGCTAATTGAAGATCTGGATCTTTTAATTTTCCGATTGAAACCGTTTTTCATCCAAATCTCCAAAACGGCAGGGCACACAGTAAGAAATATCTGGCCGATGAGGTTGAGGGAAAAAACCATTATTAAATAGTGTCACAAATGCCCCTATGCTAAGGAAAATTAGTGACGTTTCTCGCTCGTTCATGTAAGGGATGGAATTACAGTGACGGAGGGCCAATTAGACAAGTAGAATCTTTGGTTTTGTGGATTTATACCGTATTAAAATTTTATTTTCTTTGCTCTGGATCATTATTACGGAAGAATGCAACAATTTAGTGCGTACTTTAAATATGCCGCAAATTTTACCTGACAGCCTCAATGGAACGGTATAGTGGGCTGTCTCGGCAGCACTGCGTCAATATACATGGTCCATGAAACTACAACATCAAGCACTACAAAATCAACGGCATCAGAAATTGAATATCTGGCATTCTGAGCCCCATCCACCCTCTTCTTTATAATCTAACTTGC
>Ga0065707_10082812_pt1 | contig 11939 bp, 10 predicted proteins | sample SwiRhicommuniRL3_FD_59094 | JGI IMG/M metagenome (GOLD analysis project Ga0065707, IMG submission 59094) | Switchgrass rhizosphere bacterial communities from Rose Lake, Michigan, USA - RL3 v2 (version 2) | ecosystem: Host-associated > Plants > Roots > Rhizosphere > Soil | place: East Lansing... | reverse complement strand
GACCCGATAGTCGTTGCTGCCGCTGCCGGCGAGTCCGGTGCTGTGCCAGGTGTCGATGATCTCGAAGTGCGAGGCCGGTGCGAAGGCGATGCGCGATTGCGGCGCACCGCCACGCATGATCGGCTTGCCGTTCTCGGTCACCAGAAATCCTGTGCCGATCACGTCCGCGTGCGTGCACCCGCTGCCAAACGTCCAGTGGCCGGTGAGACGATATCCGCCATCGACGCGTTCGCCGAGACCGTTGGGTGGCACTTGCCCGGCGGTCACGAAATCGAGGTCCGGAAACAGTGTGCGCGCGGCCTGTTCGTCGAGCTGCGCGGCGAAGTAGCCGCTGTCGGATCCGATCTTCGCGCACCAGGCGACCGAGGCATCAGCGGCACCGAGAACTTCGTAGACCTCGCACTGTTCGCGCGGCGTCATCTCGGGGCCAGGCCTTCGGCATCGCCATCCGAAATACGCCAGCCGCTTTCAGCTTCCGGACGAGATCGATGGGCAACCGGCGAAGCGCAGCGATCTCGTCGCCTCGCGACTGGATCTCGGGGGCGAGCGCTCGCACGGCAGTGATGATGTCGGCGGCGGCTAACGGTGAGCGAGTGCTTTCCGTGTGGATGAGTGTCATGGGTGATAGGAGCGTATTATGCGGCGATGGACGCTATCGATCGACGTCAGGTCGGCCCATCGTGGCAGCCGAGCGGCATTGACATCGGGAGACGCCGGGCGCTCGCTGGACTGTCCGGTCTTGTGGTGGCGGCGATGGGCACCACGAGAGTCTGGGCGCAGAGTCCGGGTCGTTGCGTCCTCACGCCCGAAGCGGGCGAGGGCCCTTTCTATCTCGATCCCAAGCTGATTCGTTCAGACATTACTTCGAAGCAGCCTGGCGCGCCGCTGAACCTGGCGCTGCAGGTGGTTCGGGCCGGGGACTGTGCGACGCTCGCCAACGCTCGTGTTGATGTGTGGCACGCGGATGCCGTGGGCCTGTATTCGGGCTATGAGAAGCAGTCGGGTGTTGGCGGCATCTCGACGAAAGCTGCGATGGGGCAGCAATACCTGCGCGGCACGCAGTTCACCGACGCCGCGGGCAACGTCCAGTTCCGGACGATCTTTCCCAGCTGGTACGGCGGGCGTACGCCGCACGTGCACTTCAAAGTGTTCCTGGGTGGCAACGAAGTCGTTGCGAGTCAGATCTTCTTCCCCGACGAGGTCAGCAAGGAGATCTTCAGCGCCTGGGACCCCTACCGCCAGCACGCCACCAAGCGCACGACGTTCAACACGAACGACCCGATCAAGCAGGGCATCTTCTCGGAGGTGACGCGCCAGCGCGGGTCGTACGCGGCGAAGGCGGTGCTGGTCGTCGCTTCGCGCTAGCGATTCAATTCCCAATTTCCAATTCCCAATTCCCAACCACTCCCAACTCCCAATGAACTCCCAATCCTCGATCCCGAATCCCAATAGTTTGGAGTAGGGCATTGGGAGTGGTTGGCAATTGGGAGTCGGTCGTTGGGAGTTAGAGCCTCATCCTCTGCAGGCGAATGCCAAACCGCGGATCGTCGCGCAGGCTGTCCCACTGCGGTGCGACGGCGAGGTGCACGAGGGCCGGGTCGCGGAATGAAATTGCCTGGTCGAGGCATTCGAATGCCTCGTCCATCCGGTTTGCTGCGCCGTACATCACGGCACGCCGGAAGGCCATCTTCAGTAGGTGGTCGTAGTCGAGGCGCTCGTTCGTGATCTGATCCGCCAGGAATCGCGTCATGCCGGCGAGGCCGGCTGCCGCGTAGGCGTCCTGTATCTGGGCGGTGACCTGCTTCAGATTCGCCAATGCCTCGTCTGAAATGCCAAACGTCACGGCGACGCGCAGGTTCTCGGCCACGAACTTGTCGATATCTTCAACCTTCCAGTACACGCCGGCGAGGAATTCGCTGGCGAGGAGGTGCTTCGGGTCAACGTCGAGAGCCCGCTGTGCCCAGACGAGCGTGTCGTCGTACTTCCGCTGATGCCAATACGACATCGCGATTTGTACCAGCACGAGCGCTGATCTCGGATCTCGCGCGAGCGCCTGTTGCTTGATCCGCAGGCCATCGTCGAGCCGCCCGAGCGCTTCCTGCAGCGATCCGTACTGGAGCAGCGCTTCCGTGTGATCGGGGTTGATGTCGAGCGCGCGGCACAAGCTATGTTCCGCAGCCGTCCAATCCCACTCGCTGAGAAACAGGACGGTGCCGAGGGCGACCTGGGCATCCGCGGACGTACTGTCCATTGCCAGCGCGCGCAGCGCCGAGGCCTTTGCCTCCGCAAACGCTTCTTGATGTGGCACGGCGCGGAGCGCTGCTTGAGCGCACCGTGCGCGTGCCAGTCCCGCGTGCGCCGGCGCGTAGGTCGAATCGATCTCGACGGCGGCGCGAAACGCATCCACCGCATTCGGCAGCTCGAAGTACGAGCCCGAGAGCAGGTGAGTGCGCCCGCGCCCCACGAACTCATAGAGCTCGACCGGGCGGGGCGCCACGCTCGGCGCTGATGGCTCATCATCCGCCGCGACGCGGGTGACTGGCGCGATGAACCGGTATCCCGACCGTGCCACTGTTTCGATGTAGGTTGGCGGCCGCTGGTCGTCGCCAAGCGCCTTGCGGAGAGCCGAGACGTGTACCGTGAGGATCCCTTCCTCGACGAAGGACTCCGGCCAGACATCCGCGAGGAGTTCGTCCTTCGTGACCAGATGACCCGGGTGCCGCACCAGCGCGACGAGGACGTCAAAGGCTTTCGGCGAGAGCCGGACGACAGTGGCGCTGCGCAGCAGTTGGCGCTCGGCTACGTCGAGTGTGCAATCGCCGAAATGAAACGCTTCGCCGCGCACCATCAGACTTTCGGCGAATCTTAGCAAAACCTTCGGGACGCCCTGCCGGCCAGGCGTCCGCCGCTCGACATCGTGGACGGCGCCGCGCGCATCGTCGAGGCGAGAGGCCCTTCATCTTCCTATCGTCTTTCCGTGCTCCTCCGCCGCGGCAACCACATCACGAAGCGTGCGCCTCGGGCAGGTTCGGCCCATAACTCGCCACCGTGGTGGTATCCTCGACCGTGATCCGAACTTGGTTAGTTAGTTAGCGAAAGGCCTACTCCAGTTCGCGGTAGTAGATGATCAAATCCAGCCCCGGCGGGACGCGGCCCATGGTGCGCAGAAAACCGGAGACCTGACCTCGATGGTGCGTCCCGTGGTTGACCACGTGAAACACGATCTGCCACAGCGGTTCTTTCCTGGCCCCTCCCTTGAGGTCGGCGTAGGATAGCGGCTCCAATGCCCTCTCCTCGGTGAGACCGGCGCCCCACTGCTTCCACCTTTCGAGCAGCGCGGGCCAATCGTTCTGCAGCACGGCTAGACTTCGGTCAGCGGGGGTGATGAACCCGGCGAACCCGGGGTTCGGGTGTCCCAGGATGCGCCCCAGCCAGAGGCGGTCCGCGGCATACACGTGGACCAGGGTTTCGAGCACGCTCTTGTCCGCGGTACCGAAATCACGGCCCTGCTCCTCGTGAGTCAATTCCCCGACGGCATCCATCAGCCGGCGGGTGGCCCAGGCGTGGTAGTCGATATGAGTGCGCACTGTGGCGGCGGAAACGGACATAGATGCATTATCCCGCTGTGCCATCGGGAAGAGGAGCGGTGTTGTATAACCGATCTTCGAAAACCGCCCTAATCGTTCCTATCGTCACTCGCGCAGTTGGATCGGCGTGCCGGCTTTGGCGGCGGGATACCAGATCGCGATCGGAATCTGCCGGCCCATGCCCTTGGCAGGAGGCAGAGCCGCACGTGTGTCGTCACGTTCAACGATCAGCCGGAAGCCAACTCGATGCGGCCCCAGGCTCGAGAATCCCGGTCAGAGTTGCGGCGATCGATAACGCGGTGAGGAATCGAGTCATCACGCCCAAGAGTAATCCGATCCGAATGGTTGGGAGCAACTGAGGGATGAGGGACATCGCGTGATCGGTTGAGCGTGTGATCTGTTGATCGATCTGGCAATCCTTTGATCGGTTGATCTATAGGGACCACTACCGGAATGATTTCGAACCCGAGATCCACAGTTCGTCAGATCAACAGATAGATCAAAAGGTCACCCGATCATCAGATCAACCGATGCAGCTACTGTCTCTTAGCCTTCGTATCCCTGCCGTTCTGGTGCAGCACGAGATGTGTGACCGATCCCGTACCGTCCGTGACGAATTCGACTTGGGCGTCCACCACCTTCAGGAAGAACAGCGTCTCGCTCTGCGCGAAAATCGGATTGCGGCCCTGGCCGGTGAGCTGCGCGGTGAGGTGATCGCCGTCGAGGGCGATCGTCATCGTCACCGCCGGCGCCAGCACGTAGACACCGGCATACTTCGACAACGTCGCCGCCGGCAGCGCGATGTCCTTGCGCTCCGACGTCAGCGTCACGGTGTCGCCGTGCATCAAGGCGCCGAGTTGCGGCACCAGAATGTCGGGCACCGGGCCGTTGACGTTCGACAGCACGATCGCCACCGTTTTGGTGGCGGGGTAGTAGGACATCGACGTGTTGAAGCCGTCGATGCCGCCGTTGTGCCAGATCAACCGCCGGCCTTTTTCCTCTCGCGAGATGAGGCCGAAGGCGTAATCATTCTTGAACGGCGTCGTCATCTTCGTCAGCGACGCCGGCGACACGACCTTCCCGCCGAACAGGCCCTGTTCCCACTTCAATAAATCCTCCGACGTCGAATACAGCGCGCCGGCGGCATGAGGCACCGACATGTGGACGTAGCCGGCGTTCACGGTCGCCACCGGCCCCTTGATGTAGCCGCTCGCGCGATGCGCGATGATCGCGCTGTTCGAGTCGTACCCCGAATCCTTCATGCCAAGCGGCGTGAAGATGTTGTCGGTCACGAACTTGCCGTAACTTTCGCCGGTGATCTTTTCGATGATCGCCCCGAGCACGATGTAGCCCGAGTTGCTGTAACTCATCTTCTCGCCGGGCCCGAAGTCGAGCGGGCGATCCTTGAAAGTGGCGATGATCTTGTCGACCGAGGCCTGACTGTTCTTGAGCGTGCCGTATTCGGCCAGCGACGTAAAGTTCGGCAGGCCGGCGGTGTGAGTGAGGAGGTTGAACACCGTGATCCGATCCCACGACATCGGCGCGTCGGGGAGATACGCCTTCACCTTGTCTTCGATCTTCAGCTTGCCGCGCTCTTCGAGCAGCAGGATCGACGCGGCGGTGAACTGTTTCGTGATCGATCCCAACCGGAACTTCGTCGTCGGGGTGTTAGGAACGTCCCATTCGAGGTTGGCGGATCCGTAGCCCTTGTTCAGCACGACGGCGCCGTCGCGGGCGACGAGCACCGTGCCCATGAACGTGCCGGCCGTCACATAGTTCTGAATGACCTGCTCCATCCGCGCGGTGTCTTGCGCGAACGCGTTGACGGAGAGCAACAGCAGCGCGACGGGGAGAAGGAACGATCGCATGTGTTTCTCCTGAAAGCTGATAGCTGAAAGCTGAAAGCCGCTAGCAGCCCGTGGTGAAAGTCGCGAGCACCGAAGCTGGGTGAGCACGATGCGGGTACAACGTTGCGGGAGGAGCCGCCACGGCGAGCGGCAGGTCGTGACCTACCGCATGATCGAAAGCACAGCTCCGCCAGTCCGATGGAAGAAGCAATCCACATCACGCCATGGCGTCAGTGGACGCAGTACAACGACTGGTCGACCTTCATGGTTACCGCTGCCAACCTGCCGAAACGGCAGCTCCTCGTCTGCCGAGCAGAGACGCACGTCGCCTGGTGAGAAATCCCACTCGAATGTGGGCAGAGTGACGATCACTTGCTGCCTATCCGAAAGGACGACCACGCTGTCCATCGATAGATCGAGTTTGTGAGCGTTCAATGGTTGTCCCTGGAGCGACCTTCAGATGCCATCCGGTTGGCCGCTGAAGCTTCCCGATAGTCTGTGTGTGCCCGACACTCGGAAGCGCTCCGAGCAAGTCTAGCAGCCCATGGTGAAACGTTGACTTAGGGATCGACACGATCGATCCCGCGTACTACACTGTCGCCGATGGCGATGGGCAAGCGAAAGCGGCACGCGGAGCAGGCGTCGATGTGGGTCGCGGCCCAAGATCTTCCGCGTAGTGCCGCCCATCCGTTCTACGCGCGACTGAATCAGATCCTCGACCAGCACGATTTCGACGACTACGTTGAAGGGCTCTGCGCGCGCTTTTACGCGGACGACGGCCGGCCAGGTCTGCCGCCGGGGCGCTACTTTCGGCTGCTGCTGATCGGCTATTTCGAGGGCTTGGATGCTGAGCGAGCGATTGCGTGGCGTGCCGCGGACTCGTTTGCCCTGCGCGAGTTTCTGGGGTTGATGTTGCCGGAGGCGCCGCCCGACCATTCGATGATTTCTCGCACGCGTCGCTTGATCGATCTGGAGACGCACGAAGCCGTCTTCACCTGGATGCTGCAGCGTCTCGCCGACGCAGGACTGGTGAAGGGCAAGACCGTCGGTATCGACGCCACGACGCTGGAGGCCAATGCGGCGCTGCGCAGCATCGTGCGGCGTGACACCGGTGAGAGCTATCAGGAATTCCTGATGAAGCTGGCGCAGGCCTCGGGAATCGAGACGCCGACGCAGGCCGATCTGGCGCGCATCGATCGGAAGCGGAAGAAGAAGGGCTCGAACGACGATTGGACGCATCCGCACGATCCCGATGCCAAGATCACGAAGATGAAGGATGGGCGGACCCACTTGGCCCACAAAGCCGAGCATGCCGTCGATCTCGAAACCGGGGCCATCGTTGGAGTCACCGTGCAAGATGCCGATGACGGTGACACGGAAACGAGTATTGAGACGTTGATTGAAGCGGCGGAACAGGTCGAGGCGGTGCGGCCCGACCGCGACGGCATCGAAGAGATCGTCGGCGACAAGGGCTATCACAGCAATCGGTCGCTCGTCGACCTCGAAGCGGTCGGCGTGCGCAGCTACATCTCCGAGCCCGATCGAGGACGACGGAACTGGACGAAGAACCCGAAAGCGCGCGACGCGGTGTACCGCAATCGTCGACGCATTCGCGGTGCACGCGGCCAACAGCTGCTGCGGCTCCGCGGCGAGCGTCTCGAACGGCCCTTCGCGCATCTCTACGAGACTGGCGGAATGCGTCGCGTGTACCTTCGCGGACACACGAACATTCTGAAGCGATTGCTGATTCACACGGGCGGCTTCAATCTCGGGCTCCTTATGCGGCAGCTGATCGGCGTCGGCACGCCGCGTGGCCTGCAGGGGCGGCTCCACTCAGTCGTGGTCGCGCTGCTCGCGCTGATTGGGTCGCTCAGGAAGCTCGCCAACGGTCATGGGCGACCCATGCGGCAGGTCTTACCGCTCAAGCATCACTCCATCGCGAGATTCGGCGTCGTGGACATCGGCGTGCGAGAAATGGGTTTCACCACGGGCTGCTAGGCCCGCCCGGCGAACTCGCGCGTCTCCGTGTGGACCTTCACGCGCTCGCCTTCTTTGATGAACAGCGGAAGACCGCGCGAGTGATGAGGTTGCGCATCTTGAGCGGGACCAGCGTCTGGCCGCCGCGCGCAGTGGGGGTCGAGACCTCGACGTCGAGGCAGTGATACGGAGCCTCTTCGAACTCGAAGAACATCTTGCGTTTGACCGAGATGGCTTCGATTAGGGCAGGCATTCAGCTATTCTAACTAACAGATGGCTGCCGTTCGCATTCGCTACTGCGAACGTTGAAATTACCTGCCCCGCGCCACCCGTGTGGCGGCGCTCATCAAGCAGGCGACCGGAACCGATCCCGAGGTGGTTCCTGGTGCGCGCGGCGAATTCTCCATCTGGGTCGGTGAGACGAAAGTGGCGGAGAAGAAGTCCGGCAGTTTCCCCTCGGAGCCGGACGTCGTGGCCGCCGTGAAAGCTGCCCTGTGACGTTTCGCAAGGAACACGACGCGCTCGGCGAAATGGAGGTCCCGGCCCGGCTGACCGGCTGTGGGGCGCGCAGACCCAGCGATCCCTCTATTTCTTTAACATCGGCGGCCCGCGATTCCAGTGGCCGCGCCCGGTCATTCGCGCGCTCGGTTTGTTGAAGAAGTGCGCCGCGCAGACCAACGCCCATCTGAAGGAGCTCGATCAGGACAAGGCGGCGCTGATCGTCCGCGCTGCTGATGAAGTGATCGCCGGCACGCTCGATTCGGAATTCCCACTGTGCCATCGGGAAGAGGAGCGGTGTCGTAATAACGATCTTCCGTAAACGGCGCTAATCGTTCCTATCGTCCGCGCGCTATCAGCTTTCGGCGAATCTTAGCAAAACCTTCGGGACGCCCCTGCCGGCCATGCGCTACGGTGGACTCCTCTAGAAAGGAGTTGACCATGGTACCAACGATGGAGCAGGAGATTCTTCAGCAGGAGGAACAATTGGCCGAGGCAAAGCGAGCGCTGGACCTCGGCGCGATCGACCGCATGTATGCCGACGACCTCCTGTTGACCGGCGTCATGGGCGAACCAACCTGCAGCAAGACCGCGATCATCGACGAGATCACGCGCGGCATCGCCGAGCGCGAGAGTGCGCGCGCGAGCGGGCGGCAGATCGAGATGTCGGCCGAGAACGAGGACATGAAGGTAGTCAGACACGGCGACACCGCCATCGCAAACTATCGGTTCGTCGTGAAGGTCAGCGGGCCGGCCATGAACGTGTCTCGACGGTACCGCGCGACGAACGTCTGGATGAAGCAGGACGGTCGCTGGCAGATTATCGCCGCGCATATGTCGTTCGTCCTGGACCCGACGCAGGCCGCCATGCTCTCGGGCGACGGGCGATAGGAGTTCCCATGTCTACTGAAACTGTTGACGCCGCATATGCGCAGGACATGCGCGAGATCGAGAAGCTGCACAGCCTCGATATCGCAGCGACCCTGTCGGGTGACCAGGTGGCACTGAGCACCGGATGGACCGATGACATCGTGATACTCGGACAAGGTGAGGAGCCCGAAGTGGGCAGGCAGACGATTCTCGAAGCCCGTGAGCGCCGCAGTGCCGCGCTGCCGGGGTTTCGAGTCGTGACCTATGCTCCGGACATCAAGGACGTCACGATCACCGATGGGTGGGCGTTTGAGTGGGGCACTTTCACCGCGGGCTACGTCGAGGCGGCTGGCGGCGAGGAAAAGCCCATTCGCGGGAAGTTGCTTCGAGTCCTGAAGAAGCAGGCCGACGGGAGCTGGAAAGTCGCGATCGGTATGTGGAACATGTGACTCACGGACGTGGATGGAGTCGCGCGGGGTGCCGTGACGATCTTGCCCATCATCGACTGATGGGATTCACCAACACACTCCCTGCGCACTTCTTCCCCGACGCGATCAGCAAGAGATCTTTAGCTCGCCCCCGTATCGCCAGCGCGGCGCCTACACGGCGAAGGCGGTGCTCGTCGTCGCGCAATGATGGCGCACCTGGCTCGAGAAGTCGGTAAGATATCGGCCCGCGCGGCAGCTGGCGGTTCTCACAACGCTGGGCTTCCAATGTAAGTGGCGGTCATCGGCGAAGCCCTCGATATTCACGACGAAGCGTCTCATGTCCGGACCTTCTCGCGTAGTTCATGACTTTCGTGACGCAATTCGCCTGCTTCGGAACAGCCCGGGTTTCTCGGTTGTCGCGATTGCCACTATCGCGCTCGCCATAGGCGCGAATACGGCAATGTTCAGCTTTGTGAATGGCATCCTCCTCAGTCCGTTGCCATATCCCGACTCGGACCGCGTTGTGCGCGTCCTCGAAAGGCATCCCACCGGCGCGCCCAACAGCATTTCCACCCTGAACTATCTCGATTGGACACATCAGAATCGCATCTTTGAATACGTAGCCGCGGAAGTGGGCTGGCGTGCAACGCTGACCGGTGGGAACGAACCGGTCTGGATCCGAGGTGCTCGCGTCTCGGCGCAGTATTTCGATATCTTCGGAACGAAGGCGGTGCTGGGCCGCACGTTTCTTCCAACTGAGGACCAGCCCGGGAACGATCGGGTTGTGTTGCTCAGCCATGTGCTTTGGGAGAGCCGCTTCGGTTCCGATCCCGAAGTGCTGGGACGCGACATCTTGTTGAACGGTGAGCCATACACCGTGATCGGCGTCCTTCCGACAGGACCCTTCGATCGTGCCGTCGCGCAGATTTGGCAACCGCTGGCCTTTCAGCCGTCGAACATGACGCGTGATTTTCGCTGGCTCGGCGCAAGCGCCAAGCTCAAGCCGGGTGTGACTCTCGCGCAAGCCAGAGCCCAGATGGACGTCATCGCGCGTCGGATTGCCAACGCGTATCCCAATTCGAACAAAGGCTGGGGCATTGCCGTCGACCGTCTCGGTGACGTCGTGATCAGTCCGCAGCTGCACACCGCCGTCTCGATCCTGTTTGCCGCCACTGCCTGCGTGCTGCTGATCGGGTGCGCCAACCTCGCGAATCTCGCGCTCGCACGTGGCATCTCACGGCAAAGCGAGATGGCGGTGCGCGCCGCACTCGGTGCAAGCCGGTGGCACTTGGTTCGGCAGTTGTTGATCGAAAACGTCGTCATCGCTCTGTGCGGTGGCCTCGTCGGAGTCGTCGTCGGTTACGCGACGCTGAAATGGATCCAATCGTTGATTCCTCCGTATACGCTGCCGCCGGCGGTGGACGTCAGGATGGACGTCTCCGTGCTGCTGTTCACGTTGACGGTAGCTGTTGTCACGGGCCTGCTGTTCGGCCTTGCGCCAGCAACCCAGACCAGCAACTCGAGTCTGGTCGGCGCCCTGAAGGAAAGCGGGCAGGGCACGACCGCCGGCAGCCCCGGTCGTCGCCTCCGCAACGTTCTTGTCGTCGCGGAAATCGCGCTCGCCTTCGTGCTCCTGGTCGCGTCGGGACTGCTGATGCGCAGTTTTTTCAAGTTGCTCGACATCGACCCGGGATTCACCGCGACGAATGTCCTGACGGCCGGTCTGCCGCTCACTCAAGAACAGCATCCCGATCCTGTGCAACTGAACGGATATCTCGCCTCGATCAGTGCGGCGGTCGAGGCCGTGCCGGGCGTTCGCGAGACGGCCATGACTTCGGCGCTCCCGCTGCAGGGCTGGGGCTATGGCGTACGCTACTCGATTGCCGGTCGCGAGTTGAAGGATCGGGCCAATGGCCGCCCGGTGTTCTTCAAGATCGTCAGCCCGTCGTATTTCGACGCGCTGGGCATCAAGCTTATTACCGGACGCGTGTTGAGCGACAACGACATCGCCGGCGCAGCGCCCGTCGCGCTCATCAACGAGGCACTGGCCAGGCGAGAGTTTCCCGATGAGGACCCGATCGGTCGTCGCATCCTGGTGCAGGAAATCGTACCCGGCAAGACTGAACTCGGCAAAGAGATCGCGTGGGAGATCGTCGGCGTCATCGCGGGTGAAAGAATCACGGGGCTCGGCGATGAGATCAGCGCGGGCATGTACGTGTCGAACCAGCAGAGCCCGACGTACGGGATCAGCCTCATCGTCCGAGCCGCCCTCCCGCCGGAGTCGCTGCAGAAAGCCATGCGGTCGGCGGTGGATCGCGTCAACAAGGACCAAGCGCTCAGCGATATCCGCACGCTCGAACAGATCGTCGCTCAATCCATGCTGGGCAACCGCGTCGTGAGCACGCTGCTCACGGCGTTTGCCGCGATTGCGCTGTTGCTCGCTGCCGTGGGCATCTACGGCGTCATCGCTTACACCGCTGCCCAACGGACACACGAGATGGGCATTCGCGCGGCACTTGGCGCCGGGGCCGGCAACGTGCGCAGGCTGATCATCCAGGGAGGGATGTGGCTGACGTCGATCGGACTCGTGATCGGACTTGCTGGGACGTTTGCCGCGACTGACGTCCTGTCGTCGATGCTCTACGGCGTTGGCACACACGATCCGCTGACAATCGCCGTTGTGGCCGCCGTGCTCTCTGGCGTCGCCGGGCTGGCGTGTTTCCTTCCAGCCC
>Ga0065707_10082811_pt1 | contig 11940 bp, 11 predicted proteins | sample SwiRhicommuniRL3_FD_59094 | JGI IMG/M metagenome (GOLD analysis project Ga0065707, IMG submission 59094) | Switchgrass rhizosphere bacterial communities from Rose Lake, Michigan, USA - RL3 v2 (version 2) | ecosystem: Host-associated > Plants > Roots > Rhizosphere > Soil | place: East Lansing... | reverse complement strand
ATCCATAGATAGATCCAGACGACCCAAAGAGCCGCCGTCGCAACATCCGAGAGCAAGCGGCGGCGCCAATCCATGTGCCGGCGTACATTGATGATCGGTTTGTCAGGCACGGCGGCGCCGAACGCGAAGATGCGCGCCACGATCCGGGCTCACCCAGCGGGCCCGCCTGCCTCGTCCGAGTTTGATGGCGCGCGCAAATCCCACCGCGGTGGCCGCCGTATTGATCAGCCAGAAGGCGAGCGGATACCAGATCATCAAGTAACCGCTGCGCCCAAGGCCGCTGTCATAGTGACTGTCCAGCCATTTGCTTAAGCCAAACTGCAGCAGACAAGTGCTGGCGAGCAGAACGCCACCCCGTTCCGGAATCAGCGGCGAGCCGATGACCCACACAGTGCTGTGCGGAACCGCCAGCCCGATCAGCCACAGCAGCACGATGGCCAGCAAGGTGTATGACCACAGCAGGCTCACACCCAGCTCGAGCAGCAATGGCCAGAGGTGGTTCTGCGTTGGGTGGAGAATGACGTCAAGGTTCTTGCGCAGCACCTGCGCTCCGCCGGTGGCCCAGCGCAATCGCTGTTTCCACAATCCGCGCAGGGTTTCCGGCATCAATATCCAGACCAGTGCACGCGGCTCGAAACGCACGTCCCACCCCGCCCGCTGCAGCTTCCAGGTGATATCGATGTCCTCCGTCAGCATATCGGCGCTCCAGTAGCCGATGTTGTGCACCGCGGACCGGCGAAACGCGGTGATGACGCCGGACACCGTGAACAACCTGCCGAAAGTCCGCTGCGCGCGCTTGATCATGCCGACGATGGAAGAAAACTCGCCCACCTGTAATCGCCCGAGCAAGGTGGAACGATTGCGCACCCGCGGGTTACCCGTCACCGCCGCCACATCCGGGTCGGCGACAAAATGTCGCACCAGCCAGTGCGCGGCATGGGCGTCGAGCAGCGCATCGCCGTCGATGCCGATCAGGATTTCGTGCCGCGCGAGTAGGCTCCCGGCCACCAGCGCCATCGCCTTGCCTTGATTTTGAGCGAGGTGCACCACACGCAGACGCGGGTTTTCCGGCGCCATCCGGTCGAGAATCTCGCCGGTGTCGTCGCGGCTGCCGTCGTCGATTGCAATGACTTCGAAGTCCGGATAATCGAGCGCCAGCGCGTAGCGCAGCGTCTCGCGGACATGCGGCCCCTCATTGAAGCAGGGGATGAGCACACTCACCGGTGGCGAGCCGGGTAATGGACGCGGCTTCGAGTACGGAGGATCGCGGCGCTCGAAGCGCCAGTAGAACAACGCCGCCCCCATCATCCACAGACAGGCCATGAACAGCGGATAGTAGAACACGAACGCCTGAAGGCCGTGCCATGCCGACTTGGAGAGTGCAGCCAGCATGGTGTTCTAGTGTACGAGCTCCGACAACGGTGGATTGTCGGGCTTGCTGTCGAACGCCGACCGCATTTGTTTTACGTCGGGGCTGTTGCGAAACAGATTGTCGGGATAGTAGCCCACATGGCGCACGCCCCAGCCGTACAGCATGCGAACAGTGTCGGGGAGCTCCGTTGACGGCAAAGGCTCATCATTGTTGCGCCAGTTGACGGCCTGCAACTCGAAAACGATCTTGCCCATGGCGTCGGGGCGCACGGCAACGGCATCGTAGAGGCTCCGCAGGAACGCCATCGGATCGGACGCCTGTTCCATATAGGGCATGGCCATGATCGCCGTGTAGTCGTAGTGGGCGAGAGAGCTGTCGAGCGATTGCGAATACCAGGTCTCGGCGTACGGGTTCAATACCACTGTGGCATACAAATTACGCGCGGTCTCGAGGCCGGGTTGTTCATCGCGCACCACGCCGGCAAGCTCGGTCGCGAAATCATCCAGATACGCGGTTTTGAGCTGCGCCCAACGGCGCAGCAATGCATCGCCGCTGCGTAGCCGCTCAATGGGCTGCGGCAATCCCCATTCGCGATAGGCTTTTAGAGCCCGGGGACCGGCATCCTCGTAGTCCGATAGCGTGACGTCGTCGTGAAACAGCACGCCGTCGATGACGCTCGAGCGTCCGAGGTCCTGGTAGATCTCGCGAATGGCTTTACGCACACGCGGCGAAAACGGCGACAGCCGCGGATAGCCCATCGACAGATGATGGGCGCTGTTGGGCAACGTAACCACTTTATCGTTGGCGGCCGCATCCGTGGGCGGCAGTTGCCACGCCAGCATCGGCATCCACGCATAAACGCGGCGCACTTTGGGCGCGCGCGTTTGGATCTGCCAGGCCACGCGATTGAACAGATCGGCGCGCATCGGCAGATGACGGTTCGGAAAATACACCGCGTCGGCAGCGCCGTTACCATCCGGGTCGGCATATGCCTGCAGGTAAACTGTGTTGACGCCCATCGCGACGATACGTTCCAGCAGCCGGCTCAGGTTGTCCTCCTGTTGCACCGGATCCGCGTCATAGATGTAGTCGAGATCGATATGCATGATCTTGGCCGGGCGGCCGTCGTCGATCACCGCATGATTGCGCAGTTGAATCTGGCGATCGAGCATCTCGATCGTCTGGCCCGATTCGACCAGCACTCGACGCAGGCCATATAGCGGCGTCGATGAGGTGTTTGGACCGTCGTCCAATGTCAGGCCAATCCGCATTCCCAGGCGGGCGGCGATCATGCGGGTCTCTATGTTGTAGCGCCCGTAAGGCCATACGACGATGCGCGGGCTCTCGCCCAGATGCGACTCGATCAGCGCGTTGTTCATGCGCAGATCCGCTGTCACCCGGCGACGATAGGACGCTTCATCCTCATAACGGTGTCGGTCGGCAATCCAGCGCCGTGCAGTAGCTGCCGGTTGCAGATTGCCCTGCGGATTGGCCGCAATGCCCTGATGCAAGGCATACGAATGGCTGGCCACTTCAACCAGTCCGCTGCGCGTCATTTCCTGAATCTCCTGCCAGGAAAGCAGGTCTTCGCGAGGAATCGAACGTCCGTCGAAATCGACCCGGTCGGTAGAGGCAAGCCAACTCCCCACCAGCGCGATGACCGCCGGGATGTGCAGCGACTCGAGCACCGGATACGCGCTCGTGTACACCGAGCGATAACCATCGTCGAACGTAATCAGGACGGCCCGGTCCGGCAGCGGACGCATCCCCGACCGGTCCGCCAACACCTCGTCCATGCTGACGAAGTGATAGCCGCTGTCCTTGAGCCATTGCATCTGCTGCGCAAAGCTCGCCGGCGTCACCGCATAGCCCGGGACCAGCGCATCCTGGCGGTCGGAAATCTCGTGATAGCTCAATACGGTGAACTTGGCGGCCGGCGCGGCCAGCGCCCCTTGACCTGTCAAGGCCGACGAAAGCGCAACGACCGTCCAAATCGCGCGGAGCAAGCGAAAGCGTGATATCAAAATCGGCAAGCGATGGATAGCGGCTGGCACAAGAGGCAAGCATTGTAGCAACCGTGAACTGCGCATGACGGGCTTCACAGAATCCCGTGCCGGCAGGCGACACCGCCCTGGCCTTCCGTCATCTTGCCGCACCGACCAAGCTAGCCGGCGTCCACCCCCAATGCACCCCCGCCTTCTCATATTCGACTGGGATTCCCGCTATGGCGAGTGGCTGCGCCGCCATCTCGGCGTGCTCTTCCCGGACGCCGCCATAAGCGTGGTGAATGTCGATGAATTCTCGCAGGCTTGCGAAACACTGACCTGGGACACCTGCGATCTGCTGCTGTTTGCCGCGAAATTCGGCCCAACCCCCGAAGATTCCAACGCCGAAGGGCTCGAGCTGCTGCGCCAGTTCCGCGGTCGACCCACCTTTCCGCCTACCATTGCAATAGCCGAAGATGGCACCGAGCTCACCGCCGTACGCGCCATCCAGCTGGGGGCGCTCGACTATCTTCCGAAACGATTATTGACTCCCGAGCGGCTCAATACCTCGGTACGCCTTGCCCTGCGCAGGGTCGAGCGCCGTGTGGCGCGGCGGCTTGCAAAACTGGCGCATACTTCAAACACATCCGACCATCGCCTGGAAGTGGATGAGGTGGAAGCTGTGCCTCCTGCGCCTGACCTTATCCCAGGCTATGTCATCGGCGCGCGCCTCGGCGAATCCGAAAAGGCCATCGTGTATCGCGCAGCCAGCGCAGCGCTAGGGCGCGACGTGGCGCTCAAAATCAGCAAAGGCCAGCGCAGCGAAGGACAACTGCTCGCGCGCGAGTATGCGGCGGTGGCGAATCTGCGCGATCCTGCCATCGTTCAGATTTACGATTACGGCGCACATGCCGAGTGCGAATATCTCGCCATGGAATTGTTCCCGCGCGGCGATTTGAAAGCGCGCCTTCTGGAAAATATCAATCCGGATGAGGCGCTGCGCTATGTAGAACAAATCGCGGCGGCATTGAAGATAGTGCACGATGCTGGTCTGCTGCATCGCGATCTGAAACCGCCCAACGTGATGCTGCGCGAGAACGACACCGTGGCGCTCATCGATTTCGGGCTGGCGCGCAATCTCGAAGGCGGCTTGCAGAACACGCGCACCGGCGTATTGCGCGGCTCGCCTTATTACATGAGCCCCGAGCAGGCGCTCGGCGAAACGTTGGACCCGCGCACCGACCTTTACAGCCTGGGCGTTATCTTCTATGAGATGCTCACAGGCAGAAAGCCATTCGTCGGAACGTCTGCGATCGAAGTGCTGCAAGAGCACGTGAATGCGCCCGTGCCCGAGCTTCCGCAAGCGTTGGTCCATCATCAACCGCTGCTCGCGCGCCTGCTCGCCAAATCCCGACAAGAGCGCTACGCCAGCGCCGACGAAGTGCTCGCCGCCATCGCGGCTTCGCGCGAAGTTCAGCAGCAATACAGCGCCGCTTGATTCAAAGGATGCCCCCACCCAACCCTCCCCCGTTTCACGGGCAGGGCCAGGGAGGGGGCATTCTTATGCTTGACACCTCAGTGTCATGAAGGTGCAATGCGGGCTTGAAGCTTGCTGTCTCCGCTGGGCCCTCGAGAAGACCCGATCCACGCATGCATCTCGTCGATACCACCCTCTTTTATTCGCCGACGAGCGGCGGAGTCAAACGCTATCTCAGCGCGAAACACGCGTGGCTGGCGTCGCATGGGTCGTGGACGCATTCCATCCTGGTGCCTGGCGATCGAGAGCGCATGGAGCGCGGCGGCGTCTGCACCATTAAAGGCTTTCCCGTGCCCGGCACGTTCAATTACCGGCTGCCGCTCAATCCGCGCCGCTGGTCGGAGCTGCTCGATGCGCTCGAGCCCGACGTCATTGAAGCGGGCGATGCGTTTCATCCCGCGTGGTGCGCTTCGAGCGTAGCGCAACGTCGCGGCATTCCGCTCGCCGCTTTTTACCACTCAAACTTTCCGCAGATCGTCGGCCGCCGCATCGGCAGCACGAGCGAGCGAGCGGTAGCACGTTACACCCGCTGGCTCTACGAGCGCTTCGATGTGGTGTTTGCGCCCAGCCGGCTGATGTGCGGCTATCTCAACAGCCTCGGCATCCGGCACACGGCGCACCAACCGTTGGGCGTGGATGCGGAAGTATTTCATCCGCAACGGCGCACGTTGGATCTGCGGGAAAAGCTGGGCCTTCCCCGTAACACTCGTTTACTCGTCTACGCAGGCCGCTTCGCAGACGAAAAGAATCTGCCGGTGCTTCTGAAGGCGTTTGCCCACCTCGGGCAGCCTTATCACTTGTTGTTAATCGGCGGCGGGCGCGAGGCACGCCCTCAGCCCAATATCACGCTGCTGCCTTATCGGCGGGATAGCATTGAATTGGCGCAGTGGCTCGCTTCCGCGGATGCGCTCGTGCATGCAGGCACGAAGGAAACATTTGGTTTGGTCATCCTCGAAGCGATGGCTTGCGGCCGCCCAGTCATAGCCGCACGCGCCGGGGCCATTCCGGAAATCGTGGATCAGAGCGTGGGAATGCTTGCAGAACCCGCCAATGCGGGCAGCATGGCGCAAGCGATCAGCGGCCTTTACGAGCGTGACATCGAAGCTGTGGGTGTGGCTGCGCGGGAACGCGTGCTGCAGCGCTTCACCTGGACACAGTCATTTCAATCTCAGTTGAACGCCTACATGAGTCTTGCCGGCGCACGCCGCATCCATGTGCCCGCCACGGGCGTCATGGAGCTGCGCTCTCCGACTTCCTGAAAATCACCCGTTGCACCACTGAACTGCCGGCGAGCCGGAGTGCGAGCCACCAGAATAGCCGCTTGCGCAGAGGCACGGCTCGCGGCGGCAGCGCTTTGCAAAACGCCTTGCCCACTTCGCGGTGCAGGTGCATTGCACCCTCAATGGTCCATTCGCGCGCGCCGCTTACGATTCGATAACGCCGGTCTGCCAGTTCCTCGACGCACGCATCCTCCAAAGCATCCGGGAAATCCGGCGGTGGCTGAGCCGAGAAAGCCAGCTGCGCCACTTCACCCGGCTGATCGACGGTAGCGCCGATGAGAATCAGGCCAAGTGGCCCTTCGCCGTCGCGGCGGCAGGCGATCCAGCCGCGGAACTGAATGGGCGGAACTGTCTTGATCATGAGACAGCAGAATAACGGGGACGCGCCTCAAGCGAAACCTCGCCGCGCACTTCTGCGTCAGGATACGGTTTCCAGCTCCCATACCGTCAAGGGCGCGTTGCGGCGCAGCCAAAAGCCCGCGCCGATCTCGCGGAACTGACGCCGCAGGCGCCGGCGATACCACTCCGCCGGCCGCAGCAGCACATTTGAATCGGTGCGGCGCTGGTCGCAGTTCTCGCGCCAGTCCTCCGCCGTCAATGCGCTGAAAAACAGCACGCCCCGGCAAACGCGCGCGAGATTTGCAACGGCGCGCCCCACTTCAGCCTCATCGAGATACTGCAGGATGTCGTAACACACCACGAGATCGAATGACTTGCTGGAGCGGTAGTCCTGCACGGTCGAATGCTCCCAGCCATAGCGCTCGCAGAGATATTCGCTGACCTCCACCCCGACATAGGTGGCCCGCGGCAGCTGCTTCAATAATGGAGCGCGCAACAGGCCGATGCCGCAACCGGCATCGAGGATGCGCCGCACGGGCAGACCGATGCGCTGGGTGTAGGCCGCAATAAAATTGCCCAAGGCATTCATTTCCTGAGTGGAAGTGACGGCCGTGCGCGGCTCGAGGTAAAAACGGCGGTAGTAGTCGCGGTCGAAGCTGGGAGTTGAAGTTTTCATCGGCGCGAGATTACCCAAGGGCTCGGCCGAGGTGTAGTATCCCGCACCACATATGAGTCAAGCGCAGCAAATGGAAGCTGTGGGACGCGCGGCCGGAGTCACGGCGCACGACTTCAATAACCTGCTCACTATTATCATGGGTTACACCAGCTTGCTGCTGCGCACCCTTCCGGAAGGGGACCCCTCACGCGATGCGATCAATGAAATCCACCTGGCCGCCGAACGCGGCCGCAAGCTCACGCAGGAATTGGCAGCGCGCTACAAAGCGGCATCAGCGTCGAGCGGTTAAGAATGCCCCCACCCAACCCTCCCCCGTTCCACGGGGGAGGGTTGGGTGGGGGCATTCTTATGCAGCGCGCGCCTTCCCTGCGGCCACCCGGTTCGTCACATCCGCCACCACGACCACTACATGCTCGATGGCGCCTGCCTTGTTGTGCACTGGGTACAAATGAGCCTCGGCCGCGAACGGTGTGCCGTCGCGACGCTGCAGGCGTGCAATCCAGTGCGTCTCACGGCCGTCTATTTCGGTATCCAGCCATAGCAACGCTTCCATCTGCAATGGGCCATCGGCCAGCAGCAGATCGCCACTGCGCCCCACCCATTCCGTGGCGTCGAAACCGGTAAGACGCGTAAAGGCGGCATTTACATCCAGGATCTTGCGGTCGGGGTATCCCCCCGTCGTGATCATCACGGCGTCGCTCGATTCCAGGCGCAGTCCGGCGGGCAATTTGAATTGAGAGGTTGTCATGGCGTTTTCTCGTGATTCAAGGGGCGGGATCGGCGAGACATAGAGCGGCAAGCAGCTCTTCAGGATCGAATGGCTTGGCCAGGCAGACATTCGCGCCGGCCTGCAGGATGCGCGAGACATTCTCGATAGTATGCGTGCCCGTTACGGCAACGATGCGGATGTGATTGAGCGTGGGCCGCGCACGCAGACGCTTGCACACTTCGAAGCCGTCCATGCCGGGCATCATCAAATCCAGCACCAGAGCGTGCGGGCGGAAGGCCTCCACCTTCGCGCCCGCCTCGAAGCCATCGTTGGCGATCTCGAAGCTCACGTCCGGAGCGCGCGTGCGAATCAATTCTGCGACCAGGCGGCTGACCTGGGTGTCGTCGTCGACGATGAGCACGCGTTCCGGACGGCCCGAAACATTGGCGAGTGGAGCGGTGCCGCGACTACGCGCGAACTCCTCCACGTCGCTCAGAAGAAAACGGCGATGCCCTCCGGGCGTCGCCATTGACCGAAGCAGCCCACGTGAGGCCCATTGCCGCACGGTGACCGGGTTGACCATCAACAGCTGGGCGACCTCATTTGGAGTGAGGTGCGTCTTCTGCGTCATGGACTTCTTCATGCCTGGGCCTACATCCTTTGTGTGAACCGAGGCTGCACTGTATTCAAGCGGAAATAGCGATTCAATCGAATATCGCTATATCTGCGATTCAAAGCACAGCGAATGATAATTAAGTCAAATCTCCCTGAGATACCCCCATGTATGGAGCTTGTCGTGGTCCTCGAACCAGCGCTCGCCAATGTCATCGCGGTAGTACATGTCGGGGATCATGATGTTCCGGATACGCGAGTAGGCCTGCGCCTGGGCCTGTCTCATCGTTTGACCGACGCCGCATACGACCAGCACCACGCCTGAGGTGCCCGCGACATACGAGACTCCGTTGATCTGCTTGGCATCTTCGATGTGCACTTCTTCGGGGACGCCTTTCTTGAACAGGATGGCGGCATTTTTCGAGACGGAAAAGAAAGTGGCGTCGTCATCGAAAGGGAACGGCGACACCACGATGCGCACGCCGATCTGAAAGCCGCTTTTGACTTTCAGCTTGGGGTTCACGCCTGCGGCAAGATCGCCGAGAAACTGCCCGATGGGCGTGGTCATGCCTTCCTGCTGGATGCTGATGGTGGGATAGCCGAAGCGCGCCGTGAATTCGAGCGGATAGATGCCGTTGCCGTTCACGATGCAGTTGAGATCGATATAGCCGACGTAGTTTTCCTCGGCGAGCTTGGCTTCCATTTTCTTCAATGTTGAATTGAAGAGTCTGTTGGGGCCGCTCCAGAACATGGCAGTGCCCATTTCACCGGTAGAAGGCCCGATATTGCCGGGATAGAGCTTTTTGTGCTCGAAGTTGACGTTGAGCGGGTAAATGAATTCCTTGCCGTTGAAGAAGGCGCCCACCGCCACTTCCACGCCGGTGACGCGGCGCTGCAATTGAAAAACTTTGATTTCGTCGGGAAATGACTTTTTATAGGCTTCGAGCACGCGGACCACGTCTTGGCCGTCCTCCTCGTCGCCTACGAATAGGCGGCGTTTCACGTTGCCTGCTGCGCCGGAGGGCTTGATGACGTAGCGTTCCGGGTTCGCTTTCACATAGGCGATGGCGTCGTCGAAGTTGTCGAAGTCCTTGTAGGGCACGATGTTGATGCCGGTTTTCTTGAGCTCCTCCTGCCCGAAGGAACGGTCATCTTCGAGGCTGTCGGTGTAAGGCGTGCCGCCCACTACGAGCTTACCCTTGGCCCGCAACGCCTGCGCGAGCGCGCCCTGCCCCAGCGTATCGTCAAACACGATGACGTCCGCCCAATCGACTTCATTCTCCCAGTTGTCCACCTTGGGGACGAAGCCGTCGGCGATATCGCGCTCTTTTTCGTCCTGGATGAAGTAGCGCACCTCGTGGCCTTCCTTGACCACCTGCCAGGCGATGTCGCTGATGAGGCCGGTGATGGAGACGAACAGAAATTTGCGTTTGTCGCCGTTCATATGTGCGTTCCGAGGGCCCCGGACTATGCATCACTGCGCGCACGTTTGCGAGATGGGCAGTGTCCGGGTAGGCTCGCCGCCCCCATGCGAACCCGCACCCCCAGAGTTGGATTTGTAAGCCTCGGCTGCCCGAAGGCTCTGGTGGATTCCGAGCGAATCCTCACTCAGCTGCGTGCGGAGGGTTATGAGGTCTCGCCAACTTATGAGGCGGCCGATGTGGTGGTGGTGAACACCTGTGGCTTCATCGATGCGGCGGTCGATGAGTCGCTGGATGCGATTGGCGAGGCGCTGGAGCAGAACGGCAAGGTGATTGTCACGGGATGTTTGGGAGCGCGGCCGGAGAGGATTTTGGAAAGGCATCCGCGGGTGCTGAAGGTAACGGGCGCTCATGCGTATAAGGAAGTGATAGAGGCGGTGCATGAGCATTTGCCCCCGAAGCATGAGCCGTTTTTCGATTTGTTGCCGCCGCAGGGGATACGGCTGACGCCGCGGCATTATGCTTATTTGAAGATTTCGGAGGGGTGCAATAACAAATGCAGCTTCTGCATCATTCCTTCGATGCGCGGAAAGCTGGCTAGCCGGCCACTCGAGGAGGTGCTGCGCGAAGCGGAGCGGTTGGTACGGGCCGGTGTGAAAGAACTGCTCGTCATCTCCCAGGACACTAGCGCCTATGGCGCGGATATCGGATATCGCGATGGAGCGCGGTTCATCAATCTTGCGCGATCTCTGGGAGAGCTAGGCGCGTGGGTGCGATTGCATTATGTCTATCCTTATCCGCATGTGGATGAAGTCATTCCGTTGATGGCGGAGCGCAAAGTTCTACCCTATCTCGACATTCCCTTTCAGCACGGCAGCCCGAGCGTACTCAAACGGATGCGCAGGCCCGCACATGCGGTGAATACGCTGGATCGCATTCGCAAGTGGCGTGCGGAGTGTCCGGAACTGGTGCTTCGCAGCACATTTATTGTGGGATTTCCGGGGGAAACGGAAGCGGAGTTTGTGGAATTGCTGGATTGGCTGGACGAAGCCCAGCTCGATCGAGTGGGATGTTTCAAGTATTCGCCGGTGGATGGCGCCACGGCGAATGCTTTAGCCGATCATGTATCGCCGGAAGCGCAGGAGGAACGTTACGCACGATTCATGGAGCGGGCTAGTGCAATCAGTGGACGACGTCTTGCTGCGCGGGTGGGTCAGCGCATGCGGATATTAGTGGATTCGATTGAAGGTGAAACCGCGGTCGGACGCACTGAAGGCGACGCGCCCGACATCGATGGCGTTGTGCGAGTTGAGAATGGTGGGAAGCTCGCAGTGGGAGAGTTCGCGGAGGTCAAAATTACCTCTGCGGGCTCTTACGATCTTCTCGCTAGGCTATTAGGACCATAAGCGCCATCCTTTGGCCGTTGTTGGCCGTTGTTGGCCGTTGTTGGCCGTTATGCCTTCGGTCCGGGGAAATAGCGTAATCCCTCACGGGTTCCCTCGCGCTTAAGCAGCCCTGCGTTTACCAATTGTTTGAGATCCCGTCTTGCCGAGCGATCGGAAACACCGGTAAGTTTTTGATAGTCCACCGGCGTCAGGCTACCATGCGCCGCAACGTGTTGTAGCGCAGCCTGCTGGCGTGAATTCCATTCCGAGGCCAGTACATCAGCCACTTGTTGAGCGATAACCTGCCTGCGTAGCGTGACCTGAAATGTGCCGCCGGTGTCGTTGAATTCCGGCATTGGGAAACCGCCTTCGCGGCACTCATCGATCATGCGGGTAGTACCAGTGCCGTAACGCTCAACCAAGTGATTCATGAAGCAAATCTTGGCAATCAACGGATTGCGCCGGGATGAAATGTGCGGCTTGATTTTCAACGCCGCCAAGGTAACGTCCGGCGGCAGGCCGCCAGGATTGGACACCCAGATGAAGTCGGGGAACATCTTCACTTCGATTTCCATGCCGGGATGCATGTAATCTCTATGTATGGCGGCGTTGACAACGGCTTCG
>Ga0065707_10001292_pt1 | contig 11952 bp, 8 predicted proteins | sample SwiRhicommuniRL3_FD_59094 | JGI IMG/M metagenome (GOLD analysis project Ga0065707, IMG submission 59094) | Switchgrass rhizosphere bacterial communities from Rose Lake, Michigan, USA - RL3 v2 (version 2) | ecosystem: Host-associated > Plants > Roots > Rhizosphere > Soil | place: East Lansing, MI... | reverse complement strand
CGCCGAGAGCTCGGATGACTGAGACGGTCACCAGATTCCGCCAGGAGGGCTGGAAAGTGGCGCGGAGTGTAACACAAGGGATCTTCGTGATTGACAGTACTGAAGCCGGGCACTAGCATCGCCGCAGTACGTCTACCTTCTCCTGCCCCTCCAGGCATCGGACGCGCCCGGTTTCTCCAACCGCGAGGGTGAGATGAAGCTGTATTTCTACACAGCAATACTCGGGCTCGGATGTCTCTCACTGGTCGTGTCAGCGCAGGCTCCGGCTACGACGGCGGCCCCGATCTGGACGGTGTCCCCGTTCGATCGCTCAAAGATTGACTTCTCCAAGGAGCCGTTTTGGGCATGGGGAGTTGAGCACGCCCCCGCCCCCAACGAGAAACAGGCCGTGCAGGGTGCGCCTGGCGCCGCTGTCGCGGCACCGCCGTCGGCCGAGGAACTCGCACGCGAGCGGCGGGTCGAGGGCAGCACACGAGTGTTCACGCTGCAGGATATTCGCGGGAAGGTGGTGGATTGGTTCCCGGGAGATCACCCGAACCCGATTCCAGACGTCGTCCGCATAGGAGGTCCGGCGGCACTCGGGCAGAACGGGCGAGCTTGTGGCACATGCCACCTCGCGGACGGCAGTGGTCGTCCGGAGAACGCGTCACCCGCGGGGCTGCCAGCAGCCTACATCGCTCGGCAGCTCATGGACTTCAGGGCCGGCCGTCGCCACAGTTCGGACGCGAGAAAAGCGAACACGAACACGATGATCATGCTGGCGAAGGCGATGAGCGACACAGAAATGCAGCAGGCGGCCAACTACTTCTCGGCCGTCAAGTGGCGACCGCACGTCACGGTTGTGGAAACCGCCCTGGTGCCGGCCACGCGCATTCAGGGAGAGCTATTCATCCCGACAGCAAGAAAACTTACCGAGCCCATCGGCAATCGCATCATCGAGGTGCCGACAGATACCGAAGTGAATCAGTTGCTGAGAAGCGCGCGTGGGACGTGGATTGCCTACGTGCCGGTCGGCTCGATTAAGAAGGGCGAGGCTCTGGTCACCACCGGCGACGCGTCGATTGTCAACAACCAGATCGTCCTGGGAACGAGGGCGGCGTGCACCACGTGCCACGGGCCCGATCTCATGGGAGTCGCGCCTGATATCCCGCCGCTCGCGGGGCGATCGCCCAGCTATCTGGCCCGTGAGATCTTCGACATTCAGCAAGGGGCGCGCGCGGGCTCGCACCCGATGATCTCGCTGATGAAGCGGACGGTCGAGAAGCTGACGGCGGACGACATCATCAACATCACGGCATACCTGGCGTCGCGCCCGGTGCCGATCCAGCCGGCGCCTGTCCCGCGGGATCTGACGCTCACGCGGCGTTGAGCTGCGACAGTGGGTCGTCTGCGCCACCGGCCACCCGGCAGAGACGCGTCCGACGTGCCTCGGGCGTATGCGAATTTGTGCGAATAAAGTCGTCGCTGCCGTTCGCAACAGCGCGTTCCTGCTGATCAACCTCGATAGGATCCGCGGCGTCAATCTTCCTCGTCATCGCAGCTTCGCATTCTGGCTCTTGTCCACCCGTGCGTGCGGACAATCACCATCTGCGCGGACACCGCCCCTCTACTTCGTCAGCAATCCTGATGCTGGAGTGTGGGCTGTTCGAACGGCCGAGAGTTGGTACACTCAATCGATTGCATTCTTCCAGCCATGATCCTCTCGTCAGCGTCGCTTGCCCGGCTTACAACGTCGAGCATTACCTCCGCGAAGCGATCGAGAGCGTGATCCTGCAGACGTACGAAAGCTGGGAACTCGTCGTCGTCAACAACTGCAGCACCGACCGCACGCTGGAGATTGCCTCGGAGTACAGCGCTCGAGACACGCGAATCCGTGTGTGCACGAATCAGCGCTTCGTGCGCGCGGTCGAAAACTACAACATCGCCCTTCGCCACATTTCACCTCGAAGCAAGTACTGCAAAGTGCTGGCTGGCGACGATGCGATGTACCCGGAATGCCTGGAGAAGATGATCGATGTCTTCGAGCAGCATCCAGGCGTGGCGATTGTGGGCGCATACGCCACCACTGGAACGTCCGTCGTCTGGACAGGGCTACATTACTCGACGACGGTGATCTCGGGCCGCGAAATTTGTCGATCGTTGCTGTTAGGAGGCCCGTACGTGTTTGGAACTCCGAGCTCGCTCCTCTATCGCTCGGATATCGTGCGGTGCCGCGATGCCTTCTATAACGAATCGAACGTCCACGCGGACACTGAGGTGTGCTGCGAGGTTCTGGAACACGCGAATTTCGGTTTCGTTCACCAGGTGCTCACCTACGCGCGGGTTCGAGATGACTCGATGTCCGCGATGATGCGACGCCTGAACACGTTTGCGCCTTGGGGTCTCTATCTTCTTGACAACTACGGCGCCAAGTACCTCGATGATGTCGAATTGGACAGCAGGATCAGGAAGGCGGTGGATGACTACTACCACTACCTTGGCAAGCAGTTCTTCCGGCGGCGTGATGCAGAGTTCTGGCGGTTCCACCGACAAAAGCTTGCCGAAGTGGGTCGTCCTCTCAGCAGGGGGAAAGTCGCGGTCGCCGCAGCCGGCTCTCTCCTGGATGCGGCGCTCAACCCCAAACGGACGACAGAGGCGTTGATTCGAAGGCTGACATAGTTCTGCGGCTGCCATGTGCGAGGCGAGGCGGGACGGCGCACGGGACGGCGCAAGTGCCAATGATGCTTACAACTCAGGGTTTCGGCCGCCTTGTCGAACCGCTCACAGGTCGCGCACTGGAAGGGCCGGAGGTCCACAAGCGTTCTGTCGCGCGCGCGGCGACATTTGCCCGATACGATCTCGCGCGTGGCGATCGCGTCTTCCTTCATCACGGAAACACCATTGATTTCTTCGTCGATCTGCTTGCCGTGTGGTGTCTGGGCGCCTGCGCCATCCCTGTGGACAGCCGATTGGTCTCCACTGAGATTGCCACGATCGCGGTTGCTGCCCGGCCGAAATTGTCCATTTGGGACGGATCCCCGGCAAAGACCGTTCTGGATGCTCTTCACGACGCTGGTGTCAAAGTCATCGATACGAAGGAAGCCGCTGCTCCAGGACAGCGCGATGCGCCTGGTGCCTCCTTCAGGCTCGATGACGAAGCGTTGATTCTCTTTACGTCGGGTACGACTGGGGATCCCAAAGGGGTTGTCCACACGCATCGAACGCTGAGGGCGAGGTGGATGAGTCTCTATGGCGCACTGGGCGTCGAGGCATTCCGTCGAACGCTGTGCCTGCTGCCAACGCACTTCGGTCACGGTTTGATTTGCAACTGCCTGTTCCCATGGTTCTTCGGTCAGGATTTGTACATCCTGCCTCCGTTTCGTACGGACCTTATCGTCAGGCTCGGTGAGATCATCGACATCCACGACATCACCTGCCTCTCTTCCGTGCCCACCGTGTGGCGACTTGCGCTGAAGATCGCGAGACCACCACAACATCAATCGCTCCACCGGGTGCTCTGCGGCTCTGCCCCATTAACAGGCTCGCTGTGGCGCTCGATCCAGGGTTGGACGGGTACGCGACACGTCATCAATGCATACGGCATCACCGAGACGGGGAGCTGGCTTGCAGGTATGACCTCGTCGGACATGGAGCCGGAGGACGGGTTGATCGGTGAGGCGTGGGGTGGAACACTGGCTGTTCTACCGACGCACGAAACCGATCCGCAACCAGACTTCCTGGCTGCGTGCAAGCCAAACGAGCCTGGTTTCGTGTGGATCAATACGCCCGCCTTGATGAAGGGGTACCTCGATCGAAACGATCTCACGTCGAGAGTCGTCGTCAACGGATGGTTCTCGACAGGAGACCTCGGCATACTAGATGAACATGGCCGTCTTCACCTGCGCGGGCGAGTGCGTGAGGAGATCAACAAGAGCGGACAGAAGATCTATCCGACGGATATCGACAACGTCATCGAACAGTTCGAGCAAACACTCGACGTCTGTGCGTTCGCCGTGCCAGATGCGCTGCACGGCGAAGACGTTGGCGTGGCCATCGTCCTCGAGACTCCGTCAGATGAGGCGATGGTCCGACTGCAGGAGTGGACGCGCGGACGTCTCGGGCTTCATCAGATGCCCACACGTTGGTACATGGTGAAAACGATTCCGCGTTCGTCCCGCGGGAAGGTGAATCGTCAGCAGGTGGCGGAGTTCTGCGCGTCGCTGGCCCCCGTGTCTTTGGCCATTCCGCGTGGAGAGTCGCCCCAGTGACTCAGAGCCGCGCGGACCAACCGGCGGAGGGCAGTGGAAACGAGGCTGATCACAGCGCACTCCGCGATGAGCTTCGTACCCTCATACACACTTGGAATCCGGCGCTCACGACTGACCTCGGTGACAGCACGTCATTAATAGCGTCAGGTTTGATTGATTCCCTTGCTCTCTTCAATCTCATTCTCTGGATCGAGACAAAGAGCGGCCGCACGATCGATGCCGTCTCGATTGACGCCGCACGCGAGTGGGATTCAATCGCAGCGATTCTTCGCTATCTGGATCGCGCTCCTCAGGAACCGCGCACCGTCACTCCCGAACCCATCAAACCGGAGCGGCGACGGTCGCGCTATCAGGTTGTCAAATACGATTCCAGCGTCAAGCGTGCCGTGGCGGAATTTCAAACGGGCCTCTGGAGTCCCGAGCCGGACCGGAACCTCCGGTATCTCGAATGGAAGTACGAAGAGAACCCCTTCCAGGGGGGGCATATCTTTCTTGCGCTCGATGGCGACAACATCGTCGGCATGCGTGGTTTTTATCCATCGCTCTGGGAAGTCGGAGCGCCAACACGCCGCGTACCGTTCCTGGTGGCCGACGATCTGTTGGTAAGCGAGCAGCACCGCAATAAGGGTGTTTCGAAGGAGTTGATGCGCACCGCACGGGACCACTTGCGCACATCGGGAGAGCGCTACGTAATCAACATTAGTGGCGGACCGATAACGGTCGTCGAGTCGCTTGCCACGGGTTGGCGAAGTGCGGGCGTGCTCGGGCCGATCGCGCGCAAACGATCCAGGTTCGCCCAGTACCCGAAGCTGCGCCAGCGGGTCAGGAGATACATTTCAGCATCGCCGGCGAATCGTGGATACCAGCTCGATGAACCGACTCCGTTTGCACGGCTCCATCGTGGCCAGACTCGGTACCAGACCGACCCGAGTCTGAGCGTCGAGATCGATGATCGTCCGAGGATCTCCGCCATGGTCGATTTGATCCAACGCATCGGCCACGACGGGCGATGGCGTCATGTTCGAGACGAGTTGTACCTCCGGTGGCGTTACCGGAATCCGCTAAGAGAGTATCGATTTCTCTATGCGGGTGACGATCTCGCTTTGAGTGGCTTCCTCGTACTGAGAAGGTCAATCGATCGCGATCCGCCTTCGCAGGAGGTGAGCATCGTCGACATGGAAGCCATCAACGAGGAAGTGGAATCCGCGCTTGTGAATGTGGCTATTCGCAAAGGCGAGTTCGACGACATCGCCGCCTGGACGGGCACACTGAGTCGTCACACGCAGAACGAACTGCGACGCCTGGGGTTTAGTCTGGGCACGGCAAGACTGACGGCCTCGGGGACACCATGCATCCTGGTGTGGTCGCTCGATGAGGCCGAGGGCGATGCCCGTTGGCACCTCGACGGGACGGCCTTGCTTGAACCCTCCGAGTGGGACATGCGGAGCATCTATACGATGGTGGGTTGACTCTCATGAGGGTTGCGTACGTCACGAGGCATCACTCGTCGGATGTCGAGGCATGGTCCGGCCTCAACCACCACATCCGCCGCGCGCTGGGCCGTTCTGGGTGTGAAATCCACACGATTGACAACCTGTCAGAAGCGCAGAGCCTCATTTCCGCCGCCAAGCGCCTGTACTACGAAAAGATAGCGTTGAAGTCCTTCAGCGACGAACGCGAACCGTTCGTGCTCCGTTCATACGCGACACAGGTAGAGAACGCCTTGGCGTCCATCGACTGTGATGTCGTATTCAGCCCGGGAACGCTGCCGCTTGCGTACCTGCAGACTGATACGCCGATTGTGTTCTGGACAGACTCGACGTTTGCCGGCATGGTCGATTTTTATCCGGCGTTCACGAACCTCTGTGAGGCGAACATCAAGCAGGGAAACCAGGTCGAGCAAGCAGCGCTGAACCGATGTTGCCTCGCTATATACAGTTCCGAATGGGCGGCTTCGACCGCGTTGCGCCATTACGCAGTTGACGCCCAAAAGGTGAAGGTCGTCCCGTTCGGCGCCAACGTCGATGGCCTCCAAAGTCCAGACGAAGTCGCGCGCATCACAAGTGAGAGGAGCGCGGACGTGTGCCGCTTGCTGTTTGTGGGTATGGATTGGATCCGAAAGGCGGGAGATTTCGCGGTCTCAGTCGCCGAACTCCTAAACGGGCAAGGCGTGCCAACTGAGTTGAATGTCGTTGGTTGTACCCCGCCCCGAGAGTTACCGCGGTATGTCAAAGTCCATGGATATCTCTCCAAGGCAGACGAGCTCGGCGCACGGAGGCTCCGGCGGCTATTCAGTGACTGCCATTTTCTGCTTCATCCGTCCCGCGCCGAATGCTTCGGCCTGGCGCTCGCCGAAGCGAGTGCCTTCGCGCTGCCCTCACTGGCCGCACACGTCGGTGGCACGGCTTCGGTGCTGACGGACGGCGTAAACGGTAGGCTGTTCAGCCTTGATGCCGGCGCTGACGCGTACTGCGCCTACATCCGCAAGCTCTTTGCGTCCCGGGATGAGTACGTGCGACTTGCGTCCTCGGCGTTCCGCGAGTACTCGGAGCGGCTGAATTGGACTGTCGCGGGCAAGCGCGTTCGCGATCTCATCGAAGAGGCAGTCCCAGATATCAGGCGCATGCAGAGTCGGCATCGCTCCTCGACGCGATGAGAGGCCACTATGAACGAAGTCGATCTTACGGACGACGCGTCGCGTGGATCGAGGGCCTCGACCCGCCGCCAACGTTGCAGGAATGTCGATGTACCTGTCGAAGCCGATGGACTAGACCGCGTGGCCGTAAACGAGACAACGATCCAACGTGAATCGCCATGTCTGGTCATACCTGCCGTCGATTGAAACGAGCTGTCTGCGAAGGGCCGCCATTATTGGTGTCATTGCATGCGTTGTTTGGATCGCGTGGCTCGCACGTAAGGACACGACAATCCGATTAGCGTTCGACAATCGAGGATACCCGCCAGAGGTCATCGTGGAGTTCTGGCTGGACCAGGCGATCGAAGGCGCAATGATTGACGCGACGTGCACCATCGATCACTGCGAAACGGCACCAATGCTCATAGACAAAGGACGGCATCGAATCCGGCTGCGCGTTCTTGTCGGCGGTCAGGCAAGCCCGTTCACTGAGACGACAATCGAGCGTTAGCGTTCGCTCCTTCAAAGCGTCAGGCCGGCTTGATCATGCGCGGCTCGCGATGCGCGCTCCTTCGGCCATGGCTTCAAGCTTCGCCCACATGATTGATGGATGCACGCGGCGGTTGATTTCTTCCTGGGCGAAGCCGCAGTCGGTGCCGGCAATCAGGTTCTCGCGCCCGACGCACGCAGCGAACCGCGTGAGACGCTCGGCGATCAGCTCCGGATGTTCCACCACGTTCGTGCCGTGGCTGACGACGCCCGGCACGAGAATCTTGCCGGGAGGCAGCTTCACCTCCTGCCAGACCTTCCATTCGTGCTCATGACGCGGGTTCGCGGCCTCCAACAGATATGCGCCGGCGTTCACTTTCAGGATCAGATCGACGATCTTCCTGAGCGGCACGTCGGTCGTGTGCGGCCCGGGCCAGCTGCCCCAGCAGACGTGGTAGCGGATGCGGTCCTCAGGGATTCCCTCGAGCGCGTGGTTGAGGACCTCCACATGACGCTCGAGCCATTTGTAGTAATCCTCGAAGCTAGCGGGCGGCACCATGCGGTCGTACGTCACCGCCGCCCGTGCATCGTCCACCTGCAGCAGGAACCCCGCGTCGACGATCGACCGGTACTCCGTCCGCAGCGCCTCGGCGAGGGCGACGACGAGATCCTCGTCGGTCTTGTAGTACTCGTTCTTGCGGTCGGGGATGGCGCTCGAGGGTGCGGCCACCGGCAGGAACGCCTCATCGACCCCGGCGGCGTTCGTCGCGGCCTTGAGGTTGTCGATGTCGCGCTGCAACTCGAAGAGGCCGTTGTACGTAATCGGCCCGACGCAAACCGCATCCTTTCTCGTCACGTTCGACCAGTCCTTCCCGTCGCCCCGCCCTTCGAGCTCCGCGTAGAACTCGGCGAAGCGGAGCCGATCCGCCCCGCGCGCAAACGGGTTGGCGCCCTTTACCTCCCGTAACTCGAAGCCGCTCAGCCGCTTAAGCACGTACAGCGACCAGCTCGTGGACTTGCCGAACTCGCCGTCGTTGGGAATGTCGATGCCCGCTTCGATCTGGCGGGCAACAACGTCGCGCACCGAGTCCTCGAGCGTCGCCTCGTACGCGCTCTGATCGATCGGCCGACCGGCCTGGCGCGCTTTGACGAACTCCAGCAGCTTCGGCGGCCGAATCAGGCTTCCGGTGTGAGTGGTAAGGATGCGATCGACGCTGCGTTTCATCGGCGGGGCGCCGATTATAAGTTACGCGCGCTTTTCGCCGCCGCGCAGCATCCTGATCTGTGTTGCAGTGAATCGGCTGTCTGGCCGATAGAAAGAGCGTTCCCGCTACTTCTCCCGGTGTCGTCCGAGTGCATGAAGATTCTCTATATAGCGAGCGAACGTAGCCGCGCGCAGGTTGCCACGAGGGCGCTCCGCACTATCTCTCCAAGTGTCACCGTCCTCTGGGGCTCCAGCTATGAGCGGGCCGCCTTTGGGGTCCTCGAGAACCCGGACCTGGCGGCGTTAATTGTGGAAGTCCAGTCGGATAGCCATGGTTGCTCGTATCTGAAGCAGCTGCACTCGCTCGGGCTGGAAGCGCCAGTCATCATCGTTCTGCCCGAAGGGGCAGGTTCACCCGTTGAATCGCTCAAGGCCGGGGCCGACGACTATCTCGCAAAGGGCCCCTCGTTTTCCCAGGAACTGCCGTCCGTTGTCATCCGCGCCATCGGCGGCGCACAGGCGCCCGCGGAACCCGCGATCGCAGTACCCGTTCATCGGCGAACCCACGAAGACTCCTCCCAAGCACGCGAGACCGAGCGCCGCGTCATCGACTTCGACACGTCGTTTCATCAGCGAGAACAGCGCTGGGCCACCGACCAGTCGGCAGCAGCCGGGCGCCAGGCAAAGCTCGAAATGCTCTTGCATCAGGAGCGCAAGGCGCGCACCGACCTCGAACAGACAGTCGCAGAGGTCAAGGCTGCGCTCCAGGATGCGGAACAACGCCAGCTGTCCGCGAACGCTGCGGCCGCGCAGCTGGCCGAACGCAAGACACAGTACGAAGCGGGCATGGCGCGGGCCGCTGCGACCCAGAAGACGCTCGACGAGCAGCTGCGGCAGGCCCGCCAAAGTCGGGCATCCGCCGTTGCCGACGTGGAGCGTCTCACGCGACACAATGCGGAACTCAGCTCGAAACTCACCGAGGCCACCGCAACCGGCAACACCCTCGAGCGTCGTCTAGCTCACCTCGAAATTGCTCTGGACGCCGCGAACCAGCGTGCATCCCGTGAGCATGCGGGCGCCACCCAACAGGCCGCCGAGCGTCAGGCGAAGCTTCACGCGCAGCTCGAACAGGAAGTTGAGAAGCGCCGGAACCTCGAAGAAGAGTTGGCCCGCGGAAAGAGGGCCCATGAGAACGCCGAGAAGCAGCGTAGTTCGGTGGTGACGGCGGCTACCGAGCTCTGGGCCGAACGTCAAGCACAATTCGAAGCCGACTTGGCAAAGGCTGCCGAGGCGCGCACCACCCTCGACCACGAGGCGCGTGAGCTGGAAGCGGCGCTCGATCAGGCCCGCCAGACGATTCAAGCACATACCGCGACTGTCGAACGACTCACGCAACGCGAAGCCAAACTCACCTCGGAGCTCGCCGAGGCCACCGCAACGAGCAACGTCCTCGAACGGAGAGTGGCCGACATCGAAACTGCTCTCGAAGCCGCCAACGAGCGTGCGTCTCGTAACCAAGCGAGCGCCGCCGAACAGGACGGCCAGCGTCACGCGGAGCTTCATGCGCAGCTCGAAAAGGAAGTTGAGAAGCGCCGGAACCTCGAACAAGAGCTGGCCCGCGCAAAAACGGCACTCGACAACGCGGAGAAGCAGCGGAGTTCGGTGATGACGGCGGCTACCGAGCTCTGGACCGAACGTCAGGCACAACTCGATGCCCAATTGGCAACGGCTGCCGATGCCCGTAACACCCTTGACCGCGAGGCTCGTGAGCTGGAGGCGGCACTCAATCAAGCCCGGCAGACGATTCAGGCAGATTCCGCCACCGTCGAGCGACTCACGCAACGCGAAGCCCAGCTCACCGCGCAACTCGCCGAAGCCGCGGCGATCCGGAGCACTCTCGAGCGGCACCTGACCGACGCCGCGCACGCGCTGAAGGACGCGACTGACGGTGCCAGCCGGAACCGTCTGAACGCCGCGACGAAAGCCGCTGAACGTGAGCTCGAATTGGACGGGGTGATTAGTCACGAACGAGCGACGCGCGCCGACGTCGAGCAGCGCCTCGCGCAGGTGGAAGCGGCACTGCGTGACGCGGAACAGCAGCACGCGTCGGCCATCACGGCGGTGACCACCAAGGTCGAGCGACTCACGCAACGCGAAACCGAGCTCACATCGCAGATCGCCGAAGCCGCGGCGGTCCGGAGCACCCTCGAGCAGCAGCTGACCGACGCGGCGGACGCGTTGAAGGCCGCCGACGACGCCGCCAGGCGAGACCGTCTGACAGCAGAGAACAAAGCTGCCGAACGTGACGTCGAATTCGATCGGCTGATCCGCCACGAACGCGCGACGCGCGCCGACGTCGAGCAACGGCTTGCGCAGGTCGACGCGGATCTGCGTGAGGCGCAACAGCAGCATGCCTCGGCGATCACGACGGCGGCGACACTGGGGGCCGAGCGCCAGGCGCAATTCGACGCGGAGTTGGCGAAGGCTGCCGAGGCCCGAAACACACTCGGCCGCGAGGCGCTTGACCTGGCCACCGAAGTCGAGCGACGCACGCAACGTGAAGCCGAGCTCGCCTCGCAGCTCGCCGAAGCTGCGGCGATCCGGAACACCCTCGAGCGGCAGCTGACCGACGCGGCGGTCGCACTGAAAGCCGCCGACGAAGGTGCCAGGCGAGACCGGCTGACGGGCGACAACAAAGCTGCCGAGCGTGAGGTCGAATTCGATCGGCTGATCCGCCACGAACGCGCGACGCGCGCCGATGTCGAGCGACGGCTCGCGCAAGTTGAGGCTTCCCTGCGCGAGGCGGAACAGCAGCACGCATGGGCAATGACCTCGGCAGCGACAGAGCGGGCCGAACGTCAGGCGCAGTTCGAGAGCGAGTTGGCGCAGATCGCCGCCACGCGTGACGAGTTCAAACGGCGGTGCACGGATACCGAGACTGCCCTGGCAACGGCGCGGCACGACCATGCGATGGCAGCAACCGAGGTCGAGCGACGCACGCAACGCGAAGCCGAGCTCACCTCGCAGCTCGCCGAAGTCGCGGCGGTCCGGAGCACCCTCGAGCGACAACTGACGGACGCGGCGACGGCACTGAACGACGCCAAGGAAGGAGCCAGGCGAGACCGTTTAGCGGGAGAGGCGAAAGCCTCCGAACGTGAGGCCGAATTCGATCGGCTGATTCGCCACGAACGCGCGACGCGCGCCGATGTCGAGCACCGGCTCGGGCAGGTCGAAGCGACCCTGCGCGCCGCGGAACAGCAGCACGCGTTGGCGATGACCGCGGCAGCGACGGAGCGCGCCGACCTGCAAGCGCAGTTCGACGCCGAGTTATCGCAGACGGCCGCCACGCGCGATGAGTTCAAACGCCGCTTCAGCGA
>Ga0065707_10000747_pt1 | contig 11960 bp, 12 predicted proteins | sample SwiRhicommuniRL3_FD_59094 | JGI IMG/M metagenome (GOLD analysis project Ga0065707, IMG submission 59094) | Switchgrass rhizosphere bacterial communities from Rose Lake, Michigan, USA - RL3 v2 (version 2) | ecosystem: Host-associated > Plants > Roots > Rhizosphere > Soil | place: East Lansing... | reverse complement strand
AACAACCATTATCAAATCCATCTGAAACTAAATTGCTAGATGATCCTTCCCTTCCACCATGTGATTTATCAGATCCAGCCTGTACAGATTCTCCCTGTGATCCCGATGATGTGGGATTTAGACCTAGTTTTATGGTCAATGTAACTGATCCTATTAATTCGACGGTTGATATAGGTAATAGAACTGCACATTCAGTACCGGATGTATCTATAAATAACATAAAGAACGTCTCAATTTCTAAAATACTTAGTTTAGACGCTTTAATTCAATCAGAACTGTTCATAAATTCGACAAATCAAAACAGTACAGAAATTCTAAACTCACTTCATAAAGAACTAATAACCAATTCGGATAGTGTTATTGCTCACATTCAGTCAAATAACTATAATAAGGGAATGTTACAGTTATTGAAACTTCAAAGTTTTATCATTCAAACTAATCCGGAAAAGCATTCAATACTTATTCAAAATGAAGAAGCAATAGACTTGCTAAAAAGTTTGATGTAAAAATTGGCCAATTCTGCTAAAATCATACAAATAAGCTTCCATTTTTATAAGACTTCATATGGGTTAATGCGGGGTTTAAACTGTGACTTTAGAATGCCTGAGTTAAACGGATTAGGTTTGTTAAACAAAATGAAAAAGCTAAATGGATTTTTAAGAACGATACTAATGAGTGCTTACGAAGTTCAAAATGACAAGATTTTCTTCCAAGAAGTGAAGAAAGGCATAATTGATAAATTCTTGAAAAAACCAATATCTATTACTGCATTGCGTAAAGAAGTAAATAATCAAACTCATGCTTACAAATTATCGGCGAATTTTACTGAATAAGCATATGATTAATCTATCTCTAATTTCATCTTTGATCTCAGGTCTAATTCCATACTGGTTTAATAACAAAAAATGCACAGATGCCCGCAATGTAGAGAACAATTACAGAGATTTTTTGAATCTGGTGTATCCGCATTGAGCCAACATTCCGTCTGCACATATTGTCTGCATCCTAAAAAGGAGCATGTGTATTATGTTGGTCAAATAGACAACAAGCATCCTTGTAGGGTATGTGATTGTATTTGCTTTAAATCAATGTGATGATAAGCAAGTGTCGTTTTAATTGATAGGCCACAACTATATCAGGGTGCTCGTATTGATACAGCAATCTGATTAATATGAATTCTGTCCTATTCAAAAATTCAGATTTAATATACTACAGAAAACTCTGTTCTTTTTTTAGTAATGTTCTTCCCGAATCTAATTATACATTGTTTAGTATCATTTCACGATAACAAAAGTTGAACACAAAAAACGTGTTAATGCTTGCAGTACTGTCTACAGGAATATTGACAGTGCTAACAGGAATCAGAGTGTCACCGGTAGCACCAGCATTTGCCGACAAGGAAGAGTGTGAAGACAATGATGACAACAACTGTAACGAGAGGACCCACAATATAATACAGGAGAATAACTGTAAGGCAGTGAATGAATATGAACACATTGGCATCCTGGGTAGCCCCGAAAATAACAATCAATTTGTCTGCAACAACATCCTTACGTCTCCGGCTAACGGCGATGACAATGTCTTCGGAGATAGTGCACTAGAACCTTAATATACCGTAGTCTTAATAGGTAACANGTAACGATATGTAGGTACCTATAATAACACCTTTTTTCTTTAGTTAATAAACAGAGATACAAGACGGNTTCATAAATATCGTCTCGTTATATTCGCGGCGTAAGCGTCTTCATTTTGGATGTTTACGAGTACGGAAGCACCCAATATGTAGAAGCTCGTTGATAAAAAATTGGTTAGTCCTACTTGAAAAATTATGCTGAAGCAGTGTAAATTTAGTTCCTGCCTTACAAATGCTCGATAATTTGGTTTACTTTTTTACGTCCTTTGTTTTGTATCATGTATTTACTCTTTTGACATAAGATTCTTAAATTTAGTATTATGTTCTGGTTGTTTCAATATAACGAAAACTAGTTTGACATAGCGACACTGGAAATCCTGTCGTCTGAATCTGTGCTATTGCTCAGTCGCAAAAAGTTTATCGAACTAATAAAGCGATCACGGATCTCGGTGTTATCTGGAGTGTCGAAGTTCTCCGGAATCGACAGGAATTCAATCATATAACCATTTTCTCCTACAAACGTTATCCAATATTGTACCTCTCCACTTATCGGGACTATTTCATCTCTTTGTGAGAACATTATGTGAAAAGATCCTGTTTTATGGCCATCTATTTGGAGTAGAGATGGCGGTTGTATTGTCTCGTATTCAAATTTATGGTCGTCAGCAGTACGGTGCTTATAAAAATTAAAGAACGCAAAGTTAAAGTCAGTCGAACCAAAGCCTTCTAACAAATCATCGTAGAAATGAATTTCTATTTTGCCATCTCCTATTTCTTTATCAGAGACCTCTATCTCAGTTCCTTCTTCAAGTTTATTTGAGTTTTCTTTTAAAGTCCAATCTGAAGGATATTGGAATGCAATTTGATACTTTTCGCTAAGATAATCAGTATATTGCAATGCAAAAGACGCGTTGATATTGGCAATAAACAGGGTAAAAGACAAAAAAAATGTCACAATAACAAATTTTGTCTTTGGTATTAATGTTAGAGTGATTAAATATTCACTTCCTTAAGCTCCACAAGGTATTTGATGAGCCTCATAAGATTTAACGATTTAAATAATCAGGAGAATTGATAAAAAATTATTCGAACACTTCTGGCCACCAAACATGTATCATTATGAATTTGGGAAAAACGTAACCACTTTAAACCCTGTATATTTCACCAGTGAGATGTAAAACTTGTGATGTGGAATGGAAAAGCGCATGGAATTCGATAAAAAATCATTATTTAAAAATCAATGTCGAAAAAATAGCTAACGGCATGTTCGGCCATGTTATGATCAGAACTAACCATTAATCATTGATGACTGCAGGCACCATTATTTTAATGATAAGTGATTTTATCACGAAAATAATTTATCATTAATAGTGTATATACAAATGCGTCGGCAATTTGAATCAAAAAACCATTTCCTTGCAAATAATTCCCTTATCAATAGTGTATGGTATTGTTGGCTTTTTAATAGCAACAAGTCTGACCCTCATGGTCCTTTCAGCTGGTGACATTGGTTACCATGTTCAATACGTCAATGCAACAGTTTCCCAAACAAATAACTCCTCTATTATCTCTGAAATGATTCAAAATGGTAACGCCTTAATTAACACATCAGAATATGGTAAGGCGATGACCACTTTTGACCAGGTCTTAATACTTGATCCTAGGTCTGTCGATGCATTAAACGGTAAGGGTTTGGTCCTCAATAATCTTGGAAAATATCAAGAAGCGATCTCTTGGTTTGATATGGCATTAAAGATCGACCCTACTTTTGTAGAAACGCTGAACAACAAAGGAATAGCATTGTCTAATCTTGGAAAATATCAAGAAGCGATCTCTTGGTTTGATATGGCATTAAAGATCGACCCTAATTTTGTAGATTCTTTATACAATAAAGCTGACGCACTAGGAGAGCTTGGTAGTTATGAAGAGGCATTTATCTGGACTGAAAAAGCTTTGGCGATTGACACTGCCAACCAAAATACTTCAATGTCTACAAGTACATTGCTTCCAAACGAAATAAATTAAAAAAATTTTCATTGGCATTGAGAGGCTGTCCACTTTTCTTTTGAGAATTCGGATATGTCACAAAATTCAGTTAAAATCTTTGCCATCTTGTTCTCCATGACTTTTGCATTTATGTTTACTCCATCGCAATAGACCACTCCAACTTCCCTGCCATATCTATCTCCTCTCCGTTGTCCATTATCAACATCCAGCTCTCCTTTTTTTCCAAGGCAAAGTGACTCAACAAAATTTTTTGCCTTATCAAATCCCCCCTGGCCTCTTTCGGGAGTATCGACAAGCGCTAATCTAATCCTAGTTCCATTAATGTCCAATGTATCTCCATCTATTACCTTTGATACAATTCCTTCCAACTCTATATCCTCACTCGTATTGCCGTTCTGATTTTGGGTAACAATTTCTTGGATCTTGTAGATTTCTTCATTTTCACTTTGACTGATTTTTGATATTGAATAAACTTTGTCTACCAATCCTGAGTGTCCTGACATAAATAATTGGCTAATTAAAAAGACAAATAAAATACCAATGGCATAGTAAGTACAAATTTTTTGCATCCACATCAAATACAATTCAATAATTTAGAGCATTAATTTACTTTGCTGGACTCTAGTTATGTGATAATTATTTTGCTTTTTGTAAAGACGTATTCCAAATTCATAAAAGCAACAGAATATCTAAATTTGAAACCAAAAAACAGAAACAAAGTATTATTTGATCTTATCTATCTAGTCAAGGAATTAGACTCAATGAAATTAGACCTGACCAGGATCTTTGTTCAAGAATCAGGGGATTATGCCCATTCATATTCACTTTTTTTGAGACACGTTTTGACAAGTACATGCCAATTGAACTCATCAGGTGCCACAACCTGGAGTTTGGATTTGAAATAAAAGAGTCTATAGCCCATTTCACAATAGAGTGAAATTTTGGATTTGTTTCGTTTATTGAATTTAAAATAGTTTGACGTGAAGAAGATATGATATAATGCGCATGTTCATGCATTTCATCCATAGACGCGTAATCCAGTTTCCCAACCTTGAATTTGCCTTTTTTCAAACTATCCAAAATAGCATCAACATTCTTTTCAGATTCAACAGTATTGATACTCCTACCGATGGTGGACTTTACATGAGAGTCGCTACCAACTATTGATATCAAGTTATTTTCTTTAGTAAACCTCTCAGCATGAAGATTCGAAAATATATCAACATTATTACTGTTAAATGATTCAATCAAGTCACATTTCTTTGCATGTTCTCTTATTCCGTTTGAAACTGCAAATGGATGTGCAGCACAAGATATGGCATTCTGTTTTCTTATATCGTCAAGTGTTTCGTCAAGAGTCATACCCGGTCTTATTTCGTCCTGTAATCCATAAGCCAAAACATGACCTTTGTTGTTGATTGTTATTTCCTCAGCAGGGTAAATTTCTATGTCTTTGTATTTTGCATGATTTTGTTTGTATTCTAAAATCTGAGAATAACCATCAAGCGTATTGTGATTTGTAACAAATATAACGTCAATTTTCTGAAGATATGCATTCTCCAATTGTTCTTGTATTGTGACACCACAGTCAAATGGTATTCTTGAAAGATAGTTATTATGATTTGAAAAAACATTATGACAGTGAGTTTCGACCTTCAGGACTTGAGACATAGCTTTGCTGATACAGTCCAAGCAGTCTTTACCTAATATATACTATCTTTGCATGAAGATAAACAAAGTATTTGATAATAATCTGCAAGATATTACATTTATTTTGTTATACTTCCGCTCTAAAAAAAGTAAATAATTATTAGCATATTAACAAAAAATTATTAAAATTGAGGACATGTTATCTAATTTCTATAACTTCTCCTACTATCTGATTCATTGCAGCTTCGGCAATGTCAAATGAATACTCGGCAGTCCTTCGAATATGCTCTAGGATAAGCTTTACGTAAATGTTGTTGTAATTCTTTGGATTCTTCTCCTTGTCGATCGACGCGATTATGTCATCTTCTATTGATGTGATATTTTCTGATTTATCCACAATGCTGTCTGCAAGATAATAGTCCTTTCTAAGGAATGCTTCTATAGCATCACTTAATAATTGTAATGATAGCTCACTCATTTTTAATATTCTTTTACGTAAATCATCAGGAATTGAACCAATCTGCGAACTCTTTATTGCAATTTCAGAAGCATGGTCTGCAATTCGTTCCAGACTCCTTACCGCTGCGCTATAGCTGAGACAATCAGCTGGACTCCGGAGTCCTATTGCTTTTAGGGTGCTTTCATTCTGCGAGGCAATGACCAGGTTGCGAAGTACATATAGACTGAATCTATCTACTTCGTCATCAGACTTTATTACTGACTTGTACAATTCCTGACTATCTCCGGATAAGGTAGAAATTGCATCTCTGTGCATAGATGAACCAATTAGAAACATCCTTCTAACTGCGGTATTTATTGACAACTCTGGAAGGCTCAACAAAACTTGAATTGTTACTGTATCAGAGGAGTCGGCGATTATTTCAGTTCCAATAAGATTTCTGCGAACAACTTCTCTAATCGCATCGCGCTGAGAAGGATGAATCCCTCCTGTTTTTGATCTTAAGTGCATTATATTAAAGCCTCTTAGATACATGGAAACNACTGTACGCTTCAATGTTGGACCGCTCTTNTCACTAGTAACAAACGATGTAGCTTCAAAAGTGCTTGGTCCTCTTANNACATTTGGAATTATTGAAAGCGAATTGTTGGCTTCCCTCAATATGGTGACAGGATCTCCCGCCTTTAGTTTTAATTCAGTTACCCACTTTTTTGGAAGCGATAGAACGTACGTAGACCTACCAGTATACTGAATCTTCCTTACTTCATTATTTTCAAACGTTTGCAATATAGATAATTAGATGTCAGTATAATATGGGTTTTATGATTATTGATCTGTATTTACTATGTAGATATATATACTCTATATAGTTAGTTAACGTCTGGGGCTAGCATCTCCTGTAACGACGTAGTATACACAATCCCCAATGTAACAGGCGTGATCTGATATTCTCTCAAGGTAGCGCAGTATCAAAAGGGCTGAAATATAGCATTTTGGCTCAAAGTTTCTCTTCTTGGTCTGCGTCAGTGCCTTTTTTAAGTGATTACGGAATATTGAATCCACGCTATCATCCATCATGTATAATTTTTGCGAGGCATTTTTGTCAAGCTTTTCTAGTGATTTTACGCTTAGTTGAATCATCTCTTTAGCGGTTTTTGCCATCATTGTAACTTCGGATTTGTCACATTTAGGAATTGGACCTATTGTTTCTAATACTTCTGCTATATCATAGGCATATCTGCCAAATCTTGAGAAACCATATGCAGCATCCATGAAAGACTGAATAAATCTGAGATCTTTGGCTACTGGCTGGTATCTTGCTATCAATTCAGTAGCAAAATCAGTTACTTCTATTTGTAGGAATCTAAGTTTCTCAGAACCTTCAAAAATCTGTGATCGTAACAGCATCCCTTTTTCATATGTCATCCCTTTTTCATATGAATCTAAAGCCGAGTTGACCAGATCTTCAGAAAGGTGACCCATGTCCATTATGAGGTTAGTAATTCGTTGTAAACCTATATCTAAAAGTCGAGTCAACTTACAANACTATACTCTATCCAAATTTGCCAGAGATATAGCGCTCTGTGAGTTCTTTTTNAGGTTTCATAAAAATTTGATTCGTTGCTCCATATTCTATTAGNTCGCCCAGGTACATAAACGCAGTAAAGTCCGATACCCTGGCAGCCTGTTGCATATTGTGGGTTACTATAATTATAGTAACGCTGTCTTTTAGAATTCTGACAAGCTCTTCTATTTTCGATGAGCCAATAGGATCTAGTGAAGATGTTGGTTCATCCATCAGTAATACTTCAGGCTGCATCGCAAGTGCTCTTGCAATACAAAGTCTCTGCTGCTGACCACCAGATAAACTCATTCCCGGTTTATCGAGTTCATTTTTTACTTCTTCCCACAATGCAGCGTTTTTGAGACTTTCTTCTACAATTTCTCTGATGATAGTTTTGTTATTCATGCCATTTAGTCTTAGACCTGCAGAAACATTATCAAATATACTCATTGTAGGAAATGGATTTGGTTTTTGAAAGACCATTCCTATTCGTCTTCTGATGACAACGGGATCAATTGATTTATCATAAATATCAATTCCATCTACTACCACTCGACCATCGGCATGTGCACCTGGAGTCATTTCGTGCATTCGATTTAAACATCTAAGAAGTGTTGTCTTGCCACAACCTGACGGTCCAATAAATGCAGTTACGGCATTGTCTATTACGTTCAGGTTAACGTCCTTTATTGCTCGTTTAGCCCCATACCACCCATTAACTTTCTCAATCCTTACTTTGTATTTTTCGGTAGATTCCTGTACTTTTTTAGTCTCGCTAATACTCTCACTTGCGCTTTCTATTATTGCTTCGTTATCTTCGATGGGTTCTTCTATGGCCAATTGGAATAAGTACTGGCGAAAATCGATAATTATGTATTATCTATATAGTAAATATAGATACACTGATCAAGCAGATGCCTTAAACGTGTTTCTTTGGGCTAAAAACCTTAATCCCACGCTCAGAGTCAAGATCATCAGTATCAAAATTAGCGCAGAACCCCAGCCAAAAGAATGTGCTGACTCGTATGGTTGGCTGGCTAACCTCCAAATTCTCAGTGGCAAAGCATCTACGGGGCCTGTTATTCCAGTAAAGAAGAGGCTTGTGCCCAATATGGTCATTATTAGGGGGGCGGTTTCACCGGCAATCCTGGATACGGCTATGACTATGCCTGTAAGTATTCCATTTTTCGCACTGGGGAGAACTATGGACAAAGTGATCTTGGCCTTTGAAATACCCAGAGAATGACCTGCTTCCCGAAACGAGTATGGTACTATCTTTAACGTCTCCTCTGTGACTCTGACTACAATTGGGATCATGATTATCGAAAGAGAAATAGCACCTGCTATAACTGAAAAGGACCCAATAGACAGGACGATGACTACGTACCCTACAATACCTATTACTATTGATGGGAGGCCAGTAAGCACATCATTGAAGAATCTCACCAGATCAGGAAAAATCCCTTCTTTGGCAAATTCGGAAAGATAGATGCCTGCCAAAACTCCTATCGGTGCTCCTATTAACGATGCAAGTCCGATAACTATTATAGTCCCTTGTATGGCAGGTGCTATTCCACCACTTCCTGAACCAATAGATCCTTGAGGCTGGGTTAGAAATTCAAAGCTTATTGCACTTACTCCATTCTTGATAACTTCTAATAATATGCTAGCCAGAGGCACTATTGCAGCGATGACGCAAACGATAGTAAAAATAGTAACGAGTTTATTCACAATTATGCGCTTTTTGTATTTCTTGTTTACAGTTTCGTGAACAATTTTGCTGTATTTTTTACTTGAACGGGGATCGTCGGTCATTGCGATTTAGCTCCCGACGATGACTTGTTTTTCTTTTTTACCAAAAGACGGGCAACAACGTTTATTCCCATTGTAAGTACCAACAGTATTGCTCCTAAAGCAATCAGTGCTGATAAATGTAAATCAGAGGATGCTTCATTGAATTCATTTGCTATCAGACTTGATAGTGTTTGACCTTGCGAGAAAAGTGTGGTTGGAATTGCACTAGGGCCTATCACATTACCAATAATCATTGTTACTAGTATCGTTTCTCCTACCGCTCTACCCAAACCTAACATAGTTGCACCAACTATTCCTGATTTAACGTAGGGGAATACCGCCACTCTGACAGTTTCCCAACGAGTAGCACCAAGACTGTATGCAGCTTCCCTCTGCGAATTCGGAACTACTCTCATAACCTCTCTACATATGGACGATATTATCGGAATTATCATGATTGCCAACACAATCCCTGCAGTAAATATGTCAAGACCAAATGGAGTCTTTGCAAAAAAAGGCAGAAAACCAAAAGCGTCATACAACGGTTTTTCTATTAAATCTCGTACCCAAAATCTAAACACGAATAATGCCCAAAGACCATAAATTATACTGGGAACAGCAGCGAGAAGTTCTGTGACAAAAGACAAGGGGGTACCGATGCGTGGAGGAGCAATTTCTGAAATGAAAATGGCTATTGCTAAACTAATGGGAACTCCTATGGCCATTGCTAGAGCAGAGCTCAAAAGAGTTCCAATTATGTAAGGAAAGGCGCCAAATGATTCTCTACCTTCTACGGCATTCCAGTCTGATTGATAAAAAAACCGAATACCTTCGGCCGAAAATATATCTGTTGAACCTTTCGCAACTGAAAAGGCTACTAGTCCTACCATGAGTAACGTATATACAGCAGCACCTATGACGAGTCCTGAAAATAATTTATCATGTCTTTTATTCCTTACTACAAATAGCGACGAGATGTACCGGCTATTTTTTGAACCTAATGAACTCATATCAGAGAACCACTATATCTTTTAACAAGTACTAATGGAGGATCAGGGTTATTATTATTATTATTCTTAATATTATTCATAATAAATGAGATATGATTTTTACAGATTGAATAAAAAGAAGGGGAGTGATAGGAATTCATGGGTAGTCCCTTTATCGTCTTTTAGGCTATTGGCTGACCGTTGAACGTTAGGGATTTCAATGTATCTTGGTTAAGTTTGACTACTCCATCCGGAAGAGGAACATAGTCTAAACCTTCAGCAGTTTTCTGGCCGTCGGTAATTGCCCATGATAAGAAGTCTACTAGTGCCTTTGCTTTTGCTTGGTCTAGATTTGGATCTGTGCTTAATTCCTTGTACAAGAGTATGTATGAAAAGCTTGCTATTGGATACGAATCGGCACCTGGTGCATTTACGAGAGAGACGTTTGTCCAGATACCATCTCCCTTTGGCAATGATGCTACATAACTCTGAACAGCTGCCTTTGTAGAAGCTAGTGTTGCCTCAACAAAAGCACCTTCCTTGTTCTGGATAAATGCAAACGGTGTATTTGTAGTTAGGGCATAACTTAATTCAATATAGCCTATTGTGTTTGGAGTTCCCTTTATCGCGTTTGCTACTCCTTCATTTCCTGGCGCACCAATACCAACTGGCCATTGCACGGACTTGCCTTTTCCTAATTGTTCTTTCCATGCAGGACTTGCACTTGATAGGTAGTCAGTCCAAACAAAGGTCGTACCAGAACCATCTGATCTATGCACTACAACTATGTCATCACCCGGTAAAGTTTTGTTTGTGTTTAGAGACTGAATCTTGGGATCATTCCATTTCGTAATTTTGCCCAAAAAAATGTCCGCTAATACTTCACCGGATAGTTTTAGTCCTTTATCAGGAATGCTTGGGATATTATATGCTGCGACAACAGAGCCAATTGTTTCTGGAATATGAACCGCTCCAGATGCTTTCTGACTCTCATTCTGCGTTAGTGGTGCATCAGTAGCTCCAAAATCAACTGTTTTTTCTGTAAATTGCTTGACTCCACCGCCACTTCCAATCGACTGATAATTAATATTGACTCCTGGTTGTACCTTCTGGTAGTCAACTCTCCAGGTGTCAATTAATGGAAATGGAAAAGTTGCTCCAGCCCCGTTGATTGTTACTGCTTTTTGCGCATATACAGCACCTGACAATATCGTAGACGTTGATAGTAGTATAGCTGCACTAATTCCTATGAGTATTTTGCTCATTTGCATAGATCTTCATGAATAAAGTTAGTTGATAATTATTTACCATGTTTTTATCATAGTCAATACGCAACTATATTCATCAACATAATCTATATGCAGGGAGATTTTTAGGCGGTTTAGAGATTGGAAAAACTGCATCAGAGTTGTAGATTTCAGTCATGTGCAACTCATAATGCAGTGACTAAAATTAATTTCCGAGTTATCCTGTTCTATATTGATCTAAGTAAATGTATAGGGATAGAATTTAACATCTCCTTTGTTATCAATTGAGCTTTGTATACACTGGTTGTAGACCGTGAATACGATTATAAGTATCGGTTTTTTGGCCTTTGTGAATCGTGCTGTTGGACAGGAACAATTTTGAGACTTGCGGAGAGTGATCAATGTCCGGTTTGTCATAGTCAGGAAATTGCGCTACTTCCGCTATCCACAAATGAAAGATACGAATACGATGGAAATCTTTGCTATAACAGCAAATTCATCTTAATAATACAAATTTAAGAATAGATAGTTACATAATTTTTTGGCGCCGAAAATATACAAAGTGTCACAGCTCTGAGGGGCTGTGAGGTATTGATCTATTAAATTGTCGTTTTTA
>Ga0065707_10082806_pt1 | contig 11972 bp, 11 predicted proteins | sample SwiRhicommuniRL3_FD_59094 | JGI IMG/M metagenome (GOLD analysis project Ga0065707, IMG submission 59094) | Switchgrass rhizosphere bacterial communities from Rose Lake, Michigan, USA - RL3 v2 (version 2) | ecosystem: Host-associated > Plants > Roots > Rhizosphere > Soil | place: East Lansing... | reverse complement strand
GTTTCGTCGACTGCGCGTGCGCTATGAGCGCTTGCCGGAAATTCATGAAGCGTTCCTTAAACTGGGCTGCGCCATGATCTGCTGGAACAGGCTGGGTGCGATATGACACATTTTGTTAGAAGCTCTAAGTCGATACTAAAGCAAGCCATCAAGCACGGAAGATCGGGGCGCGCAAGCATCGACAACGAACAAGTCGAAAGATCGTAGCGTGATCATCATCATTTACCAAATTGGCTGTGAGGGCTACGCAAGAAAAACGATGTCTGACATTGCTCAGGCGTTTTCCGATCGAATTGTGTGCCAAGCTGTGGCAGCAGAAACATCTACCAGATGGCCAGCCGATCCATCATGGGATGACCTTCTCCTCGTACTCTTTAACGACGGTGTCTTTCCGTCACCTGGCGTCGACTACATCACTAAGTATCTCAAGAAGAGAGGCAACACCGGGCAAATACTACCAGTCGCAATTTCGGGCGCGGCGCCCATCCCGCCCGGGCCTGCGGAAGCATTCAAGGCTCTTCCCTATGATTCAGGTGCACCAGGGGAACATGGCCGCATTGTCCGCCGAATCGGGTCCATGCTGGGGCTGAGGCTGCAGGGCAGAGATGCCAAGATATTCCTCTCCCATCGCGCGTCAGATGGCGCAAAGATCGCTGCTCAACTGGCAAGGCACATGACTGATCTGGGCTATCGGCCATGGCTCGATGAGGCAGTTGAAATCGATGGCGACACAATGATCCTGCCGGGTAGCAGGGCTCAACAGCAAATCGATACAGCCCTCGCCGAAGCAAGCCTCGTGTTGCTGCTCGATACGCCGGACGCGTTAGGGTCACGCTGGATTAAACACGAAATAGACACCGCAGATGGATTGCTGCTACCAATTCTTCCCGTTTGGTTCCGAGCCACTTCAGATCGCAGGATCGGCACCCGCTTCTCTTCCTTGCTTTCTCTTCAGCGTTGGGTCGAGGTTCCATTACCTGATGTTACGAGCTCTGAACCGCTCTCAGAAGTGCAGCTGAACCAGATTATTCATTCAGCTGAGGAGTATCTATGCGAGATTCTGCGACGCAAGTGCCGAGTGCCCTTCCTTGTTCAGAATGAGTTTCAATCAAAGGGGTTTACATGGGACGTACTCGATAAACATAGATTTATGTACCGATCATCGAAGCTACATGGATCTCGACTGAAAACCGAAGTACTTAACCATTGCTCTATCTTCGAGCAGATTTATGAGCCTGCATTGAAGGTTTTCTGCAAGTTCCTTGAGAACGCTTCTTGGGCACAATTTCCTCTTTTTGTGTACGACGGAGACTTGCTGCCTGATCAGGTTTTATCTGAAATAGTTAAGGCGCGGGCTGACGACAGGGTGATTATTCTGCATCATCAGGAGTTGGCAAATCTTATCGGTTCGCACTTCACCGTGCTTGGTGGCGCATGAGTATTACCAAGCTCGATATTTCTCTGGAGGATTTTGAAATTGGGCTGTCGGGCGCTGTGCCAGACCGGAAGGATTGGTCCGAGCCCGCCATGGATCGAGCGTTACTTGAGTTCGTCGCATTGTTCAGCGGCATTGTCTTCAAATACGGCGGAAGAATTATCCATGGGTGCCATCCGTCGTTTACCCCTGTAATTCTGCGGCAAGCTCGTCGGCAGGCAAGCGCTCGCCTTCGTAAGCCAGTTACACTTGTCATGTCCGATCTTTGGGCTCGAAACCTGCGCGAAGATGACGTCCGGTCCATGACCGATATTGCTGAGTTCATTGTCACCCGAAAAGTCGGTGATAAGGGACCGGAAGATGCTGAAACAAGAAATCAAAGCCTCACGTCAATGCGCCGCGTTTTGGTCGATGCACAAAATATCATGGTTGCTGTCGGCGGAAAGTTGCACGGTGCAGATGGGTTTGTGCCGGGCGTCAACCAGGAGATGACTTTCGCTGCGAGAAAGGGAATACCACGATTCTTGATTGGAGGTATGGGAGGATACGCGCGAGAGCTCGCAGCAACATTGGCTCCTCGGAGTCTGAATAACTTCCTATCGGACGAGCAGAACGTGATTCTTTTTAGCACCAATGATATCGGATCATGTATCAATGTTCTTTTTGAGCACTTGGCACAAAGCCGAGAGCTCAGACAAGCCGCGCTCCAGCCAGTGAAATGGAATCCTGATATTCGGAAGGTCGTTGACCACCGTACCGGCGTGGTCGATGACGAGTCGTCAAATAATATTCTCAGAGCGGTCGCATAAATGCTGCATCGGGTATTTCTAAGTTTTCACTACAGCGATTTATGGCGAGCACAGATCGTCCGTAACAGCGGAGCCGCCGAAAGCCTTGCTAGCGGAGGCTTTCTGGATGCGGCCTCTTGGGAATCAATTCTACGTCGTGGTGATGCAGCAATCCGAGCGCATATTGATCAGCAACTCGACGGGACGAGCGTGACTATCGTGTTGATAGGCGCCGAGACTGCCAATCGAGCGTATGTGTCCTATGAGATCGAACAAAGTATTGCTCGTGGCAATGGAATATTTGGAATTAGGATCCATACATTGAAGGATGCGCGTGGAGCTACAGACTCTCCCGGCCCTATTCCAAAGGGACTTATTCGAGTTCATGCCCCTATTTACGACTGGGAATTCGGGCAGCTACAGGTATGGATCGAGGATGCTGTGAAGAAGGCTAAAGAGATAAGGCCGTAGCTGAGTTTCTCGCAGTAGCGCCTGATTTGATTCGAGACATCGAGAAGCTATTGATAGGCGCCCGGACACGACGCCGAAACCGGATCGCAGTAGGATCTTCGTAAGATCGTGATACCGAAATGTACCGCTAAAAATTTCCGACAGCAGATGGAAGAGGCAGCTGCCTCTTACGACGTCTGTTGGACGTACCTCTGCGATATCAAAACTTCAAATATTTCGGAAGACCCGCGGCCACTCGTGGATTTTCAGCCTCGTCTTGCCGCTGCAATCGCAGCATTAAGTCGGTTATACGCACAGATCGCACGCGAGCGACGAGAGTTAGTCCGCAGCAAAGCGTCACTATCCGCCAACTGGTTTACTGCGCGCCAACGATTATTAGATGCCCGACAGAGGGCGCTAAACTATGCCATCAACACAGGGCGATGTCTCGGCGACTCCTTTGCTTACTTCTTTTATCGCAATGATAGCTATCTTCTGCAGAATCATCTGTCACAGCCTGCAGTACCACATGCTCCAACCGGTATCGGTGGGATTGGAGAGCTTGAGTTCGTAAAAAATGTAAAAACTGTTCACGGCAAGATGATGCTATACCACGGAATCACTAGCATCCTCCGGATTGGAGACGTTTCCCTCATAGATCTTAAAACTCATCGCGTCGCAGGGCTCGCAGAACTTAAGTCGTGGTCACCGGAAAAAGGGAGGGTCGAAGTAAATCTGATTGCTGTCGGGCCTGGATTGAAACGGAGTAGTACCGGAACAGAAGTGCCATTAGGAGACGCATTAAAGCCCAAAATAACGCTTTCGGCCGGGGCAAAGGATCGATTGGCTCGACAACTGAAAAAGATCGGCGAGACCTTCAAGAAAGACAAGAACCCAGAGGGAGACACTAAACTGCGTATCGAGAGCCGCAACCATATGCGCGCACTAGATCGCTTGGTACGTAATGCACGGCGAAGGAAGTTTAGCTTTGTAAAGGTTGACAATGGCTTAGTTCTGGGAGCGATTCGAAGTCCGTTTCGATCACTCCTCGCGAACGCGACGCAAGAATTGAATGCCGGTAACGCTTTAAATAGTGAGGACCTAATTTCGCACCTGACGAATCTTATGGACAAGACACGGGTTGACAATTCTCTCTCAATCGGAATGCTCGTCTACGACGACAATGGGCGGCTTTCGCATTTGACAGGTATGGCACAGCTGTTTTGGTGGGACCTTTCCCTCAGGACACTGCACGCACTTATCTTTCATGAAGTTATCGTTGTGACGATATTCAATCATGCGCATATCTTAAAGTCCTTCGAGCGGATGGGTTTTAAAGTGGAGCTACAACCTAAGGGGGGTTATAGGATTACGAAGAAAATTGGCGGACATGTAATGGAGCTCGGTGAAGCGAGTTACTTCTTCCAAATGATCCAACGGCACCTTTTCACGGAATCATTTATTCTGGAAGCAATTGGCGACCTTGAGAAACGGGCGGAAGAGAAGTCTGTCGAAGGGCGTTACGACGCCGTGCATATGGATCTAAGGTTTAATCAGGAAATTGCCGTACGGCTGCGAAGAACAAAGGCCAATCTCAAATGACGATTTTAGTGGTACCTATAGAGTCTCTCCAGGTAAGGCGGACGTCTTGAGAATTCCTGCGCAGCGAGCTGATGGAGCTTTCGATGAAAGAGAGAGGGATTTCTGGTGACGAAATTGGTGACAACTAAGGGGTATTTGGGGAGTCATCGGGGACAAAATTGTTTTCAGAATCCGTAACTTGCTGATCCGGCTCGGCGCCTGACTCCGGTTCGAATCCTTCTTTAATTCACCAAGAATTTTTAGCGACTTACCAATTATTCCCGACTGCCGCTTAGCTACTTTAACGGCACCGAATAGAGCTGTATGCTCTGGCTCATGAACGCACTAGCCATCAAGCAGATGTCCTGGGACGAGAAACTCCGCATTATGGAGGAGCTGTGGGAATCGCTGAGCCGGGAGGAATCCCGTCTTGAATCCCCGCCTTGGCATAGGGAAGCCCTGCGGGAGACCGCCGCACGCCAGGAAGCGGGACAAGAACAGCCGATCGATTGGGCTGCCGCGAAACGCGAGCTGCGCAAGCGCGCTGAGTGAAAGTCAAAATTCTTCCGTCCGCGCTCGAGGATCTAGACCGCGGGCGGCGGTTCTATGGCCGGCAGGGCAAAAGCCTCGGCGACTACTTTCTCGACGCCCTTTTCTCCGACATCGATTCCTTGGAGCTGTATGCCGGCATCCACATGAAGGTATTCGATTATCACCGGATGCTTGCGAAGCGCTTTCCCTACGCGGTGTATTACACCGTCGATGGGAACGTGTGTGTTGTATATCGTGTGCTCGATTGCCGGCAGGAACCTGAGAAAACGACCGAAGCGTTGAGATAGACGCGCCTGGGATGTTCAGAGAAATTTCGTCAGTGCCAAATCCAGTGCCAAATTCGGGGATTCAAGGGGATTGGCGGGGACACGCCCACTCGATGAATCAACAAGTTACTAATCCGGCTCACCCCTCCGCCGAGTTCGAGTCCCTCCCTTTCCACCATGCATTTCAGGTTAATAGAAGCTTGATCCGGTAGCCCTTCGTATCCCGGATGAATTGGACAAGGAACTGGACCGGCAGAGCACGGCCAGTCATCTGTCGAAAAGCGACCTAGCGTGCGAGGCGCTGCAGCGTTATCTGCGTGTGGCGCGGCTTCGGGCAGCCAGCATCAGGCCTACGTCGGCGAGATGCTCCAGGTGGCCATATCCGAGGAACCACGCCGCCGCCATTCACCTTCATTCGAGGCTGGTAAGCCGCAACAGTAGCCCGTGCGCGCTGACGGGCTTCCTGTTTGATTACGCCTGCGCCGCCGCCCTTGCCTTAGCCACTTCAGCAATCACCTCGTCCGCCACCATTTTCGGCACCGGCTCGTAATGCGAGAATTCCATCGTGTACGACGCACGGCCGCTCGTCATGCTGCGCAACTGGCCGATGTACCCAAACATTTCCGATAGCGGCACCACTGCCACGACGGCAATGTTCGTTCCGCGCTCAATTTGATCCTGAATGGTGCCACGGCGGCGGTTCAAGTCGCCGATGACATCACCCAGATGATCGCCCGGCGTCACCGTTTCAACTTTCATCACTGGCTCGAGCAGGATAGGCGAGGCCTTACGGATGCCTTCACGGAACGCCGCCTTCGCCGCGATTTCGAACGTCAGCGCGTTGGAATCGACATCGTGATAGCTGCCGTCGGTGAGCGTCGCGCGGAAGTCCACCGTCGGATAGTGCGCGAGCACCCCGTCTTCCTTCTGCATCTTCAGGCCTTTTTCCACGGCCGGAATGAATTCCTTCGGCACCGAGCCGCCGGATGTCTTGTCCACGAACTCGAATCCGGCGCTGCGCGGCAGCGGCTCAAATGTGATCCACACTTCAGCGAACTGGCCCGAGCCGCCGGTCTGCTTCTTGTGAACGTATTGTTCTTCGATTTTCTTCGTGAAGGTTTCGCGATAGGCCACCTGCGGTTCGCCCATGGTGCCCTCCACACCGAATTCCGTGCGCATGCGGTCGAGCGTGACCTCGAGATGCAGCTCACCCATGCCGCGCAAAATCGTTTGGCCCGTCTCGCGATCCGTTTCCAGGTGCAATGAGGGATCGGCACGCACCATCTTGCCAAGCGCCGCGCCGAATTTCTCCGACTCGGCCTTGACCTTCGATTTCACCGACACGCTGATCACGGGGTCCGGAAAGCGCATGCGTTCGAGCACCACCGGATTTGCGGAATCGCACAGCGTATCGCCGGTTTCCGTGTCCGTCAGCGACACGAGGGCGACGATGTCGCCGGCGCGCGCTTCTTCAATGGGATTGGCTTCCTTCGCGAACATTTCCACCATGCGGCCTATCTTCTCGCGCTTGCCGCGCGTGGAGTTCTGTACCGAGGCGCCCTTGGTCAGCACGCCTGAATACACGCGGATAAAGGTGAGGGCGCCGTAGGCATCGTTGATGACCTTGAACGCCAGCGCCGAGAACGGCTCGTCGTCGGCAGTCTTGCGCTCGCCGATCGGCGCACCATCGGCATCCACCGTTTTGATGGCAGGCACATCGGTCGGCGCCGGCAGGTAGTCGACCACTGCGTCGAGCACCTGTTGCACGCCCTTGTTCTTATAGGACGAGCCGCAAAGCACGGGAGTGAAGGCGGAATTCAGAGTGCCTTTGCGCAAGCATTTGCGCAGGATATCGGCCGAGGGGACGGCGCCGTCCGAGATAAAGGCTTCCATCGCCGCATCGTCTTGCTCGAGGCAGGTATCGACCAGCTCCGTGCGATATCGGGTGACATCGGCCAGCACGGCCCGATCGCTCGGCACAGTGATCTGCAATTTGTCGGCGAGATCCGGCGTGACCTCGAGGCTCTGCCACTCGGCATCCTTATCGTCCGAATCCCAGACCAATGCTTTCATCTCGACGAGATCGATCATGCCCTTGAAGTTGTCTTCCGACCCGATCGGAATTTGCACCGGCAGGGGGCGTGCGCCAAGACGCTTTTTGATCATATCCACGCAGCGCACGAAGCTTGCGCCGCTGCGATCCATCTTGTTCACGTAGCACAGGCGGGGAACATCGTAGTTGTCGGCCAGGCGCCAATTGGTTTCCGATTGGGGCTCAACGCCTGCCACGCCGTCGAACACCACGACAGCGCCGTCGAGCACGCGCAGGGAGCGATTGACCTCGATGGTGAAATCCACGTGCCCCGGGGTATCGATTAGATTGATCTTCTTGTCGCGCCAGAAGGCCGACACGGCCGCGCTCTGGATGGTGATGCCGCGCTTCTGTTCCTGTTCCAGGTAATCGGTGGTCGTCGACGTTTTCAGATCCTTGGTGTCGTGAATGTCGATGATAGTGTGCTTGCGCCCCGTGTAATAAAGGATGCGCTCGGTGGTCGTCGTCTTGCCGGCGTCGACGTGGGCAATGATGCCGATGTTGCGGATATCGGAAAGGGCGGTTGTGCGGGGCATGGCAGATTCCGTGACAGTTTCAGGTTGGATCGGATGCGCCCTCGCCATCCCGCATGTGCCCTTTTGGAGCAGACGTGGCGACAAATCCGAGGATTTGATGGGAGTAGAGAGGGTAGGGGCCTTATATTAGCAGTAACTTCCCGATACCACGAGCCCTGCCTGCGCCCTGCGCCGTCCGGCCCCGATCCGGACCAATGATAAGTAGCTATCTATGCTCCGGGATTACAAAGATGTGCGATTTCCCCCATGTTCAGGCTAGAATGCGCGCCCCTTAATGACCCTTCGAGTAACTTATGGCCCGTAAAAAGAAAGCTACCCGTGCGAAAAAACGCGTCCTCTGGACCGCTGCACACCTGAAAGCCCTGCGCAAAGGCGCCGGCAAGCAAAGCCTGGAGCAGATCGCCAAGGGATTGAAGCGCAGTCCTGCCGCCGTGCAACTCAAGGCGTCGAACGAGGGTATCTCGCTGCGCCGTCGGTAGTCTGCCATGCATACGCGGCGCATCCCTTGTTAAGGGACGCGCCGCGTATGCCCCGGATTGCATTGCCCGGGGTCCTCGTTTCTCAGTCCGCCGCCCCCTTGCAGCTGGCGCCGAGCCACCGCCCCTTGATCTGCGTCTTGATCGTCATCTCCCCGCCGTTGCCGGCCTGAAATTCCAGATCTCCCGTCATCGATTCCGACGTTGGCGTGCTGATGCGCATCTTGCCCGAGCTCGCATGCTCGCCGGTACAGCTCACATTGATTTCCTGGCTCGTGCCTGTGCTTTTGACGACCGTTGAGGTGCAATTCCCGTCATCATTGGGTTTGAAAGGCTGCTCCAGGTCTTTCTCGGTAATACATTCCTTGCTGACATTCCGATGAGGGCTGGCCGCGCTGGATTGGAAAACCGCCGCGAGCTTCGCGCGCTGCTCCGGCGTCATCTTGCCCTTCACTTCAGCGGGCAGCTCGGGAATGCCCTGAGTCGCGGTGAGGGTAGTGATCTCCCACAAGCCTGTTTTCACATTGAGCCGGTCTGCCGCGAAAGCCAAAGCCGGGATCAGCAGCGCAGCGCTGACGATTGATTTTTTCATGGGACTTCCTGAGGGTGGAATCGAGGAAGCCATTGTAATGCAAACGGCGAGGATACCCTCGCCGCTGCGCTCGACGACAAAACGTCCTTAGCCGATCGTCTTCCACACTATCTCGGAAAGCTCGCTTTCCACGGCGTCCGTGTTGTAGGCCGTGACGACGAAGTAGTAGGTGCCGGCAGGCAATTCCTCGATGCTGGCGCTCGTCATGTCCTTGCCGGGCAGCTCGAGCCGCTGGTCCATGTTGTTCGGGTCCGTACCATAGTTCAGGCGATAGCCGGCAAGATTGACCAACGGCGAACCGTCGACATTCTCAACCGGCGCGGTCCATCGCAGCGTCACCGAGCTCAACACCGCCACCGGCTTCAGCACGGCAAGCGTAAAAGCCGGCAGCGAAGTCGAATGTTGGCCGTCGCTCACACTTATGGTCATGCGGGCGGACGTCCCGGCGTTCGCCGCCAGCGGCGTTCCGGAAAGCCGGCCTGTCGTTGAGCTGAACGTAAGCCACGAAGGTTTGCCCAGGATAGAGAACCTGAGGGCCGCGCCTTCCTGATCGCGTGCGCTCGGCTGGAACACGTAGATATTATTGATGGCTGCCGAGGTGTAGGGCGTACCACTGATCGTCGGCGCGAGATCGGAGCGGAGCACCGTGATGGAAAAGGCCGGCAGCGAAGCCTTGCTGTAACCGGCGGTCACGGAAATGACGACGCCATTCGTTTGGCCTACATAGGCATTGGAGGGCGTGCCGCTCAGGCGACCGGTGTAAGTGTCAAATCGAAGCCAAACCGGCTTGTTTACGATCTGATAGCGCACAGTGCTCGTGCCCGCCCCGGATATCGTGGGCTGAAAGTTGTAGCTGTGCGTCGCGGTAAACGCGCGAGGTGGCGTTCCCGCGATGGCGAGTGTCGCAGCTGCAGCAAAGTCGCTTGTGGCGAACGATGCCAGCGCGAGAGCGAGCGTTACCCACTGGCGCGTGGACGTTAATTTGATCCGGAACATGGTCAACTCCTTGAGGTTGCGGAGGCGCGCAGCCACGACGAGGAGTTGCCGGAAGACTTCCGCGGAGCGGGAATCACGAAACAGCGCAGCGACGCCGTTCCGGCAACCCCGCTATCCGCGTGCTTCGAAAAGCGCATGGACCGGAGGCTTTGCGTCCCCGCCTTGCGACGGGTTTGCGATTGAGAGCGCGCAGTTAACTACGGATGTGCGCCCTGCGCAGCCGTGGCATGGACGTAGGCGGCTGCGCAAAGGGTCGATTCGGGGGTGTCTGTGTCACGCATCTTAAACGGCGGTTTATTTGTGCGCTGGCGTACAGACCCTGCGCAGCTTGCTGCGTAGCTTGCCGTCTCGGCACTAGTCATGGGGGGCACGCCATGGAGCAGCAACTGGAATCCGCTCGCCACAACGGCGCGAGCGCCGGCATCGTCAATGGACCTGCGCACGAATTCATAGCCGTGTGCTCGCACGAGTTGCGCAATTCACTCGGCGGTATCCGCAATGCAGCATCCATTTTGCGGATGGATGTGTCGGCAGGCCCGGCCGTCATCAAGGCGCGCCTGCTGATCGAGCGTCAGGTCGCCCAGATGGCGCGGCTTGTCGAAGACCTGCTGGACGTGTCCCGCATTCGCGGCGGGCAGCTGCGCCTGCATTGCGAGCGCATCGATCTATGCGAGGTCGTGGCGCACTCCGTTCAAACGGTCGAGCTCACTCTGCAACGGCACAATCACCAGTTGACTCTGTCATTACCGGGCAGGCCGGTTTGGCTGCACGCGGACGCCACGCGGCTGGAGCAGGTGTTCGTTAACCTGCTCGTCAACGCGGCGAAATACACCGACGCAGGTGGCCGGATTGGCTTGTCGGTATGCCGGGAAGGGGCCGAGGCAGTCGTGCGCATCAGCGATACGGGCATTGGCATCACCGCTGGCGTGCTGCCGAACGTATTTGATTTGTTCGTGCAGGCAAGTCCGTCATCGCGAGCGGATGCCGGGCTTGGCATCGGGCTCGCGCTGGTGCGCAGTCTGGTTGAGAGCCACGATGGCAGCGTCACCGCGGCAAGCGCCGGCTCCCGGCAGGGCAGCGAATTTACGGTTCGGCTGCCGGCCGAATGACGAGATGAGCCAATATCATCAGTCTATTGAGCCGATCCTTCGCCTTCGATCTTCACCTCGCCAGGATTGGCGATCACATCCATCACTGCGGAGCCGGCCCGCCAAACCCAAATACTGTACCGAGGGAAAATAGATCGATGTCGCCGTCGTTGCCGACGGCATCGTTGATCCGGTAGCGCTCGGCCTCCGCGCGCAGCGCGAAAGAAGGATTGAAATGGTATTGCAGGCCCACGCCGAACTGGTAGTTCGTATCGCGCTCGCGGCGCTTGGGATCGAGCACGTTGATCGATCCGGTTGCGGCGAACGAGTCTTTGGACTCTGCGTAGTTGGCCCCGGCCCGCCCAAACGCAGCAAACTTTTCGGTAAAGGGGATGAAGCCGACGAGATCCAGATTTACGCCCTTCACCTTGATACGCCCGCTCAGCGTGCTGGCCGGTAGCGTGCTTGCGTTAAAACCAAACTCCCCGAGGTCGAGATAGCCGCCTTCGAGCGCAAAATGCCGGTTGAAACGGTAGCCGCCAAAAAGCTTGAGGCCGATGTCGCGCTCGTCCTTGTCGAGCAGTGTGGTCGTAATGCCTGCAGAGGCCAGGTCGTCGACGATTCTCTCCTCGTCGATATCGGCATTCGAGCTGCCAATGTTGCCGCCGAAGTAGGCGCCGGACTTCTGCGCCATCGTGATCGAGCTTACGAGGACCGCGAATGCCGTCAGACCCGAGGCCGAGGCTTTTGAAAACTTCATGTGCTTCTCCAGGAGGCCTTACGGGGCGGGAACATTGATGACCGTGTTGGTCATCGTGACTGCCGCAGCCAGGGCAAGAGCCCGGCCGTTGAGCGTGGTGATCGGCGGGCTGCCGCCGGTCGTGGACATCGTGATCGCCGCATTGGATAACAGCGTGCCTGCCACGGTTGAGCCTGTCCCGATCGTCGCACCGGCCGGCACATACCAGAAGATATTTTTGGATTGTGCGCCGTTGATGAGCATCATTTGAATCGGCACGGCCGGCGCCGCCGGACCGGTGAGCCCTACGTTGAGCGTGCCCGTCCCCGGCGTGGTTTGAAATATCCACACCGCATTGGCGTCGCCGCCGGCGTCCAAAGT
>Ga0065707_10082808_pt1 | contig 11976 bp, 27 predicted proteins | sample SwiRhicommuniRL3_FD_59094 | JGI IMG/M metagenome (GOLD analysis project Ga0065707, IMG submission 59094) | Switchgrass rhizosphere bacterial communities from Rose Lake, Michigan, USA - RL3 v2 (version 2) | ecosystem: Host-associated > Plants > Roots > Rhizosphere > Soil | place: East Lansing... | reverse complement strand
TACCTTCAAGAATATTTACAGAAATTAAGCCCGCTTTCGCAAAATGACATTCATTTGCAAAATCAAAAAGCCGCGACGGGCGCGCTCTGCTGGCTGTGCGTTCGGCAATGGCCGGGCGCACGTCCCGAATCTACTGCGCGAGGTAATGAGTGGTCGTACTGGCGTAAAAATGTCGCAACTCCGCTCAATGGCAGAATGGATTGATCCTGTGGACCTCCCGCCGATTGTGGCAGGCAACCCGTACAACAAGAAACCAGAAGGAGTAAAATGACCGACCGCCTAAAATATGATCCGACGCTGGCGCGCACGCCGTTGACCGTGGAATTGTCAGATGACGAGGACGGATACTCCGACGCGATTACGCTTGATTCGCCGGATTACTCAGTTGCGCAGATGACGTGTCCGTGGGACAACGCGCAAGCGACGGCGCAGAAACTGGCGCTCGCCTATAACTGTCACGATGATCTGCTAGCTGCGTGCGTCGAGGCTGAAAACGCATTAGTTGATTACGTGGAAATGCTCGAAAAGCGTGGTGGTCTAATGGGCTATGGTCGCGCGACGATCAAACAGGTTCAAGATGCTATCGCTAAAGCACGAGGTGAGAAATGATAGAAGGTGATTATTGTGGTTGTTGTGGTCGAGAGGTTTTTGACTCCGCATCGTTGTTTGCCTGGTGCGCGCAGTGCTTGTCGCATCTCGCACAGCCAGCGAGTAATCCCCCGTGGGAACGCACCTACTACGCTCAGCACGGCAAAGATTGTCCATTCCAGGAAGAGCTCAAGGGCGAGTCTGCGGAGTGGCCGGAGTCGCCGGACTAAACTTCTTCTTCAGCTCCTCCAGCGCCTCAATGACCGCGTGCAAGTGGACACTCGCTTCCAGGTTGTGCGCGGTCTTGAGTGCCAGCCGCGCCTGCGTGAGCCCGTGCTCGATAAAGAAATCGCATCCGGGCGGTAGCCATCCGGCCTGCCGCGCCTCGTAAATCCACTTCGTTCGCAACTCCTCCCAACACTGGAAGCACCAGCCGAGTTGAACCGCGCGGCCGTCGGTGGCGTGGCATTGGAGGCAGGAATCGAGCGCACGTTCAATGGCAAGCCTGATTTGCTCAGCTACTTCAGATTCACTGATGCCGCCCATATTCAGTGAGTCTACGCCGACCAGCCGAAGGCGTTTCTCGCCCTTGCGGGAAATGAACATTATCTCGGCGGTATCTGCTGCGATTTGCTCAGGTGTCATCATTCCCCTCCCGCCCGCCGTAAAAACTCGCGCGCGGCAGCGTCTTCGTCAGGCGATTCAAATACAAACTGCGTGTTTTCCCAGATGCGCCACAATTTCTTGTTTCGATTCCAGCACAGAATAAAGCCATTGCCGCTCTCAACGCTGGTGTCAAGATTGCGCTTCAGCACGTCCGCGATGGCTAGTGGGCGGTCAACTAATTCACCACAGTAGTTGCAAAGGCGCGTGACGCCATCATCGGTGATAAACGTATGTGGACAGTTCACGCCCTCCGCCCGCGCGGCTTCTGCTTCGAGGCGTTCAAGGTAAGGGTGCATTATTCACCCTCCTTTTCCACCGGTGAAGATTTTCCACTGTCCAGAATGAACATCGTGACCTTGCGGGCGGCGAGTTTCCACTTTTCGGCGATCTGCATTAGTTCATGGTCGGTTCGTTCTGGGCTGGCAAGTAAGGCGATCATTTGATCTGCTAATTGGATTAAATCGGCGACCGCGAACGGATCAGGCTTCACGTCTTTGCTTTTTCCACTCGAAATAGGCAGTGACTGCTTTGATAAAGCGCTCATCGTCGAACTCCTTTAAGGTATTCCATCTGCTAGGGTTAAGAAAGCCAACGTACTCGTAGCCAAGTTTTCCACTTGGCAGCTTTGGCCGGTAAACCAATTTCCACCCGCCGGAATCTGCGCGCCATTCGTAGTAGGCTGGGGCGAAAGGTTTTCCGCTGGCGGAATTTCCACTCGGTCGCCCGCGCTTGCGTCCACCGGTGGAAAATGACGCTTTATTCACCGGTGAACTTAGCGAAGCATCCAGCACATCACCACGAACACTGCCACCATCCCCGCCACTTTCAGCAGTGCCAGCGTGATTTTCCACGGGCGAGAGCGAGCGCGGCGCATCTATTTCGCTCCCTGAATGTGAGCTACGGAAACCAGGATGAACAGGTTGACGACGAATGTCACCCAGATTAGGAACGTCACCCACTTCAGCAGCGCGATGATCTGCTCCGCTTGTTGCTCGGTCATTTATTTGCACCCCTGAGCAATTAGATTGATCAATGCCGCCACAGCTAGCACGCAGAGGCCCGCTATTAATAGTGTTTTGCAGAACTTCTCTATCATCTTCCTCCAATAACTCCTGCACGTCCGCATCCAGTTCGTCGAGCGGCACGACTTCCCCGCTCTGCAATAAATCCGGATTGGGCAGGTGTTCGCTCACTCGGTAATCCGGAACGCCAATAAAACCATCACTACTGCGCCGATGATGAATCCGGTGATGATCAGCGGTTTCACAATTTGAAATTTGTCGTGCGTCATTGCCTATCTCCTTTTCATCAGCAGTCCGAGGTTTACTATCCAAACTATGACCGCCGCGACTGGCAACGTGATGAACACCTCGGCTGCCAGCTTGCTCCAGTCCCACGATTTGCGCCGAAAGAAGTAATCTATCGTCCGTGAGAATATCAGGACGAGAATTAGAGTAAGTCCCCACTGAATTAGAAAGTCCATTGTCTACCTCCACTTCGGCAGTCTGCCGAGATTCCAAATCAAGTTGAGCATCCGCCGGTAGAGCCGCTTGGGCAATGACGGGCGGAAGAGTTGCGTGCGTGGTTTGTAGTTCATCTAATGTCCTGTTATTCCAAGAATGACGAGGCCAGCCGCTTGAACGCAGGCCACTATCGCAATCTCGCGACGGCTGAATTGCTTTGTGGTGTAGCATCCTACTAGCCATCCCGTCGTCGTCGCCAGGATTAAGAATCCCATCTTGTTCTCCCTGCGCCCGTTCGATTAGCCCTGCCCCTGGCGCGATGGTCGGCAGGGCCTTCATTTTTCCAGTTCGATTTCCCGCTGCGTAATCTCGTCTTTCCCTTCCAGAAAATCAGGCGCGCCGTTCTTATCCTGGTCGAAGACGGACAAGCCGAGCAGCGTAAACGTGGCCAGCAGCGCAATTCCAAGCTCGCCGATCATAATCCAGAACAGCCAGCGCTCATTGCGCGCGAACACTGCCTGCCGCGTCTCGATAGCGCCGCCGGTGCCGACCATCTTCAGCGCGTCCCGCTGCGTGCGCCAGCCCTTGAGCTTGCCGACTTCCTTCAGCGTCTCCCGTTGTGAGACTTCCCCTTGTCCGGCAACGCTCATTTCACGCATCACGGACAGCGAGAACGCGGCGTTGATGCCGAGCGCCAGTGTCAACAGTACTTCAAAGACGAACGCCGCTGTTAGGAAGTTGCGCGTGACGGGCGACCGCTTAATGTGGCGCGTCACGACAAAGGACAGTAAGACGATGAACGCCACGACGCTGATGTATGGCCAGCCGTCCCACTCGAACACGCGGATATTGAAGTAAATCAAGATTGATGCGAGGCCAAGAATCAGGACGCTCATCAGCGCCCATTTCTCCCAGCCGCGAAAGCCTGTGTGTGCCATAAGACTCCTATTTCATAAGCTGAACCATGCACCATCCAATGCCGACAGTCACAAGCGCGGCGATCACGGGGCCGATGATCATCCCGACAATCTTTGTAGACAATTCTTCTTCCTTTTCTTGGCAATTCGTGACTTGATGCGTCAGATAGCTAATGACAAGCGCCAGTCCGTAAGCCTGCCCCATACTGAGCGGCGGCAAATGGAAGATGTCCACGATAAACCACATCCATAACTTGCTGAGCGCCCATCCCTTCATAATCGCCGCAAGGGCAATTGCGACAGGCGCGAAAAGTAGTACCGCGATGCAACCGCCGAGTTTCTTGGATTCTTCGTCTGTCATTATTCTCCTTTGCTATCTACGTAATAACAGTCGCCTTCTTCTCAGTCAGCGCCTCTGTTGCCTTCCGAACGTCGTCGTAAACGGCGGTGAGCGGCCCGTCCAGTTGGCCAGCGACGGTGTAACAGGAATCGGTCTTATACTCACCGCGCTGATACTTTCTCAGGATTTCATAGAGCCGTTCGGCGAACTCGAAATGCTGACGTTCTGCTTTGGTGAGTCGCTTTGTCATATTCTCCTTTGCCACCTTCACGCGCCGCCCTGCACATGATCCTCACAATTCAGAACAGCGCGGAAGATGATGTCGCACGATAGCAAACAAATTGACCGTTGACAAGTACTATCATTGCCGTCTACAATCAATAAGATGAAAAAAGCATCGCCTGGCGAGATGATTCGCGCAGACCTGAAGCGGCTTGGATGGACGCAGCGTCAGCTTGCAAAAGAGCTGGCGATGGAAACGTCTACGCTGAATCGGATCATCCAGAATAAAGAGCCGCTATCGCTAAACAGGGCGATGGACGTTTACTCAGATATTGCGCACTACACAAGGGCGTCAATGACTGATTATCTGATCGCCTACCTTGAATTCGAGGTTGAAAAGTGGAAAAAGAAACAAGGAGAACGATGAAGAAAATTCTATTCGCAGTAGCTTTACTCTTGACAGTCTTAACAGTCGGATGCACGAACGCCGTAGAAGGCCAAGTGCAGATTCAGGTCATTCGCGGCCAGATTACCCGCGTGATTCGTCCGGCTGATGGATGGGTGAACACAGCCGGAACGGTCGGTGACGACTACTATGACATTAACCTGCGCGCCTTTACGTTCCCGGTCACGGTCAGCGCATCAACCAAAGATAACGCCGCCGTTCAAATGCAGATTGCCGCTACGCTGACACTGCCGACCGACGATCAAGAGATTATCGCTTTTGTGCGGAAGTTCGGCCTTGATGAAGATGAGCGTTGGACGCGAATGACACAGATTCTTTCCGGCCAGATAAACACCGAAACGAAGAACGCCGTCGCCAACTATGAAGCCTATGGAATTCTTGCTAATCAGGAAGCGGTGCAAAAGAAACTGATTGAGACGCTGACGCCTTTACTCAAAACGCAACTATGGCTCTCGCTGGAATCTATTCAAATCATTGGCCGTCCCGATTTTATTGATGATCGAATTGAGGAAGCGGCAGCGGCAGTTGTGGCCAACCAGAAAGCGAAAGAAGCTGCCGAAGCCGACCTCGCCCGCGCGAAAGTCGAAGCCGAGAAGAAGCAGGTTGAAGCCGCGACATACGCCAATCCGGCACTGCTTGAACTTGAAAAACTACGGATGCGGCTTCAAATTGAACAGGCGCGGTCCGAAGGAATCAAAGGGCATCAAGGGCCGCTTACTATCGTCAACGGCGCAGACACTCAACTTCAATTGAAAGGCAATCAATGATCAAGATTGTGTTTTACTTGCTGGTTATTCTCTGCATTCCGTCAGGCATCGTACTGGCGCGGATGCTCTGGAAGGCGGGCAATTTGAAGCTGCGCGCAATTGAAAAGAAGCAATTGCGCGACGAATTCAAGGATTGGGATAACTGAGCGCGTGACCGTTTACCGCGAGGTTGAGAAATGAAAACGAAACGACAACCAAGAATCTTTTCTCGCGGGGAGCTATTAACGAAGCTGCGCGCCGACGTTCTCGCGTATATCTCGCAGGGCGGCTCGCAGCGTGCGTGGGCGGAAACCTACGGCATTGACCCAGGCTATCTGTCGCGGATGCTGAATGGCGAGCATCCGCTTAACCAGAAGGCGCTCGATGCGCTGGGGTATGAAAAAGTTGTGACGATTACTTACAGGAAGAAGCAAGATGCGAAATGAAACAATTGAAATAGAAAGCGTCTGGCTCGTCCGTGTCGGTGCCGATATGCAGGTCCTGGTTCAATTGCCGGGCGAAGACCTGCCGCGCATCGCAATCACGGAACTGGCGGAAGGTCCGATCAGCCATTGCGCGCACGCGTCGGGAATTAAGATTGCGCCGCTGGCCGAGTGGCTGCGCCCGTTTAAGACGGTGAAGTGTGCGTGACCGTCTACAGGGAGATTGAGCGATGATTGAAATGGAAATGCCGACACCTTGTCAGCGATGTGATGAGATATTCGACTTGCACGATGGGCGCAGTTCGCCGCGTGAAGCAAATAGGCCGGGCTATCAGTCACGAACGGTCATCTGCGAGTCGTGTGCGGACAAGGAAGAGCAAGAAATTGAGCGTGAGCAGGAAATCGAAGACCTGCGCGGCGAGATTGAAGAGGCGGAATACACGTTGCGCACGGCAAAAGAGCGGCTAAGAGAACTAATTGACGCCCCGCCGCCATCCGACTAAACTTGCAAATAATTGGCGCAACGTATCTGGCTGAGGAACCGCGCCGAAGGGGACTGCCAACGCGGCCCCAAGCACAACCACGATGGCGCGGGTGACTGATTTGAGGCGGTTGCCCGCGTTCCTCCAGGGAGTCCGAATGTTCCCAGTGATCGCCGACGATTCAATTCCAGAAGACGTGATACTGATGGTGCCCGATGATCTGATGGCCCTGGCAGCAATGTTGAGTAGCTTTGATGGTCAATATGCCAAAGAGGCGCTGAAGAAGGCAGTCGAAAAAGCAGTCAGGGAAAACAGAATCGGAGTTATTAAGAATCTAGACGTACCTAAATCCGCTTGACGGTTCCTCGCCATTTCTGCTTGACTTTCCCACCGTCTTAGCATAGCTTCGCGCCGTCCCCGTTGAATTTCTTACAGTTACCGCACTCAATTGGAGCAAGATTATGTCACTTGGACTTTTCTTCTGGATTCTCGTCATACTCTGGTTCGTTTTGGGCGTGTATCAATCCTGGCCTGCCGCGACATCAGGCGCACGTTCTTTCTGGCCACTCGGCGGCAATCTTCTACTCTTTCTTTTAATCATCATTCTCGGCATCGCTTCATTTGGCTGGCCGATCAAAGGCTAATCTATGGAAAACGAACTTCTCAAATCCGTCACGCTTTCTGTCGTCCAGCGCGCACTCGCGCAAGCGGCGGCATTTCTAATTGCTGGCGGCTGGATTACTGAAGAGCAGTCCACGAAGCTGCTGCTTTACGCCGCGGGTGTGGTTGCCTCACTGGCGATTTACGTTTACACGTACTTCAAAAACAAGGCCGCGCAAAATCTGGCGGACAAGCAGATTGAAGTCGCCCTGGATTCAAGTGCGACAACGCCGATTTCTGTTGTAAAAGCGAAGGCATCGCAGGAGGTGGCTCAATGACTGCCAAAAGACTGACAATATCTTGCCTGATTCTTGCCCTTATCCTGCCAATGACCGCCTGCGGCAACGCCACGACGCTCGCGCGCATTGGCGCGGGCTTCCAACAAGCAGTTCGCGGCTTCCAGGGCGAAATTGCATCACTAAAAGCGTCTGGACTGCTCACGCCGGAGAAAGCGCAACGCCTCGAACGCGCCGGACGTGGCCTGACGGCGACCGCAAATGCCCTTGAAAGCTACTTAAACAGTCTCCCGGGCGTCACGGCAGGCAATAAAGCTGAAATTCTTGGTAAAATCGCTGAAGCGACAAGCCTTTTGAGCGCATTGCTCCAAAATCCCGACCTGAAAGGGCTTTCGCCCGACACTTTGATCATCAAAATCTTGAATTTCGCGACAATTACGCTCCAGCAAGCCGCAATTGCGGTCGCGACGATCAATCCAATCGTGCCGCCGAAAGGTGCGGTTGTAACCGACCAGGGCGTGCCGCTGTCGAGCGTAAAAGTGGAGATTCCGAGCGTGCCGAAAGGCGCGGAGAAGTATTTTAAGTAGCCCCACAGCGCGCCACGCGGAAAGGGGGTGATCTTGTTCCGTTCTCTGAAGTGTGGCGCTTGTTATTCATCAACTTCCCCCTCGTTAGTGCCCACGAGGTCTTATTATGTACGCTGCTGTTATGACAGAGCCGAATAGAATGAAGAACGGCTCTCTGCAACTTGAAAATCCATTAGAGAAGCTTGCTGAAAAGCTCAAATATGCTACATATTCATCCGGCCTTGACACACACGAGATGATCGAAATGGACGAAATATTGCGCATATTGACAGCCATTCAGGTTGATGGCGCGCGGCGCGATGAGAGACTGGCACAGCTGCAAAAGCAGATGGATGAGTTGGTAAAGTTCCGCGAGGAGCGCACCAGAACAAGCGAAACCGAAAACCGAAAAATGACGGGTGAGATTGAAGAGATTCATCGAAAGATCAAGGCCATTGAAGAACGCGGCCTTCTCGCCTGGACCTGGAAACGGATTATGCAGGCAGCCGCACTGACAGCGGCAATCTCGACGGTGGGCGGCTGCTTTATTGGGCTGGCAGTTTGGGTAGTGACGAAGCTTTTGAAATGATCTTTACAATTCTGGCCCGCCAGGATGCGTCGAGGCAACGCTTGGGATGCTACTTAAGCTCTTTGACAATTTCTGATCGGGCCACTCAAGTTTGCTGCCCGCACGCGCCGAGCTGTTTAAGTTGGGTGACTTAATGGGGCGGTTCTGGCCGGGGTCGCGGGCAGCAAAAGATTGCGATGGCTGACGGATGGACAATAGAAACACTGAAGGAGTACGTTGATACGTTACTTACTGAACGACAGCGGGCGGTTGATTCTGCAATCGCGGCTGCTGACCGCGCAGTAATCAAGGCAGAGGCTGCCGCGGAAAAGCGTTTCGAGAGCGTGAACGAGTTTCGCTCGCAGTTAAAAGATCAGCAAAGTGGATTGATCACACGGATTGAGGCAGAGACGGAGTTCCGTGCAATTCGAGAGAAGATTGATGGTCTTGCGCTGAGCGTGACCGAATCGAGAGGGCGCGGTGTCGGATTCGATAAGAGCTGGGCGATTCTGGTTGCCGCCGTTGGATTGATTGCGACTCTGATCCTGATATGGAAACGATAACCACAACACCTGAGAAGTAGGCGATTATGCCAGACGGACCAAAAGATCGAGTTATCACACCGCGCATCGAACCGGTGACGCGGGTTGAGATAAGCTTTGATCATAATGCGAAACACTTGTTGGAATCCTTGCTGGGGCTATTCAAAACAGTGCCAGTGACCCTAAAACGTATCGAAACTAAGGTGGACAAAATGGCTTTGAACTTTGACAAACTGAACGCGGGGCTGACCGCGCTCAACGAATCGAATAACGCACTTGTCGCGAGCTTCAACGAGATCGTGAAGGAATTTCAGGCACTGAAAGAACAGATCAATGATCCAGCTAACCAAGCGCAGATTGACGCTTTCGGTGACAGTCTTGTTGCTGCCGCCGCCACTGCTACCGCGCAAGCGCAAGCGTTCCGCGACATCAATCCGGACCTGCCGCCTCCTCCGCCGCCCGACGAAGGCGCGAAACGTCGCCGGTAACACTTTCGGGCGGGGTGCCTACATCACTGGCGGCTACGGCCAACGGAGTCCGTGTTTAATCTCGCCCGAATTAACAATTCGACTGCTCCCTTAACGCCATTCGGGCAACTGGTCGAGCTAAACGCATCATTCTTTCGGGAGTGGTGCGTTTTGTGTTTTATGAAGTGTCCAACTTGCGGGAAGTCCGACGATGCGGTGATTGACTCCCGCGAGTCGAGCGACAATGGAACGAACTTTGTTCGCCGTCGTCGCCTTTGTTCCTGCGGCGCACGATTCACGACTTACGAAACTCACGATAAGCCTCGCCGATTCGACGCCGTTTCTGAGAAGGCCAAGATTACTGTTGAGATGGCGGTAAAAACGCTTCAGTCGTTGATCAAGGAAATGTGAATGTCCAAGAAAACCCGCCGCTCTAAACCCTACTGCATTCGCATCGGCGACAAAGCTCCCCATCAGGTCACGGCGAGCGACTGGCAACGCTTCGCTCGCCTTGGTCTGATCGAGCCAATCGTGAACGATGATGTGCCGAGCAATCGCGTAGCGCAGTTATGCGAAGGTGTGATCGCGTGGCTTGAAGCGGGGCGGATCGTGCTGCAAAATCTTTTCACGAAAGTTACTGCCTTCATCCGCACAAGCTGGGCAGCTATCGAGCGCAATTGTCCGACCGTGGTAAGCGAAGAGACGCTTTATTACTGGCATTGCCTGACGCCACGCCAGCGGCAGTTATGGGATGCGCAGCGGGAGGCGGTGAGATAATTTCTGACGACCGCTGGACTAGCGACAGCAATGTGCAAGTCAAACAAGATAACGTGGTAGTCGCGCAGCGCCGTCGCCAATAGATAATGAGGCTCTACAATAAAAAACAGCGCATCGCCGAAATGATCGAAAAGGCCGCGCAACCCGCCAAGTGGCAGCTTCAGCGCCAGATGGTGCGCGACTTGATGGCTGAAGGGATGAAGGCCGCCGCGATCGCGGAGCAAACAGGACTTGGCCGTCGCGCGGTCGAACTGTACCTGAAGCAACTGGAGACGGAAGCTGTCATTGCCCTGCTCGACACGCCGGGGATGATGGAAGCCCGGCTGAAGTCGTGGCTGCTCGGCGAATTTGATATAGCGGAGAATCTGCAAAAGCAGTTACAAGACCCGGAATTGATCAAGAAGGATGCCTACGCAATTAAAGCCGTCGCAGATGCAAGTGAACAGGTTGGAAACCGAATACTCAAGGCAATGGCCATTTTCGCAGCTAACGGAGGAAACCTGGAAGGCAGACAAAATCCTGTCGGGTATCTGGATGCCGGAGACGGAGCAGGATCGCCCAAGCCAGAATCCAGCGGAGATCGAGACGGATTGGCAGACGTGGCTAACGTCGGTCGCGCCAAAGACGTACAGCGCGGGCTTTGAGTGGTTTCACGCTGATTTTTGGAACTGGTACTGGCCGATTTTGGAGATTCGGCGACAGGGGTTGCCGGTTCCAGACGAATTAAAGCTCAACTGCTTCTTGCCGTGGGGACGTGGCCTCGCGAAGTCGTCTTCAATGGAAGGACTGGCGCTGGCAGAAGGCGCGCTGATTGGTGAAGCCTTTGGCGTCTACATTTCTTCAACGAAAGAGAAATCGCGCGAGCACTTGCAGGCCATTCGGGACTTGATCGAAAGCTCTGAAATCGCGAACTACTATCCGGCGCTGGCTAACCCGCGATTGGGCAAGTTCGGCAATCAGCGCGGATGGAAAGCCGACGCGGTTTACACAGATGGCGGGTTTGGCCTTGTGTCCTGTTCGTTGGAGCAGGGGATTCGCGGTCTGAAGGACGGCAATCGCCGCCCGTCGTTCATCATTCTCGATGACATTGATGAGCGCGATGACTCGCTGGAAATCAAGGCCGAGAAGTTCGAGGCAATCACGCAGGATGCGCTTCAGATGCTCGCGCCGTTCGGAATTACGGTGTTCGGGCAGAACCTGATTTACAATGGATCAATTGCGCACGACACGCTACTTGGTAAGGCGGACTGGTTCAAGCACTCACACATTGTCGGTGTTCGTGATGGGGCAAAGTGGAAGCCAATCAACACGTACCGCGACGACCTGGAGATTGAAAAGGTCAACGGTCGCCCGACGATTGTTAAAGGCACTCCGAATTGGTCGCGATTAGACCGTCGGGCAAGCCAGCGATTGCTTGATACGGTTGGCGAGCGTTCTTTCTGGCGCGAATGCCAAAATCAGACAGCGCCCGATCCGGAAGAGTTAGTTTGGAAAACGTTCTCGTCGCAGCATTCGATTATTACGTGGGACGAGTTCCACGATGTATTCGGAACTCGGCGGATCCGTGAAGATTTTACACTGTACGCGGGCTATGACGCGGGGGCGACGGGACCGGACAGGCATCCGGCGGTGATCACGGTTGCGGCAGTTGCGCCCGAACGATCACGGCTCGCGGGAGATGTCTTCATCTTTTATGAATACGTAGCTCTGGCCACGGAAGACGTTGGCGATATGGCGACGGCGCTGATTGAAGACCTGTCGCGCCTTTGCGACCATCCTGAAATCGCGCAAGCCGAGACGTTACTTTCGATGAGCTTCGCGCCGGGG
>Ga0065707_10082804_pt1 | contig 11999 bp, 14 predicted proteins | sample SwiRhicommuniRL3_FD_59094 | JGI IMG/M metagenome (GOLD analysis project Ga0065707, IMG submission 59094) | Switchgrass rhizosphere bacterial communities from Rose Lake, Michigan, USA - RL3 v2 (version 2) | ecosystem: Host-associated > Plants > Roots > Rhizosphere > Soil | place: East Lansing... | reverse complement strand
GGCGGGCGGCTGGTCATCGATGCCGTGACCGCCGGGCCGGGCCTGCCCGACGACGTCACGGCAGACGTGGCCCTCGACGATGTGGTCGAGGCGTCGGTTACTATCGGGCCGCTGGGTGGCAGCAGTGCGCTCGCCCCTGAGATCACCGCGACCGTGGAGATCAGATGACCTACCTCTCGATGTACGCGGGCAACGATCGTGAGCTAACGATCACGGCCTCCGAGGATCTCAGCGGCGCTGACGTCTACTGGACCGCTCGGCGACGCAAGCGCGACACCGAGCCGCTGCTCGAGAAGTCCACCGTCGCGGGCATCAGCGTCAACGGCGCGGTCGCTACCGTCGCGCTCGATCGCGAGGACACCGTGGACCTTGACCCCGTGGTCGCTCACTGGGACGTCGAGGTGGTGGACGGCAGCGGCGACACCCACACGGTCGCTACCGGGCGGCTGGCAATCAAGCGCCCGATCACGCGGCGATCCGGCGAGGGTTCATGATCGCCCTCACGATCGGCACGTTCGACCAGATTCACCCCGGTCACCTCGAACTCATCGCCGCAACGCGCTACCTCGTAGGCGCCACCGGCGAGGTGTGGGTGGGCGTCAACCGCGACGAGTTCGTGACGCGGTACAAAGGTCGACCGCCCATCTTCAGTCTAGCGAGCAGGGTAGAGATGCTAAAGGCGCTCGCCGACGTGGACCACGTCTTCGTGAACGTCGGCGACGAGAACAGCGGCCTCCTGATCGACGCCGTCCGGCCCGACATCATCACGATCGGCGACGACTGGCTCGACCCCGACGGCAGCGAGGAGCGGTACTTCGCGCAGCTCGGCGTCACGGCCGAGTGGATGCAGGAGCGCGACCTGCGCGTCCAGTACGTCCCACGCACCCGGGGCGTGAGTAGCAGCGCGCTCAGGGTGGTGCAGTGAGCATCTTCACGATCGTCCCGTCGCGCGGCCGCCCGGCGCGCGCCACCGAGATGGCAGAGTCCTACCACTCCACTCGGCGTTTGGGCACCACCGACCTCATCTTCGCCGTGGACCCCGACGACGTCCATCTCGAGGAGTACCGGCGTCACGTCAAGGTCATCGTCATGCCCGAGCGGGTGGGCTACACCGCCAGCCTCAACCGCGTTGCCTCCGCCGTCTGGGACGATGACATCATCCTCGGTGCGTTCGGCGACGACGTTATCTTCCGCACGCCCGGCTGGGATGAGCGGGTAGAGGAGGAACTCGCCCGGCCGGGCATCGCCTACGGCGACGATCTGGTCCACGGCCGCAACCACCCCACGGCGGTCTGGATGAGCAGCCTCATCGCCCGCGCGCTGGGGTGGCTGGCCCTGCCGTACACCAGCCACCAGTGGGCCGATGACGCATGGAAGACCCTCGGGCAGCGGGCCGGGCTCCTGCGCTACCTCGAGGACGTGGTCGTCGAGCATATGCACCCGGGCGTCGGGAAGGCCGACTGGGACGACACGTACCTCAGCGTCTTCGAGGCCGAGCGCGCCCGCACCGATCACGCGGGCTTCACGGCATGGCAGGACCTCCACCTCGGCACCGACCTCACGAAGATCTCGTTCGCCCTCGACCAGATCGCGGCAGCCGGACCGCGCCGGGAGTGAGCCGGGTCGTCTTCCTCGTGCCGCGGCGCAAGGACCGCGGGCACCGCGACGCGCTGTGGGCCTACTGCCGCCGCCGCTGGGAGCGGTACATGCCCGACGTGCCCGTCATCGAGGGGCACCACGACGACGGGCCGTTCAACCGTAGCGCAGCGATCAACAGGGCTGCCGAGAAGGCGGGCGACTGGGACGTAGCGGTTGTCATCGACAGCGACGTGATGGAGAGCATCTCCAGCGTTGACGCCGCCATCGCGAGCGCCCAGCAGGGCAGCGTCACGTGGGCGCACCGGCGCTGGCGGGGCATGACCGAGGATTGGACCAACAGGCTGATCATCGCCGAGGGGCACGTCAAGGACTTCGGCGCGGAGCTCGACCGTGACGAGATCGACCTCTACGTCGATCGGACGAACCCCGTGAGCTGGTCATGTTGCATCGCGGTGCCCCGGGCGGTGTTCGATGACATGGGCGGCTTCGACGAGCGATTCAAGGGTTGGGGATTCGAGGACATGGCGTTCCAGAGCCTGATCGTCGGCCTGTACCCGTGGGCGCGCGTCGAGGCCGACGTGGTCCATCTCTGGCACCCGCGCAGCGAGGAGCGGATCGTCCAAGGGCAGGGCCGCATCACCGCCTCGTCCGAGTACGTGACGAACGCCCGGCTAGGGCGCCGGTACATGGTCGCCGTGCGCCGCGACCACGGCGGCACCGATCGGCTCACGGACACCGACGCCGCGGAGATGGCCCGGGACATCGACAACCTCAAGCGCGACGATGCGAAGTTCGCGGGCGCAGCCCAGCTCCACCGGCTGCCCGACTGGTCGAACTGGTGGCCGACCCTAGAAGAGCTGCGCGATGGCGCGAAGGAATACCGCGAGGGGTCGGGCCTTGACAGGACCGTGACGCTCGTGGTTCATACTGGCGGCGAGCCTGACACGTGGGAGACGCGCAGCGGGTACCTCAAGCGAGCGCTCGAGTCGCTCGCTGCGAACGTGTCCGGGCCGGTCGTGCAGCGGGTGATCTACAGCGACTGGGGCGACTCCCTCCGCTCCGAGCTCAATGAGATCGCCCGCCAGCACGGCTTCTACGTCGTCGGTCCCGACAAGCACCTCGGCTACACCGGCAGCATGGCCGCGATGTGGCGCTACCTCAACGGGCGCGCTCAGGGCACCTACGTGTTCGCCGCCGAGGACGACTTCACTTACGACCGCCCGGTGGACCTCGTGCCCATGATCCGCACCCTCGAGGACAACGACCACCTCCGCCAGCTGGCTCTCTTGCGACACGCGGCATACCCGCGGGAGTTTGAGGCGGGCGGGGTCTTGCAGAGCTTGAAGACGCCGACGGAGCTCGTGAACGGCCGCCCGCATCCGTTCGTCCAGCACCGAGATCACTGGACCGCGAACCCGTCGCTGTTCAAGCGCGTACTGACCGACCAGAGCTGGCCGCAGGGCGCGTCGAGCGAGCGGCAGTTCGGCGACAAGCTCCTGCGCGACAAGCATGCCCGCTTCGCCTACTGGGGCGACGGCCAGCCGTGGATCACCCACATCGGCGAGGTCCGGGCCGGTGTCGAGTACTAGGCTTGACGCGGTTGCCTGCGAGCCGCAGTTCATCGACCATCTGGCGCCTGTCTGGCGCGCCCTGCCGCCTGACGTGCAAGGCGACTGCTACGTCCCCGAGCGCCTACTTGAGCGGGCCGCGCGTAGAGGCGTGTCTGCGGTGGCCATCGACGACGTAGGCGTCCGGCGGTCGACCCCCCCGCCGGGCGCTGTCGTCGCTGACGGCCCGCCGTGCCTCGTCGCCTCGATCGGCGACACGAAGGTGGCCCGCCGTCTCGGCTACCGCCGCTTCGCGTTCATCGAGCACGGTGCCGGGCAGAGCTACCTCGGGGCGAACGGCATCGCCCACCCCTCGTACGCGGGCGGGCGCGACCGCGAGGACACCGAGCTCTTCATGGTGCCCAACGACTACAGCGCCGAGCGCTGGCGCAAAGCCTACCCTCGTGCCCGCGTGGAGGTCGTCGGGTCCCCCCGCCTTGACGACCTCCCCGGGCGCCAGCTCAACCCCCTTGAGTCAGGTCCCGTGGTCGCGATCTCGTTCCACTGGGATGCTCACGTCACGCCCGAGAGCGGGAGCGCCGTCGGTCACTACCTCGGCGGCCTCGCCGACCTCGCCCGGCAGTTCAGCCTCATCGGCCACGCGCACCCCAAGGGAGACTGGCCTGCCCGGATGGAGCGCCTCTACCGCCGGGCAGGGATCGAGTTCGTGCCCGAGTTCGACGACGTTTGCAGGCGTGCAGACGTCTACGCCGTGGACAACTCGTCAACTCTGTTCGAGTTTGCCGCGACCGGCAGACCGGTCGTGGTACTGAACGCCCCGTGGTACCGGCGCAACGTGAGCCACGGGCTGCGCTTCTGGGACGCCGCTGGCGTCGGCGTGCAGTGTGACGGCCCGGACGAGCTCCCGGCGCGCATCCATGAGGCGCTCGCTGATGTGCCCGCCCGACAAGCCGCCAGAACAGCCGCCCTATCCTTGGTCTACGCGGTACGCCACGGCGCAGCGGAACGGGCGTCTCGGGCCGTTCTCGGGTGGCTCGGCGCAGAGCAACAGGAGGTTGCGTGATGGCTCGGGCACGAGTCCGCACCGTCGTGAACCACCACAAGATCAGAGAGCTCCGCGAGGGCAACGAGGAGGGGATGGCGGCGATGGGCCGCGATATGATCGAGGGCGCCGATGTCCCCGACGCCCCGCCTATCGGCCGCGGCCTGATCGAGACGGGCGGCTACGTCGTAACCCGGGGCGACAACCACATCGCCGGTGACGCCGAGGTGCCCCGCTCGGTGTCAACCGGGAAGGGCGTCACGCTGGTCGCGGGCTGGGGCTTCCCGTCTCGCTTCTTGGAGTTCGGGACGATCAAGATGGCGGCGCAGCCGTTCGTGACCCCGGCGTGGCTTAGGGTGTCGGGCAACATGGTGAAGTATCTCCGCAAGGCGCACCGGAAGCGAGGCAACGGATGACGACGATGCTCGCGGCGGCCGACCCGATCGGGCCGCTCATCATGGAGCTGCGGGCGCTGAACATCGCGAGCGGTCGCGTGCGCGGCTACGAGGCGCAGCCGGGCGACGCCCTCGATCCGGGCCACTACCAGCGGTTCGTGGTCCTTGTCGACCTAGGCGGCCCGCCGGTGCGCAACGTGGTCCAGCGGAAGCGCATTGCCTTCCGGGCCTACGGCGCCACGCCTCAGGATGCGGGCGACCTCTACATGGACATCCAAGAGGCGCTCCACCTCATCGGCCCGCGCACCGGGACCACGATCTACATGACCCGCGACGACACCGGCGGCAGCGCGCACCTCGATCCAGACACCGAGCAGCCGTACTACGACGGGGTCTTCGTGGTCACTCAGGGCGTTACGCCGTAGGGCCGACGATCCAGCGGCCGAAGCCGTGCCATGCCGCCTCGTCGATCGTGGCTCCATCCTCGCCGCCCCACACGGCCGTTGCCTCGGTCACGAGCCGCTTCGCAGCAGCGTCGCGAGCCGCCTCTGTGCGCTGTACCCGATGGAACGCGCTGATCGTTCGGTCCGTCCAGCCGCCCCCGTGGTCGTCGCGGTTCTGGATGTAGGCTGCGAGGTGGTAGTCGTCAATCGCGACTTCGTAGTCAATGACTGCGCTCACGAACGGGTCCATTTCGAGCTCCTTGCGGTCGGTCGTGTTCATGCCCATACAGTAGCACTTCCGCTACTAATGTCAAGTCCCTAGATTGACTGTTGCACTGTCCGCTACACTGCCCGCGAGACCTTGAGTTACCGGGTACGCCCGGTGGGAGGCCTGATGGACGCCCCACGGGGCAGCACGGTAGAGCCGCGCGTCGAAACGATCGAGGGCAAGCGCACCACGATCGTCCAACGGACGCCGCCGCTCCCGCCCCGCCTCCCTGAGCTGCTCGGGCAGATGTTCCTCTACGAGCCCCGCGCCGACATCATCCCCCGCGGCGCCCGGGCCTCCTGCGAAGCGCTCCGCGAGCACCGCCTTGAGCGCCTTGCCTTCGGCAGCCACGTCGGGACCGACGGTGCGCGCCGCGACCTGCTCGTAGCCATGTGCGCCGACTGCGGCGCGGCTTGCGTGCGGGACGTTTCTGTGGACCGCCTGAGCGGTCTGCCCATCGGACGCGGCGGCCCTCGTCGTCGCGACGTCATCCTCGGCTGGTACACCGGCAAGCGCCGGTCCGGCCGCGAGTATCGGTAGGAGGAACCTATGCCGACCGGCACGGGGGTGACCAGCGACACCCCGGTCAACCTTGTCGTGGGCTCGGGCATCGTCGTCCGGAACCACGCGATCTTCGGCGCCTCGATCGACAACAACCTGTTCGCCGTCGAGCGTGAGCTGTTCACGCCCGAGCTGAACGGCATTCAGGGCGACCTCAAGGGCACCGACTACATCAGCCGCAGCGTCGGCCGGATCGAGTCGACCATCCCCGAGGTCGGCGCGGCCGTCATCGCCGCGGGCATCCCCGGCGCGAACATCGACACGGGCACCCCGGGCATGACCGTGATCTCGGACGCCACCTCGCGGCGGCTCCCTGATAGCGCGTATGCCGACTGGGAGCTCGACGTCGACCGCCTGAACGGCGGGCAGTTCCAGTTCGAGGTGAACGACGCGATCAACACCGCGCCGTTCGAGGGCGAGCTACAGGACGACGGCCTGTTCGCCCCGCGCTACGTCCTCACGGGACGGCTGGATGCGTCCAGCCCGACCACGAGCCCGTGGCGCATCCGCATCCTCGACGTCGCGTCCTAGGTGACGGAGGAGGCTCGCCCGGCTGAGGACATCCTCGGCCGGGCAGTCCGGCTGCGGCTGGGCGGCGTTGACTACGTCCTGCGCGTGCTGTCCATCGCGGGCAACGAGCGCTGGCGTGAGCACGAGCGCCGTGCCACTGAGGGCGCCGTCGCAGAGCTGGAGGCGGCAGGCAAGAGCACGGCCGAGATCCTCGCCGCGTTCGCCCGGCAGCCCGACACCCAGCTCGACCTGTTGTACGCCTACGACACCGACTGCGGCACCCGAGAGGGGGTGTTGCCGCCGGTCGCTGAGCTGCGCGAACAGATTGACGAGTTCGAGCTCGACACGGCGATCCGGGAGGTGGTCAAGGCCGCAAACCCAAAAGCGATCGCCATCATCGAGACGGCCCGGAAGATGGCAGCCCTCAGCGCACTCGCGAACGCCTCTTTGGCGTCTTCGAGTTCGCCCTCAAAGAGTGGGGCAAAGCACCAGATGAAGTCCGCACAGAACTGAGCGATGAGCAGTTCGTCGTTCTCCTCGATGCCGCCTCCGACCGGATGGCCCGGGCGGCGCTCGAGTCGTTCGAGGCGGACGTTGAGGCTGCCCGGCTCGGCCGCGTGTTCTCGGGCAACCTACGGGCCTACCGCAAGTGGCGCCGCAGCATCGACGGCAGGTCGAAGAGCAAGGCCGCACCGATGAGCGACGCCGCACTCGAGGCGACGATCATGAGGATCGCTGCCGAGTTCCCCGACAACATTGAGCGGGTGACAGCCTGATGGCATCGCGCGGAGCCTCCATCGCGTCTACCCACATCGACGCCGAGCTCGACGACAGCGGTCTTGAGCGGCAGGCGAAGGCCGCGGGCGACAAGGCCGGTAAGGGGATCGCGAAGAGCCTGTCGGACAGCATCAAGAAGGGCTTCACCGGCGAGCAGCTCGGCAAGGGCATCGTCCAAGGGCTCGGAATCGCGGGTGCCCTAGGGGCGGCAAACCTCGCGGCCAACGCGATCGGGTCCGTAAAGGACGCCATCGGCGGGGCCGTGAGCAGCGCGATCGACTTCGAGCAGGGGCTCCGCAACGTCAACTCGATCGCGAAGGTCACCGACGATGAGCTCGACAACATCGGCGAGGCGGCGCTCGAGATCGGCGGCAAGTTCGGGCAGTCGGCGAACACGATGGTCGACGCCCTGTACGACATCAACAGCTCGGGCTTCGCGGGTGCCGACGCGCTGGAGGTGCTCGAGGCATCGGCGCTCGCCGCGACCGCCGGGATGGCGACTACGGGCGAGGCGGCCTCGGGTATCACCGCCGTGCTCAACGCCTACGGGATGGAGGCAGAAGACGCCGGGCACGTCAGCGACGTCCTGTTCAAGACCGTCGAGCGCGGCGTCGTCACGTTCCCCGAGCTCAGCGCCGCGATCGGTACGACGACCGCCCTTGCCGCGCCGCTCGGTGTGTCGCTCGAAGAGGTCGGTGCGGCCCTCGCCGTGATGACCCGGGCAGGCATTGACGCCGAGAACGCCACGACCCAGCTCAACGCGATCATGGCGTCGATGCTCAAGCCGTCGACCGAGGCGACCGAGCTTGCGCAGGACCTCGGCATCGAGTGGTCGGCCGCGGGCCTCAAGGCCAACGGGCTCACCGGCCAGCTGAACAAGATGATCAAGGCGACGGGCGGCAGCGAGGAGCAGATGGCGATTCTGCTCGGCGACGCCCGCGCCATCCGGGGCGCGTTCAGCCTCGCTGCCGAGGGCGGCGCAGAGCTCAATGACGAGCTGGCGATCATGGAGGAGGCGGCAGGCGCAGCGGCTGACGCGTTCAGTGAGCAGCGCAAGGGCACGGCGTTCCAGCTCGCGGTCGCGAACGCGAAGCTCGAGGAGGCGGGCATCCGCATCGGGCAGGACCTCCTCCCGATGCTCGCGTCCCTCGCGGTGTTCGTCGTCGACGAGGTGATCCCCGCCATCCAAGCGTTCGGCGAGGTGGTCGCGTTCCTCACCGGCAACCTCGAGGAAGCCGAGCACCCGATGGCCGACATTCTGTCGCTGATCATCGGGATGCCGCAGCCCATCGAGCACGCCGCAGAGGAGAACGAGCGCCTCGGCGTCGCGGTGGACAAGACGGCCGAGAAGTTCGAGAAGATGGAGGGCAAGTTCACGCCCGCCGTCGATGCCATCGCACACTCGGCCCGGCACCAGCTGCCCGCCGCGACAGGGGCGTTTCAGGACACGGGCGCCGCCGCCGAAGAGATGGGCAAGGCCGCCGAGCGCGGTGCACGCGACTTCCGGACCGCGATCGCCAGCACGCTCACCGCGCTCGCTGAACTGCGGGCGGGGATCACCGGCGATGCCGGGGCGGCTGCGGCCGCCCTGTACGACCCGCTGATCGCGCAGCTCGACCTCATCGACATGGAGGAGGAGCTGCGGGCGAACAAGAAGGCGCTCCGCGACAAGTCGATCACCGACGCCGAGAAGCGCGAGCTCGAGCGGCGCAACGCCGAGTTGAACAAGAGCCTCCTCGAGCAGAACGCGCTCATCCTCACCTACGGCACCGAGGCTGAGCAGATCAGTAAGACGAAGGCGTTCCTCGCGTCTGACTTCTGGGTGCAGGCATACAAGGACGCAACGCCCGAGCAGGCGGCGGCACTCGATCAATGGAAGTTGACGCTCCAAGGTCGCCTCGACGCGATGGAGGGCAGTGCGAAGCAGGGCGGCGCCGACGTCCGGGACGGGTTCACGGGCGAGCTACGGCAGGGCGGCCCGGGGGTCGGATCGGCGCTCGGCACATGGGACAAGGCTGCCGACGAGGCGTTCCGCAAGCAGCAGAAGAACGCCCTGTACTGGGGCAAGAGCACCGGCGCGGCCTACGCGCAGGGCTTGCGCTCGTCGTATGGGCTCGTCAACGATGCGGCGTACTACGTCGGCCGGGCCGTCGGAGCCCTGAAGCCGTCCAGCCCGCCGCCCGCCATCCCGTGGATCATCGACGCGGGCTACGAGCTAGGCGAGATGTGGGCCGAAGGTATCGCGAAGGCCGTAGGGCGAGTCCGCACCGCCACGGCAACGCTCGCGGGCGGGGCTGCCGGTCTGCAACGGTTGCCCTCGTACGCCGCCAGCGGGGCGTTCTCGGCGCCCACGCGCGGTGCCCTGCCGATGCCCTCGGCGCAATGGTTGAGCGCACCGGCTCCAGTAGGCGGGCGGCAGACGACGAACATCGTGAACGTGACGGGGCTGGTCAAGGCCCGCGACCCGTTCGAGATCGCCGAGCAGCTCCAGCGGTTCCAGTCGGTCGGGAACACCGCAGTGTTCGCAGATGACGAGCCGCGATGACGACAGCGGTTAGCACCGTCGGGCTGGAGTATGACTCGTTCGATCTCCAGCCGTCCGACCTCAGCGTCTACTTCAAGGTTCTCCGGGGCCTCTGGGAGCCGCCCGCCGTGCGGGGCACCGACACGGTCATCCCTGCCGCCGAGGGTCGGTTCGAGGGCAACCGCGTGAACGACGTCCAGAGGATCGAGCTGCGCGGCTGGGTCCGAGCGGTCCCGTCGATCGACACCGTCGTGGCCGATGCGATCGACTCCTATCAAACGGCCTTCCGGGCACTGCGCGTCCTGTTCGCGAACGACCGGGACCGCGCTGCGCTCGTAGCGACGCTCCGTGACGGCACGGTCCTGTCGATCTCGGCACGGCCGATGAACATGGTGATCGCCGAGGACATCGAGGGCTGGTTCTCGAACGTCAGCATCGAGCTGGAGGGCTACGGCGACTGGGCTGAAGTCGTCGGCTCGTGAGCGTCGTCTGGTCTGACAACCAGTACTTCGGGCGGGACGGCCAACTCCCGAAATACAGCACCGGTTCGATGCAGTTCGTGCCGGGCACGAGCTACCACATCGTCATCACGATCGAGCAGGGCAGCTACCCCAACGGCGGGAGCGTCGGCTACGGCAGTTTCGCGTGCCTCACGGCCGACCACGTTCTCCCGGTCCTGTCGCCCGCCATCGTGGTGATCTTCGATCAGCCCAACTTCGGGGCGACCGTGACCTACGAGGTCGACCTCGCTGTCTCGGCCACGCCCTCGATGGCCGGGACCTACCCCTACTCGCTGTCGAACCCGGTGCTGCCGCCCGGCAACCCGTCGGCAGCCATCGCGACGGGTGCGCCCGCGCCTGAGATTGACTCAACCGCCGACTACTACTGGCTCTCGGACGGCGCCGAGCAGGCGCACGGCTCGAACAACATGAACCTCCTGACGTGGGTCATCACCGACGACGCCGCGCCGCCTGATCCTGAGCCTCCGGGGCCGCCGATCATCGGCGTCATCGACGACGACACCTTCGATGAGGTCGCCGAGATCACCTCGACCGACATCGCCGACATGGAGGTGCGGATCGAGCTACAGGGCACGGGCAGCGGCCACGTTGTCGTCAACCGCTACAGCCCCGTCGCAGACGAGGACAACATCAAGAAAGGCAACTGGCTCTCCGTCGTCATCCCCCAGATCCAAGACGACGCCATTGCCCTGACGCAGATCGAGGCGATCACCACAACCGTCGTGTCGTTCGACGAGCGCGGCGGCGAGGTCGTGAAGATCGCCGGGCGCAACCAGTTGTCGTACATGGAGCGGGCGAAGGAGATGCCCCGCACCTACGTCGTTCCGCAGGACGAGGACTACGACGGGATCAAGCAGGGACCGGCGTCCACCGGCAGCGAGGTCGGGCAGATCCTCAACCGCACGCTCGCCGAGTTCCAGCACGTCGACCGAGGCGTGGTCGAGTTCGGCAGGCGCCTCCAGCCCCTCGCTCACCTCACCCACGACTTCGACTACGACGACGACTCGTCGGGCGACCCGTGGGATGTGACGCCCATGACGGCGGAGCTCAGCGCCGGGCAGGTGGGGCAGACCGGCCTCACATCCTGCCTCAATCTCATCGGCACCGGCGGCATCGACATCGTTGTCTGGCCGAACATGCTGATGCAGGCGTTCAACGCCTACGGCCGCGACCTCACGGGAGCCGACTTCGGCACCGACGTCGTGCGCTTCGTCAAGGGCGTGAACATCGCCGAGAAGCTCGACCGCCAGTTCGCTGCGCCGGTTGATCCCACGGACACGATCGTGCAGGGCAACCCGGGCGCCTACGGTTACGCCTCGCACCCGCTCGCGGGCACCGTCCCTGACGTCGAGGGCTTCGTGCGGACGTACGGCGACGACCCGGCGGCGCTGGAGGCCATCGGCCTGTCGGACATGATGCGGCGCATCCGGCAGGGCGAGTCGGTGCAGTTCCGAGTAGCCACCCCGCGCTTCGGGACCGAGCCCGACCCGCTGGCTGGCCTGTATCTACCGGGGCCGCCTGACGATCGACCGACGACCCACACGACCTCGAACGGCAACTACTGGATCGGCGACACGGTCACGCTGAGCACGGGCACCGGCTTCCACGACTTCGAGGAAGTGAACGCCCGGATCATGGCCATCACGATCGGCATCGGCGACGCCAACGACCTTGAGGTCACCGTCGAGCTCAAGGCCACGTCCATCGTGGGGCGCTTCCCCACGACGGGCACCGCCAACAGCGGCATGTTCGGTGTCACCCCGGCAGCCTCGGCAGGCGGCACCGGCGGCG
>Ga0065707_10001463_pt1 | contig 12001 bp, 17 predicted proteins | sample SwiRhicommuniRL3_FD_59094 | JGI IMG/M metagenome (GOLD analysis project Ga0065707, IMG submission 59094) | Switchgrass rhizosphere bacterial communities from Rose Lake, Michigan, USA - RL3 v2 (version 2) | ecosystem: Host-associated > Plants > Roots > Rhizosphere > Soil | place: East Lansing... | reverse complement strand
GGGTGTCGAGCGCGTCGGCGCCGACGCTGAGTTTTTACGGCTCGCGCGACCACATCGTCGAGGCGCGGTTCGGCCGCACGCTCGACGCCGCGCTCCGGAAGGCGGGAGCGACGTCAGTGCTGCTCGAACTGCCGTGGGCCGAACATGCGTTCGATTCGGTGCCGAACGGGATGGGGCGACGGATCGCGCTGAGCTATACGGAACGCTTTATCGCATGGGCTGTTGCACGATAGGTGCATTGGCAGATTGGAAGATTGGCAGATTGAGAGATTACGGCAATCTGAATCTTCCAATCTACCAATCTACGAATCTACCAATGCTGAGCTCACCAACTCCCGGGCGAGATCCAGAATTGCCCGGGGCTCCCCAGTAAGACCCCCACCCTGCGCCATCGATCCCTTGCCGCCGCCCTTGCCCCCAAAACGCTCGATCAATTTCTTCAGCACCGCGCCTGTATCGAACGTCAAGTCCTGCGAACGGGCGATCACGACGAGCGACGGCGATTCGGCAGTCAACAGCACGGCCACGGTCGCAGGTCTGCTGGCGGCAGACGCCGCAAGTTTCTTCAATCCCGCCGCATCCCATCCCGGCACCGCGGCGCCCACGAAGGTGCGATCACCGATCTTCTGACCGGCAGCCACGAGGCTCGCCGCTTCATGCACGGCCAGGCGCTCGTACAACGCGTCCTGCGCCTTTTGTTGGGCCCGCCCCACCGTCTGGAGTTTCTCGATCGCCGATGGCAGCTCGTCGGGAAGGACCGACAGCAGCCGGACGCTCCCGTCGACAGCCGTTGTCAGCGCGCGGTACGAGCGAAGCGCGCGAGCGCCGCAGAGAAACTCAACCCGAAGGCCACCCTTGAACCGCTCGAAGCCGGAGACGGCAATCATGCCGATGGCGCCGGTTCGACCGACGTGCGTCCCTCCACACGCCGACAGGTCGTAGTCCTTGATTTCGATGAGGCGCAGCTCCCCGTCGCGCGCGGGCTCCTTTCGGAGTGGCAGCTTCGCCGCCTCGCTTGCGGTGACGAACCTGACACACACCTCGCGATCTTCCCAAAGGACCCGGTTCGCCGCATCCTCGACGCGCACGATCTGTTCGGCCGAGAGCTCCTTGTGCAAATCGATGGTCGACGCCGACGCCCCGAGATGAAAGCTCACGGTTTTCGCGCCTGCTTCGTGCTCGAAGGCCGCCGACAAGAGATGCTGGCCGGTATGCTGCTGCATGTGGTCGAAGCGGCGGCCCCAGTCAACGTGTCCTCGTACGCGCGAGCCCGGTTCGAGCGCGCGATCGACGACATGGGCGATCCCGCCGTCCTCCCGATCGACGACGTCCGTCACGTGCGCCTGATCGATGGTGCCCAGATCGAACGGCTGCCCTCCGGACGTTGGATAGAAGGCCGTCCGATCGAGCGTCACTATCCAGGTGTCGTCTTTGGGCTGCACCTCGCGCACGACGGCGTCGAACTCCACGAGATAGGCATCGGTGTAGTAGAGGCGATCAGACGACATGAGCCACCAGGGGATCTCTCAGGCCGGCTTCTTCGAAGCCCCGCGCGCGCAACACGCAACTGTCGCACCGGCCGCATGGCGCGCCCGCCGGCAGCGGATCGTAGCAGCTGTGCGTCAGCCCGTAGTCGAGGCCGAGCGACACGCCGCGCCGGATGATTTGTGCTTTCGTCATCGATATCAACGGCGCCTGTATGCGGAAGCGGCCGCCTTCGACGCCCGCTTTCGTCGCGAGCGTGGCGGTACGCTCGAATGCCTCGATGAACTCGGGCCGGCAATCGGGATAGCCCGAATAATCGAGAGCATTGACGCCGATGAAGATGTCGTACGCACCCAGCACTTCGGCCCACGCCAGCGCCAGCGCGAGCATCACGGTGTTGCGGGCTGGAACGTAGGTCGAGGGAATGACTGACGGGTCGGGTCCGCTCTTGGGCACATCGCCGTCGCCCAGCAATGCGGAGCCGCCGAGCGAGCTGAGGTTGACCGCGAGCTCGCGATGCGCGCTCGCGCCGAGAGCCTCGGCCACCTTGCGCGCAGCCAGAATCTCCTGGGCGTGCCGCTGGCCGTAGTTGACTGTCAGCGCGTAAAGGTCGAATCCCGACTCCCGCGCAATCGCCGCGGCGGTATAGGAGTCGAGCCCCCCGCTCAAGAGCACGACGGCCTTGCTAGACGCCCCGGACATCCGGACCCCAGATGTGTTTGTGAATCTGAAGTTGCAGCCGGACAGGCAGGCGGTCTTCGAGAATCCACGCAGACAAATCCTTCGGATCGAGCACGCCGTGCACCGGCGAGAACAGCACGGCGGCGCAGCGCCGGTCGAGGGCATGGCGCGTCAGGATGTCGCGCGCAAACTCGTAATCGGCGCGATCCTGAATGACGAACTTGACCTGATCGCGCGACCCGAGCCTGTCGATGTTGCTCCACTCGACCTTCTCCGACTCGCCGCTCGCCGGGCATTTCACGTCCAGGACCTTTACGACGCCGCCCGGCACGCGGCTGACGTCGATCTGCCCGCCGGTTTCGAGCAGCACCGTGCGGCCGCTGTCGAGCAGCCGTTCCATCAGCGGATACACGTCGTCCTGCAGCAAGGGCTCGCCGCCTGTGACCTCGACGAGCGGGCTGCCGTAGCGGTCGACCTGCTGCAGCACATCGTCCACCGACATTCTCTGTCCTTCGTTGAACGCATACGCCGTATCGCACCAGGTGCATCTGAGGTCGCAGCCGGCCAGCCGGACGAAGACGCACGGCTTGCCGGCATAGGTCGATTCGCCCTGGATTGAATAGAAAATCTCGTTGATGCTCAGCACGGTCCTGGCGCGGGCCAAACGCCCGCTCCTGCTAATTGTAGACGTTAGAATGAGATGTTGACCAACCTCAGGATCGGCACGTCGGGCTGGAGCTATCCTTCAGGCCGGGGCACCTGGAATGGCATCTTCTATCCGCCTGCCCCGAAGGCGCGAGCGACGAAAGGATCGGCCAGGCCGAAGTTCGACGAGCTCGCGTACTACGCCGAACACTTCGACACGGTCGAAATCAACACGACGTTCTACGGTCAGCCAAAAGCCACGGTGGCGAAGTCATGGGCTAATCGCACACCTGCCGGCTTCGAATTCTCCCTGAAGCTGTACCGTCTGCTCACCCATGGTGAAGGCCCGTCGGGACCCCGGCTCGATTCGGACCTCATCGACGAGTACCGGCGCGGCATCGAGCCGCTCGCCGAGGCAGGCAAGCTCGGAGCCGTCCTCGCCCAGTTCCCGCCGAGCTTCAAGCAGACCGCCGGTTCCGAAGCCTATCTCGACGAGCTGCTGCGCAGGTTCCGGAACTATCCCATGGCCGTGGAGCTGCGCCATCGGAGCTGGAGCGACAATTTCGGCTCGACCTTGTCGCTGCTCAACCAGCACAACGCTGCGCTGACGCAAATCGACGAGCCGAAGTTCAAGCTCTCCATCCGTCAGAATCAGCTGCCCAACATTGCCGGGTTCTACTACATGCGGCTGCACGGCCGGAATGCAACGCAGTGGTGGAAGCACGACAAGGCAGAGGATCGATACAACTACCTCTACTCGGCCGACGAGCTGAAGTCCTTTTCCGAGACGGCCGGGGCGGCCCGACGCCTGGTCAAGAAGTTCTACCTCTACTTCAACAATCACTTCGCCTCGAAGGCAGTCGTGAACGCCGTCATGATCAAAGAGCAGCTCGGTGAACCGGTGACCGGCACGTACCCCAAAGAGTTCGTCGAGCGCTACCCTGAGACGGCCTCGATTGTCTCGACCGGTGCCTCGCCGCAGCTCTCCCCGTTGCTCTTCGAATGAGTCGCATCTCCCGCGCCGACTTCTGGCAATCCATCCGCCGCGGCTGGAGCAAGCATTGCCCCCACTGCGGGCAGGGACCGCTGTTCATCCGGTGGAACACGCCGCATCGCCACTGTCCCGCCTGCGGATATTTGTACGAGCGTGACTATGGCGACGTGTGGTGGGTGTGGATCGTCACCGATCGAATTCCGATCGGTATTGGCATCGTCTTTCTGTTCTTCGGCTTTCGCGTGCGCAGCCTCTGGATGGGGATCGTCTTCTTCGGATCGCTCGCGCTGCCGCTACTGCTCACCATCCCGCGGCGCTACGGGCTCGCGATCGCGATTACGTACTTGATTCGGAAACGCTGGCCGGATCCAAAGGATAGTTTTCCGGCGCCGTCCGGCTCACGGTAGCCACGCCGATCCTCGGGCAGAGATCCTTGATGGCGCACGCCGGGCATCGTGGATAAACCGGCCGGCACACATTCTGTCCCCACGTCACGAGATACAGATTGATGTAGGGCCACCACCGCGATTCAGTGGCGCGATACAGCGCTTGTTCGGTTTCTTCCGGTGTTCGCGTCCGCACCCATCCGAGCCGGTTCGCGATTCGATGCACGTGCGTATCGACGCAGATGTTCTGCTGGCTCTGGTAAGCGAGAATCAGGACCAGATTCGCGGTCTTGCGGCCCACACCCGGGAGCGTCAGCAGCTCTTCCATCGTGCTGGGCGTCCTGCCACCGAAGTCCTTCAATAACTTTGCGCACGTGGCTTTTATGTACCGGGCTTTGTAGCGATAGAAGCTGACCGGGTAGATGAGCCTCTCGATCTGCTTCACCGTGAGCTTCGACATCGCTTGAGGTGTGCTGGCTTTCCTGAAGAGCCGCTCGGATGCCGCAAAGGTCGTGGCATCCTGCGTACGGGCCGAGAGCAGCGTGGCGATCGTGACTTGAAATGGATCTTCCGCGCGTGATTCGGAGATCTTTTCCACGGCGGGCAGCTCGAGGCCGGTAATGGCGACCGCAAGCTTGCGCATCACCTGCTCGACCGAATCGGGGTGCCGACCCCTTTTCTTCTTACGGGATGGGCGTGATGGGCGGCTGGCCGTTAAGGACATTCACGACATTCCGTGCCACGAGGTCGTACATGGCCGCGCGCGTTTCGGTTGTCGCGCTGGCCATGTGTGGCACCAGCACGACGTTCTCGAGCGAGAGCAGTCCCTGATGCACGTGAGGCTCGTTCTCGTAGACGTCGAGCCCCGCGCCCTTGATGACCCCCTCGCGCAGCGCCCACGCCAGTCCATCTTCGTCGACAACCGGACCCCGGGACGTGTTGATGAGGTAGGCCGACCGCTTCATGCGCGTCAGCGCGGTCCGGTCGATCAGGTGCTTGGTCTGCGGCGACAGCGGCACGTGCAGCGACACGACGTCAGAGGTGGCGAGAAGCTGATCGAGCGACATGCTCTCGAAGCCGGCAACTGCGCGCGCAGACGGATTGTGATACGCGATCGTCATGCCGAAGGTGCTCGCCTTCTCGGCCACGGCCTGCCCGATTCGGCCGAGCCCGACGATGCCGAGCTGTTTGCCGCGAATCTCCGAGCCGATCATGAAGTCGAGCGAAAACCCCTTCCAGTCGCCCCGGCGCACGAGCCGATCGCCCTCGACGATACGCCGTGTCACCGACAGGATCAGCGTCATCGCCATGTTGGCCGTCGAGTCGGTCAGCACGTCGGGCGTGTTGGTCAGGATGATGCCTTTCGAGCGCGCGTACGGCACGTCGAGGTTGTTGTACCCGACGGCGACGTTCGAGATGACCTTCAAATCGGCGCCGGCATCCACCACGTCCTTGTCGATCTTGTCGAGCGCGGCGACCACGAGCGCGTGCTTCCCTTTCACGCGGCGGATGAGATCGTCCTTGGTGAGCACGCCGTCCCGGTACACGTCGACGTCTCCGACCGCCGCGAGCGGCTCGATCGCGGAAGACGGCAACTTGTACGTCACAAGGATGGAATGTTTCGCCATGGTTAGTGCCCGTACGACTGGCAGAACCCGCAGTGATTGCAGCGAACCGCCGGCTCAATGACACACATGCCCTCGTCGACCTCGCTGCCGGGAAGTACCTTCAGAAGGATGTGGCTGGCATGGCTTTGGCTCGACAGAAGTCGAGCCCTACCGGTCGTTTCGCCCTCGCCGAGGTAGGGCGCAACTTTAGTTGCGCCATTCGGCCGGCCGAGATGCCGCTCTATGGCCTCACGAACGAGCGCGCGGACGTCCTGTTCGTTCATGACAGATCCACCCGATCGACAATGCCGACGATCGCCGCATCGACCGGCGCCATTTTCTGGCCGATCGCGTCGCTCGCCGAACGGCCCTCGAGCACGATCAGCACTTTTTCGTGGACCCCCGCCCCGACGCCGTCAACCGCCAGCAGCTCCGGCCCGCGCGGCGTGTCTTCGAGCGTCAGCGGCTGCACGAACAGCAGCTTCGCGCCTTCGAGCTTGCGATGTTTCTGGGTGGCAACCAGCGTGCCGGTCACGCGGGCTAGCAGCATGATCTGTTGCTCGNCAAATGGCANATGGCAGATGGCAAATGCGCATGCCATGACATTGTCGAGTACTACCCGATGTGCCATTGATCGACGATGCCGACAATGCCGGCGTCGGCCGGCACCTCGACGGGATAAAACGGAAAGCTGGCTTCCTTGCCTCGCACGAAGAACACGTGCTCGCCGACACCCGCGCCAACCGAGTCGGCCGCGACGATGACGCGGCCAACCGGCTCGCGCGACGACGACAGCGGCTGGACGAGCAGCAGCGTCACGCCGTCGAGCGTGTCGTTTTTCAGGGTGAGCACGACGTTGCCGATTACGCGGCCGAGTTGCATCTGGTCGTCTTTTCTTAGTCCGCCTAGGGCCCCACCCCCACGCGCTGCCGTCGCTTACGCTCCGGATCTTGAATCGAATCGCCGATCTGCTTAGTCGTCGGCTCAGTCACTGATCTCGATATTGTCGACAATACCGACAATGGCCGCATCGACCGGACAGTCCTTCAGGCCGGCGGCCATGCGGGCAGAGCTGCCGCTGACGATGAGGACCGTCTCCCCGAATCCGGCGTCGACCGTGTCGATCGCCACGAGATAGTTGCCTTCGGGTTTGCCTCTGGGATCCATGGGACGCGCGATGAGCAGCTTGCTGCTGACCAGGCGCGGATCTTTGCGGGTCGCCACGACCGTGCCGACCACCTTTGCCAGAATCATGGTGAGTTCTCAGTTTTCAGTTTTCAGTTTTCAGCTCTCACTGATGACTGAAGACTGACAACTGAAGACTGCCTACACCTTCACCCCGGACTTGCCGATTGGCAGCGCCTCTTCGAGATTTGCGTGCGGCCGTGGAATGACGTGCACCGACACGAGCTCGCCGACCCGGCGGGCCGCAGCCGCACCCGCATCGGTGGCGGCCTTCACGGCCGCAACGTCGCCTCGCACGATGGCGGTCACGTACCCCGCGCCGATTTTCTCCCAACCGACCAGGGTCACCTTGGCGGCCTTCACCATCGCATCCGCCGCCTCAATCATGGCGACGAGTCCTTTGGTTTCGACCATGCCGAGCGCCTCACCCATGTTGACCTCCCAATAGAGCCTTCACGGCGTCCTCAATGAGTGCCGTAAGCTCGCGGTATGATAGCCGAATTTCCCCGTCCAAATCCGCCGAAGGATCGCTCCTCGATTCCACTCTGAGTGATCCCGAGCTTGCCGAAGGATCAGTCGGCACGAGACGCGAGCGCGACTCCGGCGCCTCGACGATCTGGCAATCCGCCTGATCAGCGCCCGCCGGTTCCGATCCATCCGCGCAAATCGGCGCGGGCGCTTTGATGCCGTAGCTGCCTCGAAGTTTCTGCAGGCGATCGACCTCGTCGCGCGAGAGCAGGTGCTCGCGGCCCAACTGCCGCGTCACCAGGCTGATCTTCGCGAAATGCTCGATCGTCTCCATCTTGTAGTACGCGCCGTACACGTCCGCGCCGATCGTCAGAGCCCCGTGATTGGCGAGCAGCAACCCGTCATGCGCCTTGATGTACTTGCGCACGGCCGCGGGCAGTTCGGGCGTTGACGGCGTGCCGTACTCCGCGATGGGGATGCTGCCGAGCGTCGTAATCACCTCGGCGAGCACCGCGCGATCGAGCGGAATCCCGGCGACGGCGAATCCGGTGGCCGTCGGCGGATGCGCGTGCACCACCGCGCGCACGTCGGGGCGGTTCCTGTATACCTCGAGGTGCATCAGCAGCTCGGACGACGCGTCTCGCGCGCCGCGAATTTTTTTGCCGTCGAGATCGACGACCACCATCATGTCGGTGGTCATGAACCCTTTCGACACGCTCTTCGGCGTCGTCAGGATGGTGTTGTCGTCGAGCCTGATGCTGATGTTCCCGTCGTTGGAGGCTACGTAGCCGCGGGCGTACATACGCCGCCCGACTTCGACGATGTCGGCGCGAAACGCATCCTCAGCCCGCTGGCTCATTGCGCGTTACCGTGGGCGGAAGAAAGGCTGTCGAGCGCCTGTTTCGCCTGTCGTCCTTCGAGGCTGTCCGGCGCGATATCGACGAGCCGGCGCCACACCTCGGTGGCGCCCTTCAGATCCTGCTTGCCGAAGGCCCGCACGACGCCCATGTTGAGCAGCGATTTCGTGTGCTTCGGGTCGAGCTGCAGCGAGTGCTCCAGCTGCTTGAGGGCAAGATCGGGCTGGTTGTTGTAGTAGTAGCTCACGCCGAGATCGGTGCTGACGTCGACGTCTTTCGGATTGATGGCCAGCGAATCGGCATACCACTTGATCGCATCGGTGTAGCGGCCGGCATCGTAGTAGAGATTTCCGAGCTGCGCGCGGGCCACCGCGTTCGTCGAGTCCTTGTCGGCCACTGTTCGAAGGGCCTGCACCTTCGACTCGTCGAGGATTGCGGGCGGGGGCGTACCGGGGACCGATCCCGAGGGCGCGGATTGAGGCGCACTCTGGGCGGCCGGCGGCGCCACCGGCCGCGACGACAGGGCGGCCTGCTGGCTGCCGATAATCCAGCCGGAGATCAGGCCGAAGCAAATGCCGGCGACAGCGTAGACAACGGACTCGAGTTTCACGGTCCGATCATTATAGTGTTCGTTTGAACCAGTCCACCAACGCGCCGACGAGTCCAGGATCGCGCGACAGCAGCACGGTCCCATGCGCCGGGGCATCGGTGAAACGCACTTCGCGCGCGCCCGGGCCGAGCGTAATCAGCTGGCGGATCGAGCGCGCGGAATACGGATCCCCGGTGCTGCCAATCAAAAGCGCAGAGCGCCCGCCGTATTTTTTCATCGCCGCTTCCGTGCGCAGCCCCTTGTAGTCGAGCCCCGGCGACAGCAGCGCCAGCGACATGACGCCGGGATCGTCCGCCGCGTCGACGACCGCGAGGTTGGCGCCAATGGACGCGCCGGCGATGCCGAGGTCCGTTCCGATGACTTCAGGCCGCTCGCGCAGGAACGACTTGGCGGCCCTGACATCGTTCGCGAGCGCCGCGACGTCGTCGCCGCTCCGGAAATCCAGGGAGAGCACCGCAAAGCCCGCATCGGACAGTTGAGCGGCCGCCGCATCCCAGTCGGTGTGCGACCGTCTCAGCATGTGAAGAAGCAGAATGCCCGGCGCCGGGCGGCGCGACGGCTCGTAGTACGCGCCACTCAACGTCGCGCCATCCGCCGCACGAAACGTGACCCGCCGAGGCGCCGCCGCGCTCAGGACGGCGAGACCCATCAGCACACACACGGCGGCCAGACCGTTAACGGAGCGCATTCAGATAATCGCCCACGGATTGATGCAGACCGACATACAGCGCATGGCTGATGAGCGCGTGGCCGATCGAGACTTCTTGCAGGTGTGGGAGGCGCCGGAAGATCTGCAGGTTCTTCAAATCGAGGTCGTGCCCCGCATTCACGCCGAGGCGAAGCGAGTGGGCGAGATCCGCGGCGTCGGCGTACGTTTTGAAGCTGGCCTCGCCGCGTCCCGATTCAAAGGCGCGCGCAAACGGTTCGGTGTACAGCTCAACGCGATCGCCCCCCACCGCAGCCGCCCATTTCACGGCTTCCAGCACCGGATCGACGAACATGCTGACGCGGACGCCGATCTTTTTGATCTGGCTCACGATCGACGAAATCTCCGCGACCGACGTGCCCGGTGGCCAGCCGGCCTGGCTCGTCACTTCGCCGGGGGTCACCGGCACGAGCGTGCACTGCGTGGGCCTGATCTTCAGTACCAGGTCGAGCAGATCCGGCCGCGGATCCCCCTCGATGTTGTACTCGACATGGGGCGATGCCTTCAGCAGCTCTGCGACGGCGTGGACATCCTCGGTCCTGATGTGCCGTCCATCGGCGCGCGGGTGCACGGTGATACCGGGCGCACCGGCCTTGATGCACGTCGCCACCGACTCGACGAGGTTGGGCTCGTTGCCGCCCCGCGAGTTCCGCAGCGTCGCAACCTTGTTGACGTTAACCGAGAGCTTTACGGACGGCATCGGCTATCTCACGCGCCCAGCGGTCGATCTCCTCCGGATCCTGCCCTTCGAGCATCACCCGAAGAAGCGGCTCGGTTCCCGAATAGCGAACGAGCAGGCGGCCGTTCGTGCCGAGCCGGCTCTCGACGCTTCTCATCACCTCGGCAATTTCGGGAATCTTCTCGAGCTCCGCTTTCTCTCGCACGCGCACGTTGAGCAGCACCTGGGGGTAGGTCGTGAGATCGTCGGCCAGATCGGCCAGCTCTCGTCCGCTGGCCGCCATCGTGTGCAGGACGCTGAGCGCCGTAATGAGTCCATCTCCTGTGTACAAATGCTCGGAAAATATTAGATGCCCCGACTGCTCGCCACCGAGAGAAAGATCCCGCTTCTGCATTTCCTCCATCACGTACTTGTCGCCGACCTTCGTGCGAACCAATTCGATGTTCAGGTTTCTGAGCGCGATCTCGAGCCCGATGTTGCTCATCACGGTCGCGACCACGGCATTGCCGCGCAGCCGGCCGTCGGCCTTCATCTGCTTGGCGCACATCAACATCACGTGGTCGCCGTCGATGACACGGCCGCCGGCGTCGATCAGGATGGCACGATCGCCGTCGCCGTCGAACGCGACGCCGAGCCTGAAATCGCCCTGCCGCACGACCTCGGCCAGCTTCTCCGGATGCGTCGAGCCCACGCCTTTGTTGATGTTCCGGCCATCGGGATCGGTCCCGAGGAGCGTGATCTCGAAACCCAGCTCGCGAAACAGCGCCGGCGCCACCGTCGTCATCGCGCCGTTCGCACAGTCGACGGCCATGCGGACGCGGCCCAGAGCTTCCGGCCTGGGCAGAACGGCCCGCGCGTGCTCCAGATACTTCCTGAGATGATCCGCGTGCGGGACGTCGGTGGCGTCCCCCGCCGGCACCTGCCACGACGCATCCGCGACGAGGCGTTCGATCCGCTCCTCGAAGTGCCCGCCGTACTTCACGCCGGCGCCGGAAAAGACCTTGATGCCGTTGTCCTGATAAGGATTGTGCGAGGCCGAGATGACGACACCGGCGTTGAAGTCGAGCGAGCCGGTGAGATACGCCACCGCGGGCGTGGGCGCCACGCCCACGCTCTGCACGGTCGACCCCGCCAGCCGCGCCCCGTAGGCGAGCTCGCGTTCGATCCAAATGCCGGATTCCCGCGTGTCACGGCCAATCAGCAGCTTCGTACCAGGTCCCGGAAGTGCCTGGACGAGTGCCGAGCCGACACGCCGCACCGTTTGAACATCGAGCGGAAATGTGCCCGCGGTGCCTCTGATGCCATCCGTTCCAAACAATGCGTGGGTCATTCGACGATAATGCTGACGATAGTGGGATCAAGTTGATCGATGCCGACGTTGGCGGCCGGTTCCAGCCGCACGGGCAGTCCGTACTCCCCCCGCCCGATGCCGTCGAGATCGACGTACGCGACAACCGAAGTATCTCTGATCTTCGCGATGGTGTCCTGCATGCCCCTCACCCGCACTTTGACCGCGGAGGGCGAAATCTTCGCCGACAGGCCCCCGGCGAGATTGCGCGGGCGGACAGGGACGCTCGACAGCTGCTTCTCCGCCGGCGCGGGCACGATCGCCACCGAGACGATCGCGGTGCGCGCGGTCTTGAGCCGCACGCCCTCGTCGGCGACGCCCACAACGACGCTCGACCGTACATCGGACCG